>Ga0194063_10000610_pt1 | contig 25352 bp, 25 predicted proteins | sample SepL3720m_MetaG_FD_155459 | JGI IMG/M metagenome (GOLD analysis project Ga0194063, IMG submission 155459) | Anoxic zone freshwater microbial communities from boreal shield lake in IISD Experimental Lakes Area, Ontario, Canada - Sep2016-L373-20m | ecosystem: Environmental > Aquatic > Freshwater...
ATGTGCCCGTGCACTTTCCGCCGATACCGAGTTTCTCGCCCGAACATTTCACCGTCGCCAGGGGCACCGATCCGAGCAAGCACAAGCAATTCCGACGCGGCATCGAACAATTGGGCCAGGAGGGCGTTGTCCAGGTCTTGCGGTCGGATCGCCGTGGCGACCAAGCGCCCGTCCTGGCCGCGGTCGGCCCACTGCAATTCGAGGTCGCCAGCCACCGGATGGCGGCGGAGTTCAACGCTCCGATCGCACTGGAACCTTTGCCTTACACCATCGCCCGCGCGGTCGACCCCGAGGATGCGCCATTCGTCGACAAGCAGGTGTCGATGGAGACCCTCACCCGGACCGACGGCATGGTGCTCGCGCTGTTCAGCACGAAGTGGCGACTGCAGGGATTCCAGGAGGACAACCCGGCTGTGCGGTTGCACTCACTGGTCGCCGCAGGCGACAACTGAGCTCGCGGGCGCCCGTTAGGCTCCTCGCGTGACGACACAGTGGTCGGCGAGCCGACTCGGCAATCTCAGTGGCAAACGCATCATCGTGACCGGGGCGACCAACGGCGTGGGTCTTGCCACCGCCCGATCCCTGGCCCGCGCGGGCGCGCAGGTGATCCTTGCGGTCCGCAATCTCGAACTCGGCGCGCAACGCGCCGCCGAGATGGGTGGAGACACCTCGGTGGTCAAACTCGACCTCGCCGATCAGGCGTCGGTGCGGGCGTTCCCGACGCTGTTCGACGGCGATGTGGACATCCTGATCAACAACGCCGGCATCGTTGCCCAGCACCGGACCGACACCGTCGACGGCTTCGAGACGACGATGGGCACCAACTTCCTCGGACCGTTCGCCCTGACCAATCTTCTTTTCCCACGGGTGCGTTCGATGATCATCAACGTCGGCTCGGATGCGCACCGGACCGCCACGATCGCCTTCGATGACCCGCACCTTCGCACCCGCAAATGGTCGGCCTTTCCCGCCTACGGCCGCTCGAAACTCGCCGTGATGCTGTGGGGACTCGAACTCGACCGGCGGTTGCGGGTCGCGAGTTCACCTCTGAGCAGCTACCTGACCCACCCCGGTTGGGTGGCGTCAAACCTGTCCCACGTCTCCGATGAGCCGATGATGGCCGCCTTCCACAAGGTAGTCAGGGCGTCGGCCAGCGTGCTGGCCAATGACATCGATGCCGGTGCAGCGCCCACGCTGTTCTGCATCACCGAGCCGATCCCACCGGGAAGTTATGTCGGCATCGACAGCCGATGGGGGTTCAAGGGCGGGCCGACGCTTGCCGGGCGGGCCGCGGTCGCCTGCGACTACGCCGACGCCGCGCGGCTGTGGGAGTTCGCCGAGCGCGAGACGGGTACATCCCTATCGCTCTAAGTGCACGTGCGCCCCAGTGAATGCCAGCGCAGTGGCTTACAGCTCGTCCACTCGGCCGTCGTCCACCACCCACGAACGATCCAACCGAACGTTCTGCAGCATCCGGCGGTCATGTGTGACCAGCAGCAGTGCACCGTCATAAGTCTCGAGTGCCTGCTCGAGTTGCTCGATAGCGGCGAGATCGAGGTGGTTGGTGGGCTCGTCGAGAACGAGCACGTTTGTTCCGCACGCCTGGAGCAGTGCGAGTCCGGCACGGGTCCGCTCTCCAGGCGAGAGTTCGTCGACCGAACGTTCCACATGGTCCGCGCGCAGTCCAAACTTCGCCAGCAGCGTCCGCACATCGGCCGTCGACCACGTCGGCACCCGCGCCTCGAATCGATCAACGAGTCGGCCCGGACCGGAGAACTCGGCGCGGGCCTGGTCGATCTCGCCGATGGCGACATTCGCGCCCAGACTCGCACGACCCTCACCGGGTTCCTGGCGGCCGAGCAGGAGCCGCAACAGCGTCGATTTTCCGGCCCCGTTCGGTCCGGTGATACCGATCCGCTCACCGGCATCAACCTGTAGCGACACCGGGCCGAGAACGAATTCCCCCTGCCGCACAACAGCATTGTCGAGTGTCGCGACGACCGAACTCGACCGCGGCGCGGCCCCGATGGTGAACTCCAGTGTCCACTCCTTGCGTGGCTCGGCAACCTCCTCGAGGCGGGCGATCCGACTCTCCATCTGACGCACCTTCTGCGCCTGCTTCTCACTCGACTCGGTCGCTGCGCGCCGGCGAATCTTGTCGTTGTCCGGCGACTTACGCATCGCGTTGCGCACACCCTGACTCGACCACTCTCGTTGCGTGCGCGCCCGCGCCACCAGGTCTGCCTTCTTGTCGGCGAACTCGTCGTACTGTTCGCGGCGGTGACGACGCGCGACCTCGCGTTCTTCCAGGTAGCTGTCGTAACCGCCACCGAAGACCGTGGTGGTGTTCTGAGCGAGGTCCAGTTCGAGGACTCGAGTGACGCTGCGGGCCAGGAACTCCCGGTCGTGGCTCACCAGCACCACGCCGCCGCGGAGATCGCGGACGAAGCCCTCCAGCCGATCCAGGCCGTCGAGATCGAGGTCATTGGTAGGTTCGTCGAGTAGGACGATGTCGAACCGCGACAACATCAGTGCCGCCAACCCAACTCGCGCCGCCTGCCCACCCGACAACGCGGTCATCGGCGTCGAATCCGGCTGGAGCGCATCGGATTCCCAGCCCAGGTCGGCCAATACCGCGGGCAAGCGTTCGTCGAGATCCGCAGCGCCGGTGGCAAGCCAGTGGTCCAATGCGGTGGCGTAGACGTCGGCCGGATCCATCTGCGCAGCAGCGGGCCTGGGCCCCGCCAGCGCCGCGGCCGCCGCATCCATGGCCTGGGTCGCCGCGGTGCACCCGGTGCGTCGCGCGATGTACGCGGAAACCGTCTCGCCGGGTACTCGTTGATGCTCCTGCGGCAACCAGCCGACGAACGCGTCGGCCGGCGCCAGGCTGACCGTGCCTTCGAGCGGCTCAATCTCGCCGGCGAGTATCCGCAGCAGTGTGCTCTTACCGGCTCCATTGGCGCCCACCACTCCGATGACATCGCCGGGCGCTACCGTCAGGTCCACGCCCTCGAAAAGGGTGCGGTGGGCGAATCCGCCGGCCACATTCTTCGCGACAAGCGTTGCGGTCATGGCTCTATCGTCGCACCACGGCTCCGGTCGGCAATGGCGCGCGTGTTGATCGCGTTTCCTACAGTGGGAGCCATGGCCTTCACCCACATAGTGACGTTCAAGTGGAACGACAAGAACTTCGACGACAGCGGCGTCGCTGACGCGCTGCGTGACCTTGTCGCACGGTTCGACGGTGTTCGTAGCTATCTCTGCGGCCCAGACTCCGGGTTCACACCCGGTGCCTGCGATTTTTCAGTGGTGGGTACGTTCGACGACCGGGAGTCCTTCGTGGCCTACCGCGACCATCCTGAACATCAACGGATTATCGCGGAGATGATCGGACCGAATGTTGCATCCCGCACCGTCGTTCAGCTGGAACACTGACGCAGTTAGGGTGACGTGGTCGACCTCAGCGAGTCGACAGAACAGTTGGGCGAATCTATGACCGCAGCATCAGAGGTGTCGGCGCTGGAATCCCGGGTCGGCCACCACTACCAGATGGACGGCACCTATCTGGTGGGCCGGGAGAAGTTGCGCGAGTACGCCCGGGCCGTGCAGGACTACCACCCCGCGCACTGGGACGTCAGCGCTGCCGCGGAGATGGGTTACTCAGGTCTGGTGGCGCCACTGACATTCACCTCGACTCCGGGTATGTCCTGCAATCGCCGGATGTTCGAGGAGGTGGTGGTCGGTTACGACACCTACGTGCAGACCGAAGAGGTCTTCGAGCAGCACCGGCCGATCGTCGAGGGCGACGAGTTGCATATCGACGTGGAACTGACATCGGTGCGCCGGATCGCCGGGCGGGATCTGATCACTGTCACCAACACGTTCACCGACGCGGCCGGCGAGCGGGTGCACACCCTGCACACCACGGTCGTGGGTGTCACCTCTGATGACATCAACCCGGCGGTGAAAGCCGCCGTGCAGAAAATGATGATGCACGACATGGACATCATGAGCATCGGTGAGCGCGTTTACGAGAAGACGGTGCGGCCCGAGGGCGAGATGCGGATTGCCTCCGGCGGCACCCGCACCCCGGCAACGCTGTCCTTCGATGACCTCACAGTCGGCGACGAGTTGGGCGTGCACCACACCCGACTCTCCCGTGGCGATCTGGTCAACTACGCGGGCGTGGCCGGGGATGCGAACCCGATCCACTGGGACGAATCCATCGCCAAACTCGCCGGCCTGCCCGACGTGATTGCCCACGGCATGCTGACGATGGGCTTGGGCGCCGGATTTGTTTCCGCTTGGTCGGGAGACCCGGGCGCGGTGAGCCGCTATGCGGTGCGGTTGTCAGCACCGTCCGTCGTTCCCGCCAAGGAGGGCGCCGACATCGAATTCAGCGGCAAGGTCAAATCGCTGGACCCCGAGAGCCGAACCGGCGTCGTGCTCGTCGCCGCGAAGTCCGACGGCAAGAAGATCTTCGGCCTGGCGACGTTAGATATTCGCTTCCGCTGACAGTGGCTGCGTGGATTCCGTGACCGATATCGACAGTGCTCCCGCCGGTAGTAGGCGAAAGCACATCCTTCGGCTTGCGCTCTTCGCGGCTTTCCTGCTCACACTGTTCTATCTGGTCGCCGTGCGGCGAGTCATCGACATCGAGGCGGTCCGCGACGCGATCGCCAGGACCGGGCCCGTCGCTCCGCTGGTCTACATCCCGATCGCCGCCGCCCTGGCCGCGATATTCGTCCCCGGTCCGCTGCTGGCGGCCGGCAGCGGATTTCTGTTCGGGCCGGTGCTCGGCACATTTGTCACGCTGGGTTCGACAGTGTTGACGGCGACGATCGCCGCCCTGGTCGGCAGGCGCGCGGGCCGTGACAGCGCACGGGCACTGATCGGAACGCAGTGGGCGGACCGTATCGACACACAGATCCAGCGACGTGGGCTGTGGGCGGTCGTGGGGCAGCGTTTCGTGCCCGGTGTCTCCGATGCGCTGGCGTCCTATACGTTCGGTGCGTTCGGACTTCCGCTGTGGCAGATGGCAGCCGGGGCCGCCATCGGATCGGTACCGCGGGCGTTCGTGTACACCGCGTTGGGGGCGTCGATCTCGGACCTCAACTCACCGTTGGCCTACGTGGCGATCGGCATCTGGTGCCTGACCGCGATCATCGGGGCGTTCGCCGCCCACCGCGGGTATCGCAGTTGGCGCGCCCGCGATAGGTGATGCCGCGGCTGTTCAGTGCGCCCGCGCGGCCGGGTCGGAAGGTTCGCCGCCCAGTCCCAGGAGCGCGTTCTCGATCACCTCGGGCAACGCCGGGTGAATCCAGTACTGGCCGCGGGCCATGTCTTGGGCCGTCAGGCCGAAACTCATCGCCTGGATCAACGGCTGAATCACGGTGGCTGCCTGATAGCCCATGACGTGCGCGCCCAGAAGTACCCCGGTGCCGCGCTCGGCGATGATTTTGACGATCCCGATGGTGTCCTCCATCGCCCAGCCGTAGGCAACGTCTGCGTAATCCTGCACCTTGACATTGATATCGAAACCGGTTGCCAATGCTCGCTTTTCGGTCAAGCCCACGGTCGCGATCTGTGGGTCGGTGAAGATCGCCGATGGCACGTACCGGTGATCGGAAGCCACCATATTGGCGGTGTCGTCCCAGTCCTGCAGCAGATTGTGCTGGACCACCCGCGCCTCGTGATTGGCCACGTGTTTGAGTTGGTAGCGCGACGACACATCGCCCAGGGCGAAGATTCCCCGCGCCGACGTGCGCTGGTACTCATCGACGACAACGCGGGCGCCGTCGAGTGCAACGCCGACCGATTCGGCATCAAGCAGATCGCCGTTCGGAATACGTCCGGTAGCGACGAGCAACGCGTCACCGCGCACGGTCGAGGCATCGTCGAGTTCAATGACGATCTCGGGGCCATCCCGATGCACGCCGACCGGCGTGCGGTGGTTGCGAATATCCCACTTCGCGGCGGCGATGGCAGCGAATCTGTCCCGGATCGTGTCGTCACACTGCGACAACATGGCACCGCCCCGGATCACCACGGTCACACGACTGCCCAGGGCGGAGAAGACGTGGGCGAATTCCGCGGCGATGAATCCGCCGCCCACGATCACCAGGTGCTCGGGTAAGTCAGCGATCCGCATGATCGTGTCGCTGGTGTGGAACTCGACCCCGGAGTCGGCGATCACATCGGGCACCATCGCGCGTGAACCGGCGGCGATGACGACGCGCTCCGCGGTGAACTCATCGCCGGCATCGGTACGCAGCCGAAAGCCCTCCGCGGCCCGGCCGGCGAACCGGGTGTGGCTGCCGTACACCGTGATGTTCGGCAAGGATCGGCGGTATCTTTCACCGCCCTGCGCTATCGGGTCGATGCGGCCGAAGACCCGCGAGACGGTGTCGGGCCAGCGGACGCCGTCGATATGCGTGTCGACACCGAAGCGGGCGGACTCGCGGACAGTGTGGGCCACGTCCGCGGCGTAGACGAACATCTTCGTGGGGATGCATCCCACGTTCAGGCAGGTGCCACCGAAGACGCCCTGTTCGCAGATCGCGATGCGCTTGTCGGCGTACCGCTCGTCGAGAATCGAGTTTCCCGAACCTGTTCCGATGATGGCGATGTCGAAATACTCCATGTGCGCCTCCTAAGGGTGCCCCGAGCGTAAGGCAGGACATCGGCGGGGAGTCCATCGGCGAAGGCGGCGGGTGTGCCGCGGGCGCGGCGACGGTGACATCCTTGAAGGATGACCACACTGCAGGATGCCGTTGCCCTCGCTCAGGCGGACCGCGGCCTGGCGGTGGTGTCGACGTTGCGCGCCGACCAGACCATCCAGGCGTCCCTGATCAACGCGGGCATCATCGCCCACCCGGCGACGGAAGAGCTGGTTCTCGCGTTCGTCACCTACGGTCCGGTCAAGCTGACCAACCTGCGGGCACGCCCTCAGATTGCGCTGACCTTCCGGAGCGGCTGGCAATGGGCGACCGTGGAGGGCAGGGCCGAGTTGGCCGGACCCGATGACCCGCAGAGCTTCCTGCACGATCCCGATGGCCTTCGCCTGCTGCTGCGGGCCGCGTTCACGGCCTGTGGCGGCACCCATGACGACTGGGCCGAGTATGACCGCACCATGGCGGAGCAACGGCGCACTGTGGTGCTGGTTGCGCCCGCCCGCGTCTACAGCAACGGTTGACCCGGGCCCGATCGGTGATGGTGTCCGGATCGTCCCGCGCGCGGCGCTGCGTCGTCGGCGTCGTTGTTTTCGGCCTCGCTGCGACCACGTCCTGCGGACGTGCGACGCCACCGTCGCCGATCTCGACCGCACCACCCATAACCGCATCGGCCGCTCCGGCGCAACCGGCGACCGCACCCGTGGTGCCCGACGGTGATTTCACTGCCGTCGCTCAACTCGTCGGGGATGCGATTGCAGCACCGCGGATGCCCGGCGCCGTCGTCCAGGTCGGCCACGCCGGCAAGATCGTCTTCCGCCAGGCGTTCGGAGCCCGCAAGCTCGACGGCGAACCGGGCCTCGACGGCGCGCCCGCGCCCGCCGAGCCCATGACCGAGGACACGATCTTCGATCTGGCATCGCTGACGAAGAGCCTCGCGACGGCGACTGCCGTTTTGCAACTCGTCGAGCAGGGCAAGGTAGCGATCGACGATCCCCTGCAGACCTATCTTCCCGAATTCAACCCGGGAGGCGATCCGCGTCGGGCTCAGGTGACGCTACGCATGCTGCTCACGCATACCTCGGGTCTGGCGGGAGATCTCAGCATGGACGGTCCGTGGGGACTGGAGAAGGCGGACAAAGCAGACGGCATCCGCCGGGCACTGAACGCGCGGGTGGAATTCGGTCCCGGTGAGCTCTTTCACTATTCGGACATCGGCTTCATTCTGCTCGGTGCGATGGTCGAGAAGATCACCGGCGAAACCGAAGACGTCTACGTCCAACGCAATGTCTTTGCGCCATTGGGTATGACAGACACCCGCTACCTGCCGACAGCCAAAGCGTGCGGCCCACACCACATCATCGGTACGTCAATCGCTTTCCATCCAACTATGCCCCGAGTCGACACCTGCCCTGCCGGTACCTGGAGTACCGATCTGCTGGCCCGAATCGCACCGACGGCGCGCGACGAAGACACTCCGGGCATCAACCCTAATATCGATCACCTATTGCGCGGCACCGTGCACGACCCGACCGCGCGCCGCATGGGCGGGGTGGCCGGCAGCGCCGGGGTGTTCTCCACGGTTCGCGATCTCGGCCTGTTCGCGCAAGGTCTGCTCGACCGGCTCGCGGGCCGGCCGAGTGCCTTCCCGCTGACACAGGCGAGCGTGGAATTGATGACCACACCCCAGCAGCCCGGGCATCACGCCGGCCAACTGGCCGCGGCGAATGGCGCGGTGCGGGAAGCGATCGCGACCACACCCAACCCGGCCGATCCCCTACTCGCTCCGAACTATCCGGCGATACCCGGACAAGACCTGCGCGGCTTCGGCTGGGATATCGACACTGCGCTGTCCCGACCGCGCGGCGTGATCTTTCCGATCGGAAGCTTCGGGCAGGGCGGGTTCACCGGCGTGACACTGTGGATCGACCCGGCGTCAAACACCTATGTGATCGTCCTGGCGAATGTGATCCATCAGCGCGGCGGACCACCGATCGTGACACTCAGCGGAGAAGTGGCCACCGAGACGGCCCGGGCGCTCAAGCTCTACGGAAACTGATGTTCGGCGTAGGCGTCGAGAATTCGTCGAAGCTCCAGCACTTCATCGGGATCGATGCTGATGGAGTTGAGTTCTTCAGCCATGGCCGGATTGATGTAGTCCATCGATGACGGCAGCATTGCTCGGGCTGAGGAATGAAAAGCCTTGGCGCCGGTGAACTTCGCCAACTCGAGGACGTTGGTGGACCTGACACCGGAGCCCGGCATGATCGTGATTCTGTCTCCGGCGGCGTCGACCAGCGTTCGCAGTATGTCCTTGCCCATGTCGACATTCGGTCGCAGACCACTGGTGAGGATCCGGGCGCAACCCAGCTCGATGATCTCTTCCAACGATCGCATCGGGTCCTTCACGCGGTCGAACGCCCGGTGAAACGTCACCTTCATCGGACCTGCCCGCCGGATCAACTCCGAGCATCGCTCGATATCGACGTGGCCGTCCTTCGAGAGCATTCCGATCACCACACCGTCGCAACCCAAGAGTCCGCACTGCTCTACATCGGCGAGCGTTGCCTGAAACTCCAGGTCGGTGAAAAGGAAGTCACCGCCACGCGGCCGGATGATCGGGCACAGTTCAAGGGTGGTGTTCCGCCTGGCCACCGCGATCATGCCGTAGGACGGGGTAGTGCCCCCTTCTTCTGGGTTGGCACACAATTCAATCCGGTTGGCACCGTTGGCCTGCGCTATCAGACATGACGCCAGATCGAAGCCGATGACTTCCAGTTCCATCCGGCCATTATCGGTCGTTCTCCGCGCAGCACGTCATCTTCCCAGTTGTGCCCGCCCGAACGGCCGTCGCCAATACGGCGACCGCATTGCCCACAACCGAGGCGGGATATCTAAGCTGCACCCATGCCCAGAATCACTGTCATCTTCTCGCTGCTCTACATCGCGCTCGGCCTCGGGGGTTTCTTCCTGACCGGCGCCGTGCACAAAACAGCCCTGATACCGGTCGTCATCGGCGCGATTCTGCTGGTGCTCGGCCTGCTGGGCGGCAAGGAGAATCTGCGCATGCACGTCATGCACGCGGCCCTGCTGATCGGCCTGCTGGCGCTGCTGGGCACCGCACGCTCGCTGCTGAAGCTGCCCGCGGCGTTCGACGGCACCGCGGCACGCCCGGGTGCCGTCTTCGCCCAGGCCGCGACCGCGATCCTCTCGCTGGTCTACCTCGGCGTCGGCGTGCGGTCCTTCATCGCCGCCCGCCGCGCCCGCGCCGCTTTGCCCCCGGCGTAACCAGCGGGGGCGCGCTCCGCTGATGTCCGCCACCGACCCGATCTGTCCACCGGACACCGCCTTCGCCTCAGCGGTGGAGAAGGTCCGCCTCGGCGAGCGGAGCATCGACGACTCCGTCGCTGAGCTGATCGGCCAGTTGACCGAGCATGAATTGCTCTGGCTTCTCGACGGCGACCTGACGATTCGGCGGGGCATGGCCGAAATGGCCGATCGGTACAACAGGGTGCCGTTCGAGGGCGGCCGCATCGACCGGCTCGGCATCCCCGGCATCCGGTTCACCGACGGCCCTCGTGGAGTGGCACTGGGCGCCTCGACCGCGTTCCCGGTCGCCATCGCCCGCGCCGCGACCTGGGACCCCGACCTCGAGCGCGCCGTCGCCGATGCCATCGGCGCCGAGGCGCGTGCGCAAGGCGCCAACATCTGGGCCGGAATCTGCATCAACCTCGCCTACGCGCCGGGCTGGGGGCGGGCACAGGAGTCCTACGGAGAGGACCCGGTGCTGCTGGGCGCGATGGGGGCCGCGGCCATCGAGGGCGCCGACCCCTGGTTGCTGTCCTGCGTCAAGCATTTCGCGCTGAACTCCATGGAGGAGGCCAGGTTTCGGGTGGACGTCCGGGTCGCCGAAGACGTGCTGCGCGAGGTTTATTTACCGCATTTCCGCGCCGCCGTCGAGGCCGGTGCGGATTGCGTGATGAGCGCCTACAACTCGGTGAACGGAACCTGGGCAGGCCAAAACCGGCAACTGCTGACTGAGATCCTGCGCGAGGAGTGGGGTTTCGGCGGATTTGTGATGACCGATTTCATCTGGGGGCTTCGCGACCCGGTCGGGTCGGTGGCCGCCGGCCAGGACTTGGAGATGCCCTTCCGGCAACAACGCGCGGCCACCCTGCCGGAAGCCCTCAAGGACGGCAGCCTGAAACGCGCCGACGTCGAACGCGCTGCGCACCGCCAACTGACGGCCCAGATCCGGCTTGCACTGCGTGCCCGCCCGACGCCACCGGTCGAGGTGGTCGCCTCGGCCGCACACCGGAGCCTGGCGCGGGATGTGGCCTGCCGAGGTGCGGTGCTGTTGCGCAATCAGGTGATCGGCACGGCCCCTGCGCTGCCATTGGCGGAGGCATCGCTATCGCGGGTTGCGTTACTCGGCCCACTGGCCGACGCACGTAATCAGGGCGATGTGGGTTCGTCGATGGTGAGCCCCCCGTCTTCGGTCACCATCCTCGACGGGATGCGGGAACGGTTGGGCTCCAAGCTTATTCATGTCGGCGGCACGGATACGGTCGCGGCAGTGGCGGCGGCGCGTGGCGCTGATGCCACAGTGGTAGTGGTGGGGCTGTCGTCGGTCGACGAGGGCGAGTCGATGATCGGCGTGGACACCGCTTCGACGCAGTTGCTCGGCGGCATCGCCCGGTTCCGGTCGGTTGCCGCGATCCTGGTCAGGATCGCCGCCACAGTGGGCAAACTCAAAAAGTTCGGCGGCGACCGTCGTGACCTCCGATTGCACGCCAAGGATGTCGCACTGATCCAAGCGGTGGCCACGGTCAACCCGCGCACCGTGGTGGTGGTGATTGGCGGCGGGACGATTGTGCTCGACCCGTGGGACACCGATGTCGCCGCGGTGTTGCTCGCGTGGTACCCGGGAATGGAGGGCGGTCACGCGATCGCCGACGTTCTGCTCGGACACGCTGAGCCAGCCGGGCGGCTACCGATGGCCATCCCACACCGACAGGCTGATCTGCCGCAGGTCGACTGGGACGCCGCCACCGTCACCTACGACCGGTGGTGGGGGCACCGCAAGCTTGACCGCGACGGTGTCGCCGCCGCCTACCCGCTCGGGTTCGGTTTGGGCTACACCACATTCAGCATGGCCGACCTTGACATCGGACCGCTCGCCGGCGAGCGATTCCGCGTCTCGGTGACCGTCGCCAATACCGGCGTCCGTGCCGGACACCACGTCGTCCAGATCTACGCCATGCAGTCGGCAGATACCGGACGGCCCGTGCACCACCTTGTCGGCTTTCGTTCGGTGCACCTCGAGCCAGGCGCCGACGCCCGGATCACCGTCGACTGCTCGGTCCGTCCCGTCCAACGGTGGTCCGGAGACGGGTTCACCCTGGCCCCCGCCGACATCGCCATCCGGGCAGCCTCGTTCGCCGGCGACCCGGCGGCACTCGATGCGACTTTCACCATCCCGAAGTAGCGGCGTTTAATGAGGGCACGGCACGTCACGGAAGGCCACCAGAGATGATCCAGGCGGTATGGAACGGTGCGGTACTGGCCGAAGCGGAAGACACCGTGAAACTCGAGGGCAACGACTACTTTCCACTGGCGAGCGTCCGGCGCGAGTTTCTCACGGACAGTTCAACCACCACGGTATGCCCGTGGAAGGGGACTGCGAGCTATTACACGGTGACCGTGGACGGTGAAGTCAATCCGGACGCGGCGTGGTACTACCCGACCCCTAGTGCGCGCGCGCAGGAAATCACCAACCACGTCGCCTTCTGGAAAGGCGTACGAATCCAGAGAAGCGACGAGTCGTAGTCGCGCTCAGGCGACCGTGACGTGAACGTGGTTGAAGTGGTTGGCCACCCGCCACATCGTGTACGCCACACCGAATCGTCCGGACTGGCTTTGAATGTCGGCGTTGATGGCATCGCCGAGGCCCATATCTGAGCCGATCATGATGTCGATGGCGTGGCCACTCGGGTGATCGGGCAGCGCGTCCGCACGCACCCCACCGATGGACTGCACGCCCGGGTAGGTGGCGATGATGTACGCCGCGAGGACCCTCGCGTTGGGCACCAGACCGCCCATGCCGACCGTGGGGATTGCCGCACCGGGACCCAACAGCGCCTGTTCGGCGGGAGTGAGCATGCCGTAGCGCGTCTTGAGCAAAGCGACCTGGGTCTGCACCTCGGACTGTTTCTTCTTCAGGTCCGCTCGTACGGCAGCGGCCGCATCGGCGGTCGCCCTGGCGTTGGCCGCGGACTCGGCCGAGGCCGCTTCGATGGTCCGCGCCTCCTGCTCTACCCGACGGACGTTCCGCAGCTCATCGGACATCGTCGTCGACATCACGCGCTCAACGGCGAGCCTGTCGATGAAGCTCTGCGGCGATGCGGCGGTCAGGATCGCGGAGGCGCCGTCCGCACGACCACCCATGTAGACCGCGGCAGCAAGCTGGTCGACGGCGCCCTGCCTGGGCGCGAGCTGGGCCTTGGCGGCGTCCAGTGCCGCCAGATCGTCGGCGTGCCGCTGTTCGGCCTCGCTTTGCAGCCGCACCTTATTGTCGAGATCCAACTGGGCCGACTGCACGGTCTCGATCAGCTGTTCCGCCTGCTTGGACAACTCGTCGAATTTGACCACATTGTCCTGGGCTGGGTCGGCGGCCGCGGCGCCGCTCCACACACCACTGAGCGCCACGAGTCCGGCGAACACACCGGTCAGTTGCTTGCGCACAGCGGATTTCGCCACAGCAGAACGATCACAATTCACAACTGCGCATCCTTTGACTGCTCTCGACGTCATCCGCGTCGAACTGCCCGTACCCGGCTGTAAGTCTCATTTAGGTTACGAAAGCCCAACCGCTTTGTCTAACCCGTCGGCTTTGTACTGCTTGAATGTGCTGACGATCGGCGATGGTATCGTCAAACCATGCTCGCAACCATTGATGCGGGAGGTCGAGTCGTCGTTCCCAAAGACGTCCGCGAACGTCTCGGGCTGCGCCCCGGTAGCCGGATCGTGTTGACCGAGGTCGACGGACGCCTTGAGATCTCGCCCGCGACGACGCCGGTCCGCCTCGAGGAACGCCAGGGCGCGCTGGTGGCGGTAGCCGAGGCCGATCTGCCCGTCCTTACCGCCGAGCAGGTCCGAGATGCGATCGAGGCCACTCGCCGGTGACTGCGCTCGATACGAGCGTCGTCATCGCAGCTTTCTCCCCCTGGCATGAGTCGCACGCGGCAGCTCGTCGCGCCGTCACGCCCGACGCGGTTGTCACGGCACATGTGGTGGCCGAAACCTACGCCGTGCTCACCCGGATGCCCGAACCGTTCCGGATGGATGCTCCCACCGTGGCTGCGTATCTCGCCCGCCAATGGGGCGGACGTGTGATTGCCCCGGATGCCGAACTGTACGAATCACTGATAGCCACGGCCGCGGCGGCCGGCGTGACGGGTGGCGGCACCTATGACGCACTCGTCGGGCTGACCGCCCACAGCTTCGGCCACGAACTGATCTCGCTCGATCTGCGGGCCGAACGCACGTACCGATCTGTGGGGATCGCTTACCGGCTGCTCGCCTAGAGGCGAAGGCCACCCCGGATTACGAACTGAACTCGGCCAGCGCGGGCTGCCCGGTCACAAGCAGTCCCGTTGTTAACATCGCTGACCATGAGCCTCCGCCAGTCGCGCCCGGTTTCGCGACGCGACGCACTCCGCTACGCCACCGCTGTATCGGCGCTCGCCGGGCTGGGTGCGGCCGCAGTAAGCGTCGGCGCTCCCGATGCGGGCGCCGCCGCTCCCATGCTGATCGACTACGCCATGCGTCAGATCCCAGCAGCGGACATCCAAGCCGCCGGCTACGCCGGGGTGATCAACTACGTCTCGCTCTCGCGACCCGGCTCCAACTTCGGCGCCAAACCGATCACCCGGCCCTACGCCGAGTCGCTGACCGCCGCAGGGCTGGTCATCGTGAGCAACTACCAATACGGCAAACCGGGCGGGACAGCACCATCTGACTACACGCGCGGGTACGCCGGCGGCGTCGCCGACGCCCAGACCGGCTGGCAGTTGCATACCGCGGCAGGCGGCGGCCAGAGCGCACCGATCTTTTTCTCGGTCGACGAGGACATCAGCCGCGACACCTGGAACACGGTGGCGCTGCCATGGTTTCGCGGTATCAACTCCGTCCTCGGAGTGCAGCGGACCGGCGTCTACGCGGGTATCGATGTGTGCCGGTGGGCCGCCGCCGATGGCGTCATCGGAAATTCGAGCACGCCCGGCCACCGCTGGTCCTGGCAGACCCGGGCCTGGTCTGGCAATCAGATAGAACCAAGTGCTGTTCTCTACCAACGCATCGTGAGCACCGCGTCGACTCCGGGGCCGTTGGTCGGCGGGATCGAAGTCGACGTCAACGACGTCCTCGCCGGGGACTGCGGACAGTGGAACCTGCATCCGTGAGGCCGTAAGCGTCTCGCCTCATCCTCACGTGTTCTTTCCGAAGGGCTCCAGCGTCGGCTACCGCGTTTTACGGCGCAGGAGCGGAGTCGCGCGAATGGCCTCGAGCGCGAGTCGCGGGGAGTCACTCGTACGCATGACGGTCAGGTCGTCTGCGAGCGTGCCGGTATCGGAGAGAAAGCGAGCCAGCACCGCCGGAGGCACTCGCTCGAACAGACGGTAGAACGTGTCCGGCGCACGCTCCGGACGACTGCGCAGATACGACAGGAAAATGGTGTCGAGCGCTGTCGTGCGCGGGCTGCGCGCGGCGGGTGGCTCGGCACAACCATCAACACGCAGCGCGGAAACCACGCGCGGCGCGAACTCGCGGACAAAACGCTGCACGGCCAGGAAGGCATATCCGCTCGACGGTTTGACATGCCCGCCCGCCGTACCGATCCGCACGATCCGCGGGCTCGGCCACGCGTCGAAGGGCTCCGTCGTCATCGGGATCACCCCGCTCTCGTGCGAGATCGTCTGGAACACCACGCCGGGACGTCGTCGCGCGAGCCAGGTGTCGATAGCCGCCTCATACACTGCGTCCGGCAGTGGCCGCTCAGTGAAAAACGTGCTCTCCACAAGCGCTGTGTGGGCGTCGAAAGGCAACACGTAGATGAAGTGGATTCCGTCGGCCTGCGAGACATCGAAGTCCATGAGTGTCGCAGTGTCGGCCTCGAAGACCGGTTCCGTACTGCGGACGACGCGACCGCGGAAGTGCTGCAACAGGTTGACGTCGTTGCCGTCATCGGCGGCGCGCGTCAGCGATGGCGGTCGCGAGTCCATCGCGAGGCGCGCGCGCAGCACTCCAGCGCTGGTGTGGACGTCGACGTGGGCGCCGCGGTCTTCGAGGTGCTCGACGGTCACCCCGAGCACAAGCTCGATGCGCTGGCCCGCGGCGGCGAGGCGCTCGAGCGCGAGCTCGTAGAAGCGCTCGCCCGGGATCGTGCAATAGGAGATGCCCGGCGCAGAGCGAAGCACCTCGGCGGCGCCGTTACGCACGCGCCATCGACTCCAGCGATGGGTGATCGCAGACTCGAACGCGTGTGGCACGAGATCGAAGAAACACCACGTACGGTCTGCGCCGCTCAACGTTTCGCGTGGATCGACGAGCACGACACGCGCGTCTTCCGGTAGGCCCGCGTCGAGAAGAGCCACCGCGAGTGAGAGCCCCGAGAGCCCCGCGCCCGCGATGATCACATCGGCGTCGAACGCCGGCCTCATGTGCGGCTCACTACCCGTTGGCCAGCGATCAGGCGCGTAACTCCCTGGCCAGTTCGCCGAAAGCGTCGACCCACTTGCCCATGTCGGCATCCGTGTGTGCCAGCGACACCAGCCATTGATCGTCCATGCCCGGCGGCGTCAGGACGCCACGGTTGATGCCCCACAGCCAACCCAACTCGGCGACTTCGAAGTCGGTACTCAGCTTGTAGTCGCGGTAGTTGCGGATCGGGGTCGGTGACCACGTCACCGCACCCTTGACGCCGAATCCAACGGTGTGGGCCGGCAGTTCGAATTCGCGAATGATGGTGTCCATGGCTTCCATCGCGTTGTCGTTGACCTGTTCGGCCGCCGCCAACGCCTGCGGGGTGGCCACCTCATCGACCGCGAGAGCCGCAGCCATGCACAGTGGGTTGCCGTTGTAAGTGCCGAAGTGCGCCATGCGGTTATCGACGACGACCTGCATGACTTCCGCGGTGCCACCGAACGCGGCCAACGGCAGACCGCCGCCGATCGACTTGGCCAGCGTGATCAGGTCCGGCTTGACGCCCAGCCGGGCTGCTGCGCCGCGGGCACCCGCGGTCAGACCGGTCTTGACCTCGTCGAAGATCAGCAGCACGTTGTAGGCGTCGCACAGTGCGCGCACACCGGCGACATAGCCGGCGTCGGGCAATACGATGCCGAGGTTTTCGATGACCGGTTCCATGATCACGCAGGCCACGTCCTTGCCGTGGGCGGCCAGCACGCGTTCCATCTGGCCGAGGTCGTTATAGGCCACCACGTGCACGGTGCCGGCTTCGACGTCGAAGGGCACCTGCGGGATCGGGTTGTCCGCGGGACCGATCTCATCGATGCCGGGCTTGACCGACACCGAGAGACCGTCATAGCCGCCGTGATAGCCGCCCTCGATCTTCACGATGGCTTTCCGGCCGGTGTAGGCACGCGCTGTGCGCACCGCGTATCCGGTCGACTCGGTGCCGGAGTTGGTGAAACGCAACATGTCCAGACCGAAGCGTTCCTTGAACCTCTCGGCGACCTCGGTCGAGACCGGCGACGGGGTCACGAACAGCGTGCCGATGTCGTCCAGGAACTCTTTAACCTTCGCAACCACCACGGGGTTGAGGTGGCCGACGAGCATCGCGCCGAAGCCCATCGACAGATCCAGTACCTGGCGGTCGTCGCAGTCAGTGACATAGGCGCCGCGGGCAGACTTCACACCCATCGGATACGGATCCCAGTATTGGAAGCTACTGGTCACACCCAGCGGCAAAGTCTTTGATGACCGCGCCGCGTGGTCGGCCGAGCCTGGGGTGGTGGCGGCGTAGCGTTCCCACTCCCTGGCCATCAGGGCTGAAACCCTGGCCGGATCCACTGGGGTGAAGGCCTTGGGCAGCTGTCGCCAGCCGGCGGGGTCGTGGGCAGGAAACGTGGTCGGCACTTCTGTGGTCAAGCTCATCGAGTCCACCTTCAACCAGTCGGTAGGGGCCGCAATCCAGCCTAACCCGCCCGACCAACTTCGGCCTGGGAAAGGCCAACTGGAGCGTTGCGCAGTCACCGACGTCCGCGAACTAGTTTCCGGTGCTGCTTCCGGGCTGGCTGGGGGGACACGGTGTCGCCGGTAAGCCGACGTTGGTGGTCATGATGCTTTGGTTCTGGCAGGCAGTAACTGCCGAATCGGGGAGGCTGCCTCCGGGCTGACTAGAGGGACACGTTGGCGTCAGCAGTCCGATGTTGGTGGCCATGGCGATTTGATTCTGGCAGGCAGTGACTGACGAATCGGGGGGGCTGCCTCCAGGCTGACTAGAGGGACACGGTACCGGCTGCAACCCGATGTTGATGGCCATGGCAATTTGATTCTGGCAAGCAGTGACTGACGAATCGGGGAGGCTGCCTCCGGGCTGACTAGGGGGACACACTATCTGGGGTAAACCGACGGCAGCGGCCATAGCACTTTGATTCTGGCAAGCAATGACTGACGAATCGGGGGGGCTGCTTGCGCTCGTGCTGGTTGCGGTTGAGCTGCCGCTGCTTTGTGTGGTGTCGGTTGAGCTGCTGCTACTTCCGGTGGTGTCGGATGGGCCGGGTCCACCAGCACTGGCATTGCTCGTTGTCGGTGGGGTGGTGTTGCACGGTGGCGGGTTGTACCCACCCCGTTGAAAGCACTGGGCCACGACCGTACCGGTGGGCGGGATAGAACTGAGAATGCCGAAAGAAATCACCGACGCGGCGATCGACAGAACCACACCACACCGGGACCACGCCCGTTTACGCATCGATGGACTTGTCATCGCGGGGCGTTTACGGGAATGGTCGTCGCCATTTGAGCATCTAGCTTTCTGCCCGGAACGGATTCCCGAAGCGAGCCGGCTAAAGACAATCCCATGAGACCCTTGTCTTTAGCGCATTCCGGGCTGGCGTATCTCAAGTTTCCAGCAAAACTCCAGCGTTGGTGTAGCCAATCGCCCGAAATCGCCTTCAGATTCGAAAATCTGGGGAAGCCAGCTACTGCCGCGCCATATTCGTGAACCTCGACAGGTGCAGTTGATGCGCCACCGTCACCGTCTTGGTGGGACCGTTGCGGTGCTTGGCCAGAATCAGATCGGCCTCACCGCCGCGCGGATCGTCACGCTCGAACGCATCGGGGCGGTGCAGCAGGATGACCATGTCGGCGTCCTGCTCGATCGCGCCCGACTCGCGCAGGTCCGAGAGCATTGGCTTCTTGTCGGTGCGCTGCTCCGGCCCGCGGTTCAGCTGGCTCATCGCCACCACCGGGACCTCAAGCTCCTTCGCCAATAGCTTGAGCTGACGGGAGAATTCGGACACTTCCTGCTGGCGTGACTCGACCTTCTTGCCGGACGTCATCAGCTGTAGGTAGTCGATCACGATCAGCTTCAAATCCGCCTTCTGCTTCAGCCGGCGTGCCTTGGCGCGAATCTCCATCATCGTCAGGTTCGGTGAGTCATCAATGTAGAGCGGCGCCTCGCTGATCTCACTCATCCTCCGCGCCAGCCGGGTCCAGTCGTCATCGCTCATCCGGCCAGAACGCATATCGGCGAGTTTGATTTTCGCCTCCGCCGACAGCAGGCGCATCACGATCTCGGACTTACTCATCTCGAGCGAGAACACCACGCTAGCCATCCGGTTCTTGATGGAGCAGGAGCGCAAAAAATCGAGACCGAGCGTGGAGTTGTGGGTGGGAATCATCGCATGGCTGGCTAGATATAGGTGGTCGACGTTGTCCACCTCGACGCAACGCACCGGGACGCTGGCAATCGGCCGCACGTCAACGATCCCGAATTCGCGCGACGCGATTCCGTTCGCGCCAACAAGTTGGCGCGCGCCGACTGCCGAGACGACGTCGGCGTCAACCTCGAGCATTACCGTAATGACGATGCCGCGCCGAGTGGGCCATTGATGCTCGGCATCCGCCACGATCACGGTGCCGTCGGAGAACTCGACCTCAAAGCACGGCCGATTCAGCATCACATCGGTGGCCGCGACGACGCGGGTCGGCTTACCGTCGGCACCGATCAAATAGTCGCCGACGGAAACGTCGCCCATGGTGGTCCACCCGGTCGGTGTTGGCAGGGGCGTATCCAGCTTGAGGGCTTTCCCCATTCCGGGCCTCGCCGCGATCACGATCATCTGTCCCGGGTGCAGGCCGTTGGTCACGTCATCGAGTTCGGTGAAGCCGGTCGGCACGCCGCGGGAGATTCCGCCTTGCGAGGCGATCGCGTCGATCTCGTCCATCGTCGGCTGCAGCAGTGTCTCCAACACGACGAAGTCTTCGGTGGTCCGCCGTTCGGTGACGTCGTAGATCTCGGCCTGGGCGCGGTCGACGATCTCGTTGACGTCGGCACCCTCTGCACCGGCGTAGCCGTACTGCACCACGCGGGTGCCAGCCTCCACGAGTCGGCGCAGAAGTGCCTTCTCGGCCACGATGCCCGCGTAGTAGCCGGCGTTGGCTGCGGTGGGCACCGTCGAGATCAGGGTGTGTAGATAGGGCGCCCCGCCGATGCGGCGCAGCAGACCGCGACGGTCCAACTCCGCGGCGACGGTGACCGGATCAGCGGGTTCGCCGCGCGCGTAGAGATCCAACACAGCGTCGTAGACGTTCTGATGCGCAGGCCGATAGAAGTCACCCGGCCGCAGCTTTTCCAGCACATCGGCGATGGCGTCCTTACTGAGCAGCATCCCGCCCAGCACGGATTGTTCGGCCGCGAGATCCTGCGGTGGCTGGCGACCGAACTCCTCGGCGGGTGCCGGTGAGTCCGTTCCCGGCTGACCTAGATCGTCGACGACCGCCATCGGGCTACCCCACCTCCTTCGCAACGAACCCGGAATCATATCGAACACACGTTCGACTGCCCGCTCCCACCATAGGCCCGGGCACCGACGGCGGCGGCGGCAGAATCAAACCGACCCTTGCGCCGAGGGCAACGCTAGACGTTGCTGGAGCCATCGCAAACCTCGCCTGTTCATCAACCTGTTAGCGGCCTGTGCACAGCTGGTCGGAATCGTGTTGGTGGCTTGGGGAGAACCTGTGGATCATTGTGAATTTTTATGGAATCGCACCACGTAAACGCAGATTAACGGCACCGCCGAGCTGTGCATGACAAGTACTGCGGCGTGTCGGGTCAAGTTGCCGTTTCGGGCGTGTTGCATGGCGATTGCTGGATCGTGCAGTTAACGGGGGGTTACGTTAACTGCCGCCGGTCGAATCCGATCAGTTCGCCAGCGATAAAAAACCCCGGCGGCGGCCACTCGGCCGCCCCCGGGGATCGAAGGTTGTAAAACCGGCTAGCTCTGGCCGACGACCTCGAGAGCGAACTCGGCGTCAACCTCAGGGTGTAGGTGCACCACGACGGTGTGGCTACCGGTCTCCTTGATATGAGCCTTGGGCAGGCGCACCGACCGCTTGTCGATGCTGGGCCCACCGGCCTTCTTGATTGCCACGGCGACGTCATTTGCCGTCACCGAACCAAACAGTTTGCCGGCATCCCCGGCGGTCTTGACCGTCAGCGATACCGGACCCAGTGCGGTGATGGCCGCCTTGATCTCATCGGCGTGCTCGCGGTCATGCACCGTCTTGGCCTCGCGGGCGCGGCGGATCTCATCGGCTTGCTTCTGCGCGCCGCGGGTGGCCACGATAGCCAGGCCGCGGGGCAGCAGATAGTTGCGTCCGTATCCATCCTTGACCTCGACGGCGTCGCCGGCGGCGCCCAGGTGGTCGACCTCAGCGGTCAATATCAGCTTCATTGTTTACTCCGTTCTTTCCCTGATGCGATTTAGCGCGATGCCGACGTGAACGGCAGCAAGGCGACCTCGCGCGCGTTCTTGACGGCGATGGCGATATCACGTTGGTGCTGCACGCAGTTACCGGTCACCCGACGGGCGCGAATCTTGCCGCGCTCACTGATGTAGGTGCGCAACAATTGGGTGTCCTTGTAGTCGATGTTCTGCAGCCTGCCCTTCTTGGAGCAGAACACGCACTTGCGTGCCTTGATCGGCTTGTCCGGCGCCGGCCGCCGCTTGGTAGGTCCTGATTTGGCCATCTGTGGAATCTCTTTCGTTAGTTCACGCGCCTAGGGCGCGGGGGTCTGGCGTGGAAGTTGTTGTGTTAGAAGGGGGGTTCGTCATCATTGCCGCCGAAGGATCCCGAGGCCGGGGCACTGCCCCACGGGTCTTCGGCGGGCTCTGCTGCGGGGCCGCGCTGGCCTCCGCCGGGTGCAGCACCGGGTGCGCCGCCGCCGAAGCCGCCGCCACCTCCGCCGCCACCCCCGCGCGAGGCCTTGTTGACTTTGGCGGTGGCGTACTTGAGCGAGGGTCCGATCTCCTCGACCTCAACCTCAACCACGGTGCGCTTCTCACCCTCGCGGGTTTCGTAGGACCGTTGCTTGAGCCGTCCGGTCACGATGACCCGCGATCCCCGGGTGAGGCTCTCGGCCACGTTCTCCGCGGCCTCCCGCCAGATACTGCAGCGCAGGAACAGCGCTTCGCCGTCCTTCCACTCCGAAGTCTGGCGGTCAAGGATGCGCGGTGTGGACGCCACAGTGAAGTTGGCGACGGCCGCACCGGATGGGGTGAAGCGCAGTTCGGGATCGGCCGTCAGGTTTCCGACGACGGTGATGGTTGTGTCACCGGCCACTTGGTCCTCCTGGTAATCGTGGGTATACCCGCGAGCCTACGTAGGGACTACGACACCGCGTGGACGTTATCCACCGCGGCACTCGTCGTAAGTCCGCACGGACTCAGTGCTTGTCGGTCCGCATCACCTTGGTCCGCAGCACCGACTCATTCAGGTTCAACTGACGGTCGAGCTCGGACACGGTGGCCGGCTCCGCCTTGACGTCGACGATGGCGTAAATGCCTTCGGCGTGCTTGGCAATTTCGTAGGCCAGCCTGCGCCGGCCCCAAATATCGACCTTGTCCACCGAGCCGCCATCACTGCGAATCACGTTCAGGAACGTGTCCAGGGACGGGGCCACGGTGCGTTCGTCGAGAGTGGGGTCAAGAATGACCATGATTTCGTAGGGACGCATGGAAACCTCATCACCTCCTACGGTCATATACGGCCACGGCCAATCCGTGGCAGGAGGGTTACCTGCGTCGGTAACCACGTCAGGCTACAGGCAGCAGCGTTGATCAGCGAAATCAGCTGCGCGTAGTGAAGTACTCCTGGGCGCGCAGCAGCGTGGCCTCGGATGCTTTGGCCACCGCACCCGAGTCAAACGGCGGCTGCGGGTCGTACTCGATCATCAGCTGACTGGCCTGCGCCGCCTCCCTGTCGACGAGAAGTTCGACAAGACGCAACGCCATGTCGATTCCGCTGGATACCCCCGCCGCGGTGATGACCCGCCGCGGCAGGTGCTCGACGACGCGTTCAGCCGTGTAGCGCGCGCCGAACGGCTCAAGAAGTCCGGCGGCAGCCCAATGCGTCGTTGCGGTCAGCCCGTCCAGCAGTCCGGCGGCAGCCAGCACCAGGCTCCCGGTACACACCGACGTGGTGAACAAGCTGTGCCGGTGTACCGCGCGCACCCAGTCCAGCATCGGCTCGTCCGTCATCAACTCGCGGGTGCCGATACCGCCCGGAACCAGCAGCACATCGGGTTCGCGGACCTCATCGAAAGTCGCATCACAGGTCAGCCCCAGCATGCCGTTTTCGGTGCGCACCTCCCCACGCCGATGACCGACGAAGACGACATCGATAGACGGCACCCGTTGCAGGACCTCGTAGGGTCCCACGGAATCAAGTGCGGTGGTGCGCGGAAACAGTGCGATCGCGACCTGCATCACAGACCTCCTGATGTTGTTGGGCCGGCCGTAGACCCGGACGTAGACACTGCGGCCACCATGACGGAAATGCGTCCGGCGCGCCATCAAAAACCCCGCCGGATGGATCGTCGATACGAGCACTCACACGCACCAGATCCTCAGCGGGACGGTAGATCTGGCGGATAACCAGAGCCATTAGCGCCATTACGGCCAGGTCGCGAAGCAGCACCGTGGCGGTGAACCACTGCTCAGGCAGACCCTTGTTCTGTTCGCCGAACAGATACAGCATCCGGGGCACCCATACCAGCGCATCGACGGTCATCCAGGCCAGCAGGATCCGGCGGTGCGGCAGGGCGAGCACGGCCAACGGCACCAGCCACAACGAGAACTGCGGGCTCCAGACTTTGTTGACCAGAAGGAAGGCCGCGACCACCAGGAACGCGAGTTGGGCGACCCGCGGCCGGCGAGGGGCGGTCAGCGCGATGTAAGCGATTGCCGCGCAACACGATACGAAAACTGCGCTAACGACAGCGTTGAGCACGGTTGGCGGCTCCCAGAACCCGAGACCGGGGTCGAAGCCCGGCCAACCGGTGAATGACTTGACGACGTTGTACAACGAGTCCATATCCTGGTTACGCCTGGTGTTGAGCCGGAAGAACTCCGACCATCCACGCGGATACATCACCAGCACCGGCAGGTTGACCGCGCACCAGACCAGTACTGCCACGGAGGTAGTGCGGACAGCGTCGCCGAACCGGCCCGTTCTGACTGCCAACACAATCAGCGGAAGCAATAGCAGTGCCGGGTAGAGCTTGGCAGAGACGCCCAGACCGATGAGAACCCCGGCCAGCACCGGCCTTCGGCGCGCCCAAGCCAGAAGTCCCCCGGTCGCCAAAGCCGTTGCCAGGGCGTCGAAATTGGTGAATGCCTGGAAAATGAGGATCGGCGACGCGGCAACCATTGCAGCGTCCCACACTCGCCGCCCGGCGAGCATTGCAGCGGCCCACACCGTCGCCAGCCAAGCCAGCGCCAGTCCGAAGGCCGAGATATTGAAGAACATCACCACCTCCGCGACTCCAGCCAACAGAGGTAGTCCGGTCTTCTTGGCAATGGCGGTGTAGGTCTTGGCAAGTGACATCGACACGTACTGGTAGACACCGGTCAGTACCGGATACTCCATATAGCGCACCGCTGTTCGGCCGTCATACTGATTTCGGGGTTTGCCGGTGGAGTCCAGTTCCAGCCAACTCGACTTGTAGGGAAACTTGCCCTGGCTCAGCAGTTCTGCGCCGTACAGGGGCACCGTGTCGGAATAGCAGAACTCGTAGTACGCGCGTTGGTTCTCCCAATTGGCAACCCGCTGATCCGGCGATCCGGTGCCGATCGTCTGCAGACAGGGGGCCTTCGTGGACCATCCCAGGGCTAGGAACACCAGCGCGATGACGAACATGATCCGAAGCGGTGTAAGAACCCGAGTTCGGCCGATCAGTGCATGCCGGCCGACCGGTCCGCCGATGACTTCCGAGAGGGCGCTGCCGAGCGCGTCGTTACGGCTGGGTAGGTCGCGGTCATCGACGCTGCGAACATCATCGGCAAGTGGCTGGGGCGACACCGTGGGACGCGGCCATCCCACTGTCGCAACGATATTGCGCGAATCACCGGGAAGCCCGCCGGTCACGGGGGTGGGGGC
>Ga0194063_10000612_pt1 | contig 25328 bp, 28 predicted proteins | sample SepL3720m_MetaG_FD_155459 | JGI IMG/M metagenome (GOLD analysis project Ga0194063, IMG submission 155459) | Anoxic zone freshwater microbial communities from boreal shield lake in IISD Experimental Lakes Area, Ontario, Canada - Sep2016-L373-20m | ecosystem: Environmental > Aquatic > Freshwater...
ACTGGGACGTTTATCGGTGACTTCGAAAAACGAGTCCTCGTTATTGGACGCACGCTAGAGGGTTGCCAGGGGTGCTTGCTCCTTTTAGGTTTGGCGTCTCAGCCTTTTAGCTTTCACCTCATCCATGCTCCCATCTCTCACCGGCCAATCTCCTGAAACTCTTGCCGCCTGGCTCAAGGACGCGGGGGAACCGGCGTTTCGCGCTGACCAAATCCTTGAATGGATTTGGAAAAAGAAGGTCACTTCTCTTGATGCGATGAGCAACCTGCCCGCTGCACTGCGGACGAAGCTGGGCGAGTCGTTTCGCCTTAGCTCGCTGGAACACAGCACGACTCAGGGCTCGGCCGACACCACGCGGAAGTTCCTCTTTCGCCTGCACGATGGACGCTATGTGGAAAGTGTGCTGATCCCGGCGAACCCGGCGCTTTATGGGGAAAAGTCTGACCGCCGCACGCTCTGCGTTTCTTCGCAGGTGGGCTGTGCGTATGGTTGCAAGTTTTGCGCGTCGGGTTTGGCGGGGTTTACGCGCAATCTGGATGCTTCGGAGATCGCGGGCCAGGTTCTGGCGGCGGAACAACTTTCGGGCGAGCGGGTGGATTCGCTGGTCTTCATGGGGATGGGCGAACCGCTGGCGAATCTGGACCATCTTCTCGCAGCCATCGCGCTGATCACGGGGCCAAAAACGCTGCATCTCGGGGCGCGCCATCTGACGATTTCCACCTCCGGCCTGGTCCCGCAGATCCGGCAACTGGCCGACCACCCGCAGCAAATCCGCTTGGCCATCTCGCTCCACGGTGCGACGGACGAGGTCCGCCAGCAGATCATGCCGGTGAACAAGAAGTGGCCGGTCGCCGAGTTGTTTGATGCGCTGGACCACTGGAACGCGAAGAAGACGCAGAAGCTGACGCTGGAATATATCCTGATCCACGGCGTCAACGATTCGCTCGAACAAGCGGCCATTCTCGCCCGCCACGCCCGCCGTCTGGGTGCCAAGGTGAACTTGATTCCCTACAACACCGTCGAGGGGCTGGAATGGAAACGCCCGCCGAACAACCACTGCCGCGCCTTTCAGGAAGTCCTCAAAAACGTCGGCGTCACGGCCAATCTCCGCCTTGAAAAAGGTCACGATATCGACGCCGCCTGTGGCCAGCTGCGCCTGAAGCAGGAGACTGCGGAAGGCATCATCGATGCACCTGTGAAGCGCTAGGCCATCCCGCGAGCAGCTCTAGGGGCGGCGAATTTTGCCATGTTCTAACGTTTCCCTCAAAGGCCGGGGTTGCGCCGCTGGCGGATCGTGTTACAACACCCCTCTCAAGACCATGCCAAACTACGATTACGAATGCACACAGTGCGCGAAACGCTTCGAGATCTTTCAAAGCATGAGTGATGCAAAGCTGACGGACTGCCCGGAGTCGGACTGCGATGGACCGGTGAAGCGCCTGCTGGGTACCGGCGGGGGTATCATTTTCAAGGGCGCTGGATTTTACCAGACCGACTATCGCTCGTCCTCCTATCAGGCAGGGGCCAAGGCCGATGGCGCGGCAAGTGCGCCCGCAAGTCCGCCCGCAAGTGCGCCCGCTGCTGCCAAGTCGGGGGAATAATCCGGGGCTTTTCAAACCGATGGCGGCGTGTAGTATTATCCGCACATGGCCGAACCTCAAAACCCCTCTTGGATCGGAGGATGTTTCTCGAAGTTGCTGTTTTTGATCCTGTTGGTCGGGTTGATCGGATTGGGTGGGGCGGTTTATTGGGTGAGCCAGCCGCAGTCGCTGTCAGATCTGGGCGCGAATAACCCGCGGGTAGTGGCCTTGCCGCAGCGGGATTTGAAGGTGGTGGTTCAAAGCGCGATCGACGGCAACTCGCCATTAACCTTGTCGGAAACCGAGCTCAATCAATGGCTGGGGCGGACCTTGGCAGCCCGGCAGGGCGGCTTGCTCGGGGAGAAGGTCACGCTGGATCGCGTCTGGATTCGTCTCGAAAAGGGCCGCGCGGAGGTGATTCTGGTGCGGAGCTTGTGGGGTAAGCCCTTCACGGTGTCGATGTTTCTCGGGGTCGAGCAGGTGGATGGTCCCGATGGCAGCGCCACGGTGGTCGCACTGCACGGTGGACCCTATCTGAAGGCTTTCCCCAATCCGCCGCAGGGTGGCCGATTTGGCAGACTGGTGGTGCCGCAAGGGTTGCTGGTCTTGGTATTGCCCGCCTATGAACGGCTGGCCACCGCGTATCGCGAGGAGATCGAGCTTTGCCTGCGCCACATGGTGCTGACCCGCATTGAAAAGGGTCGCGTCATTCTCAATCCCCCAGAGCCAAGCCCGCAGGGCCTGCGCCAGAGCCTTTGACCGCCCATGATCAAGCGCACTCTGCTTCTGGGATTTCTCAGCACCTTGGTTACTTTGGCAAGGGACCCTTCGCAAGCTACGGGGGTTTCTAACACGGCCGCGCCGCCCAAGTTCGAGGGCCAAAACCGGGTGGTCAGCAGTAGCAAGCAATTCCGCATCATCGGTGGCGAGTCTGCCGACCGTAGCCGCGTGGCCCTGCTGGCAGAGGAGGCGAAAGACGATCTGCTGCGCCTGACTGAGGACAAGGATGAGTGGAAAGTCCCGATCACGGTCACACTCCACGGCAAATCCGGCAGCCCCAGCCCACCGCGGACTGTCGCCATGCAGATTTATGCCAGTGAGGCGGGCTATGAGCTGCGGCTCGATTACCACCTCAGCGGCGGCATCGTGCGAGAGCCTCTCATGCAGGCGGCGACCTCTGCCCTCATTTACGAGCAGACCCTGCGCGGACGCCGCACGACCGATTCAGAGACCCCATTCCTCGTGTCGCCATGGCTGGTGACGGGACTGCGCGAGGCCACTGTCTGGCGTCTCAACCAGGGGGATCGCCGCCTGTACGAGGCACTTTTCAAATCCGGCGGGCTTTTTAAAATCGAAGAGCTCTTCTCCCTTAACCAAGCTGGCTACGATGACATGGATGCCGCCACGCGTGCGGCCTTCTGTGCTTCTTCCGGTGCGCTGGTGATGGCCTTGCTGCAGCAACCTCATGGCGTCGAGGGCTTCCGCAGCTTCCTGCGCGAAGTCGCCGCCTTTGAAGGAGAAATGCCCGCTTTACTGCGCAAGCACTTTCCCGAGCTCAACCTGTCCGAAAACAGCCTTGCCAAGTGGTGGGCGCTGCAGCTGGCAAACATCGGCGGTCAGAATCTCACGACCGACGTCCTCGGCATCGTCCAAACCGAGACTGCACTCGGCGAAGCGCTCAAAATCAATTTCCGCATGGCGGAAGGCATCACCGAGCCGAAGGATCTGAGTGCGTGGCCGGAACTCGCCAAGTGCCCCGAACCCGAGCGCGCCCAAGCGGTGCAGATCGCCCAGCAGGCTCTCGTCCGCCTCAGCTATCGCTGTTTTCCCTCGTATCGGCCGATCCTTGAGGAGTATCAGCTCGTCCTGAACGCACTGGTCAAAGGCGGCGGCAAAGACCTCCCTAACCGAATCCAAGCCCTCGATGAGCGGCGCGCCAGCATGCGGCGGATGGCCCAACGCGGCCGTGACTACCTCGACTGGTTCGAAATCACCCGCGCCCGCCAGACCAGCGGAGCCTTTGTCGACTATATCCGCTTGAAGGATCGGCTGAAGGAAAACCGACCCAGCCGCGAGGATGCGATGTCGAAATACCTCGACCGCATGGATGCAATTTTCAGCCGCTAAGGGGGGGATCCGCGTCGATCGATCATTCCGCGAGCTTGCGGTGGCGAATGGCTGAGCTAGAATGTGGTGATGAGCCGCCAATCGCGACAAAACCGAACATCCGACCAACCCCGCCGCGTGAGCAAAGCCGCGACTGGTGGCTTTTTACTCGTATTACTGGCGCTGGTTGCGGCATTTTCGGTAATGCGGGTTTACCTGCACAGCGATTCCTTCCGACAGTTTCTCTCTGCCAAAGCCAGTCGAAGTACCGGCATGACTGGGGAATTTGCCCCTTTTCGCTGGGATGGTTTGGCTGTGAGCAGTGATTTATTCGAAGCGAAAGGGCCGGGACCCATTACCGATCTGCGGGCAGATGGCCTGCACACCGAGATCGGACTTGCGGGCGTGCGGCGCGGCGTTTGGGAGATCGGCAGTTCCAGCGTGCGGCGCTTGGACGTGTCGATTGATACCCGAAATCAGCGGGTGGAACAGGTCGCTCCGGCCACCGCCCGCGGCTCTAACAATGCTTCACCGCGACCTTCATGGCTCCCCCGTGAGGTCGAGCTCCAAGGCATCGATGTGCGGGAACTCAACCTGAAGGCGATTCTCGCCACGGGCCAAGCCAGCGCGAGCGGCGTGCGGGTGCGCGCCATGCCCGCAGGGGCCAAGGATGCCTACCGCGCAGAGATCGATGGGGGAAAAATCCAACTCCCCTTCGCCATCGCCCCTGAACTGCTGCTGGACCGGGCACGACTGCGCTACCAGCACGGACAGGTCTATCTAATGGATGCCCAGCTATCCGCGTGGGGTCAGGGCAGCATCCAAAGCAGCGGCGAGTGGGATCTCGGAAATCAGCAGTTCGCCCTGCAAGGCAACGCCACGGAAATCCCACTCGAGAAAATCCTCAATGCGGATTGGGCGAAACGAATCAATGGCAATGCGAGCTCGGACTTCGTGTGCGGCTACCACTCGGGCACCGCGCAGGCGAGCGGCAAGCTCACCCTGCAGAACGCCAGGCTCACGGCACTGCCCCTGCTCGATGCACTGGCCGCCTATGCTGACACACGGCGCTTCCGCAGCATCACTCTCCACGACGCACGGACCGATTGGCACTGGCAAAAAGGCGAGCTCACCTTGGCGAATCTGGTATTGGCCAGCGATGGTCTGATACGGATCGAGGGCAGTCTCACCGTCCGTGGTCAGGAAATGGATGGCACTTTCCAACTCGGGATCTCGCCCGGCACGCTGGCCAAGATTCCCGGCGCCGAGACGGATGTATTCATTGCCGGTGATCACGGCCTGCTGTGGGCCCCACTGCGTATCACAGGCACGCTGGACAAGCCCAAGGAAGATCTCACGGATCGGTTAATGGCGGCAGCGAGTAAGCGAATCATCGAGCAAATTCCCGCAAGCGGGGAGAAGATCATCCGCTTCGCTCAATCCTTGCTCGCCCGCCCTTCTGAAAACCCTGACGAGAAAGGTGAACCGCCGACCGGAAAAGAAAAACCATCCGTGCGAGAAGTCAGAGGCATCCTCAACTCGATTCTTGGCGGGGCCATCAATGACGCAAAGGAAGCACCGTGACGCCGCGAATTTCCCTCATCATTCCCGCTCACAATGAAGCCGCCTTTCTGGGGGCCTGCCTTGAGGCCGCTGAAATCGCGGCGAAACAAATCGTCGACACGGTGGAAACCATCGTGGTGCTCAACCGCTGTACCGACGCCACTGAGGAAATCGCCCTCAATCACGGCTGCAAGATCGTGCGCGAGGATGCGAAAAACCTCTCTCAAATCCGCAACGCCGGTGTCGCGACTGCGACGGGTGAAATCATCGTCACCTGTGACGCGGATAGCCGCATGCATCCCGGAAGTTTACGACAAATCCTCCATCACCTCGAGACGGGAAAGATCGTCGGTGGCGGCGCCGTGGTGCTGCCAGAGCGTTGGTCACTGGGGATCATTGCCAGCGGTTTATCGATCCTGCCCTATATCGCGTTCACGGGCGTGAGCTTTGGTCTGTTCTGGTTTCATAAGCGGGATTTCGAAGAGATCGGTGGATTCGATGTGCAGTTTGTTTCCGTGGAGGACGTCGATTTCGCCCGCCGCCTGAAGGCCCACGGCCGCAAGTCTAACCGCTCATGGGGCACGCTGATCCGGACTCCGCTGGTCACCTCCTGCCGGAAGTTTGACCAGTTCGGTGACTGGTATCTTTTGCGAAATCCTTCATTTGTCCGGAAAGTTTTCAGAGGCCGTGACCGTAAAGTCGCCGACCATTTTTGGTATGATGTACGGTCCGAATAGCGTCACCTCCCCCGCTTAGCCGCTTTATGCATTTATGATTTTCGAGGGCTGTGCGCATAATGAAGAACTGGATCGTGCATCCAGCAATCCCCCTTCGATCCGATGCGCCCCCCACCACTCAAATCACATCGATCCGGCAACAAACCGGCATTCACACTCATGGAAATGGTGGTCGTTATCGCCATCATGGCCGTACTCATGGCTGCAGGGGGCGGCCTACTGCGAGGGACTGCCGGCCAGTCCCGCAAGGTGGCGACTGATTTGATCGCCAGCATGATCGATCAAGCGCGGACCACCGCGATCACCTCGCGCAAGGACATCGTGCTGGCGATTGCGGATCCGACGAATTTCACAGACAGCGATGGGCGCGGCAAGATTGGACTTTTCGAGGTGGAATCGTGGCCCGATCCAAAGTCCGAAGATCCGACCCTCAAGGCGAGGCTTTTGAAACGCTGGCAATCCATGGATGCAAGCATCGTGCTGATCGGCGGTGGCCTCAATGGCTTGGAGAACCCACTGGATCAACCTCAGGTCACTCTGAAGAACTCCGAGACCAAAAAACAAACCTTCCAAGTCCACTTCATCGGCATCAATTCACGGGGGGCGCTTGTTTCCCCGTCGGGTGCAGCACCGATGGTGCTTCGGATCGCCGAGGGAAGATATCAAGACGGCAACGCGATACCTAACCGCAGTGGCGAGCAAAAAACCATCACTGAAAACCGCCTCAAAATCGGACGCATCAGTGCCCGAACCTACCCCATCGATGGATGAATGCGACGCACGTCCAAGCAACGGGGATGGGCCGCGGCTCGTCGCTGATTGAAACCTTGATTGCGATTAGCGTTCTTGCCATCGCGATCCCGCTGGTCTTTGGCGCGCTGGCGGAATCTTCCAAATCAGGAATTTCTTCCACAGCACAGGCCCGCAGCTCAATAATGATTGCCGCCTGCATGGATGAAATCCAAGCATCGCGTGACGGCACACCGCAGTTTTTTACCGCAACGGCAGCCCAGCAAACCTTCCCGGTGAATGGCGAAGTGTGGGCGCTGGCATTTTCGCCACAGGGACAGCCCATCGGCAAACTGGGTAAATCCGATTACACGCAGGGAACCCGCAGACTCAATGGGCAGGAAATCCGCTACGTGGCTTCCCTCTCCGCCGCCAAGACGACCTCCATCCCCGATGCAACTCCCATGTTAAGCGCGCGCATCACCATCGAATATCCGGCCGCCGCACCTGCGGCGAAACGCGAGTCGATCGACTTCTTCACCCGCATCCCATGATCACCACGGAGTCACCCAGGCGCGGAATGACGATCGTCGAGCTTTTGGTCACGATGGTGATTGGCTCGATCGTGCTCCTTCTCGCCGCCGCAACGCTCGGCAGGGCGGGCAACGGCTACGAGCAAATCCGTAGATCCGTCGGGAGTAACCGCGAGCTAAGAATCGCAATGCCCCAACTCTCCTCCGACTGCTCAAATGCCGTTTTTCATCAAGACGAGGTCTTCGAAAAATCGACAGGTTCGTGGGCCATGGATCGTCTCGGCATTCTGAGCTTGCAGCCAGAAATCGCCCAGACCGATGCCGGAAAGATCGGCGACCTGTGCGCGATCCACTACTACGTCAAGGACCTTGCCTTTGGCTCCCAGACCGTCCGCTGCCTCATGCGTGGCTTTCGCGAAAGCGGTGAAACCTTCGATGCGCTGCGCGAAAATCGTGTGGCCACCCTATTCACCCAGAGAGAGGATGTGGACGAACCGATCGCCTTTGGAATCGTCTCCTTCGCCGTCCAACCGCGATCCAGAGATGCCAAGGGCACATGGCTCGACTGGAAGCAACCCAGTGCAACCGGTCCCGAGTCGCTACAGGTGAAAGTGATTTTCGCCCGCAGCGATCTGACGAAGCAGCTGAAGAGTTCCAGTGACTGGGATCGGATCGGCAGCAAGCTGGGAAAAGCCGTCACGCCCGAGCGCAGCCCGGACCTAGAAGTTTGCGAAACCCCCATCCGCTTTGGCAACCATGCGACACCCTGAATCCCTAACGCGTCACCCAAAAACCAGCGGATTCACATTACCCGTTGTTCTGCTTGTCGTCAGCGCGCTTCTTATTCTGGCGGTTGGCGGTCTGCTTGTCGTTGGCATCGAACAAAACACCGCTCGATTATCAACGAACACCGAACGCGCAGAACTCGCCGTCCGTGCCGGGCTCGAGGACGTCCGCGGCATCCTCAATCTTGAGGCGGCCAACGACGACTTCATTGTCCTCCAGGCAAAAATCCGAGATCCATACGACGCCAAGAACCAAACCGCCGCCCAGCTATTTCTAGTCCGCGGCAGCGCTGCAAAAAACGGTTTTTCCTATCGCTTCATTCCGCTTTTCAGCACCAGCAGCCTACCCCCCGAGAAAGATCGTCTCGAACTGCCATCCGTCGATCCGTTGTTGAAAGACAAATTCGAATTCGCCGCCCTGCCCTACTGCAACAAGGTCCGCACGGCGTGGTTGCCGGTCAATGACGAGAAAGGAATCCCCGTCGCCCGCTACGCCTATTGGGTTGAAGACCTTCAAAGCCGGATCGATCCCACCACCGCAGGCAATCAAAACGGCAGCGGAAGCACGTATGCCCGCGCCGCCTGGCCATTTCCTGCGCCGGGATTAAACCCCGCTGACGAGGCCGACAACCAAGCGCCGCTGAATCAAATCGCTCTCGACGCCGTCGACCCGAACGCCTCTCAAAATGATCTGGAATCACTGACCCGCACTTACACCCAAAACCAGAACCTGCTCATCTCCCCCGACTCCATGCTAGCGGCAGCGGGTATCCAGCCGCCACTCGGTCGTGACTCCTCAGGAAAGGGTGATAAAGGCGTCAACCTCAGCGATCCAAAAGCCAGCGCCGTCGAAGAAGGGATTTCGGTCGGACTGCGTCCCTATTTGGAGCAGCCACTCGTGCCCTACGCCGATGGCATCAGTCCCGCCATGGCGGGAAAGCCCAAACTCAACCTCAATCAACTCCTCGCGACCGACCGCAGCAAGGCCGTCACCCAAATGGCTGATTTCATCAAGCAGGCACTCCCGAACTTCGAAACGCGCAAAGGAGGCTTTCCCGACAATTACCTCGAAACGCTGGCGGCCAATGCCATGGACTATGCCGATACCGACACAGCACCCAGTTTTTTCGCCGGTCGCTACCGCGGCATCGATGCCTATCCATGCGTCAGCGAATTCCTGATGCGGTTCCGCTGGGAAAACATCGTCGTCTCAGGGGGCAAAAAATATGTGATTCTCAGCGCCTCGACCTACGTCGAGCTATGGAACATGTCCGACATGCCCGTGACCGGCACCGCCCAGGTCACCTACGAAACGGCGTATCGTTTCCAGCTCGGTGCAAATCCTTCGGTCAGCCTCGCGGACCTCAAAAACGCCACTCCGGCACTCGCCGTGAGTGGCGGTAAGTCTTGGTTTCCTGCCGTGACGGTCAGCCTCAAGCCTAATGAATGTCGCGTGATTCGATGCGGAACTGTGACCTACCAAATCGAAGCGGGTAACTCGTCGGTCTATATCCCATCACCCCTATCGCTTAATGGTGAGACCTACGGCAGTTCCGGCGCGGGCTATCAGTTGAAATGGAATGGCCAGTTGGTCGACCAAGCCCGTGGCGGCCTGAATCGCAATAACAGCAGCCTGAATTACCCCACCGATACGATCAGCAGCCCGCGCCAACGAGTCCGAGCCACGATTCCGGCGCATTCACTCACGCGCAATGGGACCTACCGCAACAACATGGGCGACCCGCGGATGTCCTACTATCTGGCAGCGCCCCAAGATGCCAACTCCTACCCCGAGAATTACAGCCCGAACCGCCGCAACATCCGCTGGGGTTCCATTTACAGCATCGACTCCGCCACCAAGCCGACGATTTACGGACGGGTGATGCCGTCGGAGTGGCCCGATGGCGGGCATAACTCCAGCTACGAATCGAATGCGTTTTTCACCACCGACCCGAGAATCCATCCGGATGATGCGAGATTCACTCCGTCGGCATCCTCGATTCTAGCTAACCCGCCGCCCGAGGAAGCCCCGCTGCGACTCTCCAACCTCGGGCGCTTCTACAGCACCACGGAACTGGGCCGGATTTATGATCCGATCATGTGGCAAACCGCATTCCCCAGCGGAGCCAATCTGCCGTGGGGAGATGTCGAGACCAGCAGTGTCTCCAGCCCAGACTTCGGCGGTGGCAACACCCTGCGCATCGGCCGCCCTGAACATCCCCGCTTCACCGACAGGAATCAATCGGACATAGCCGCCTATCGCTTGTTGGACTTGTTTCATGTCGGCCGCTCTCGTTCCGCTTCGGCCACTGACCGTCAGGGGCCCGTCGTTCAGATCCAAGGTCACATTAACGTCAATACGGCAAACCGCGACGTCTTGCGGGCCCTCGCCATCGGCCAACTGACCATGGACCCGAAAATGGCAGTCCGGACTTCAGAGCATCACGACACCAGCGGATTGATGGCACCGCCCGTGAGCCCGCTTGAACTCACTTCCACCCAACTTCAAGAGGAAGCGGACAAGATCGCCGATGCAATCATCAACGCCCGCGAGACAACCGCCTTCGTCAGCACCTCGGACCTGGCCGCCTTGCGCAGCTCTGGCAGCAAGTACGCATTCGGAGACAAAGACAGCATCCCCAGCGGCGCCCAGGTGGACCGCAGTGACTCAGCGGCCGAAGAAATCTTCGCCAGAGTTTACGAATCCACCACCGTCCGCTCCCGCAATTTCCGCGTCTGGGTGGTCGGCCAAACCCTGGCACCTTCTCTATCCCGCAAAAAGAACGCTGACCCCGAAGTGCTCGCCGAGAGCCGCAAGGTCTTCACCGTTTTCGCCGACCCCGGCCAACGCACCAGCAGTGGCGCGATCAACCCCAAAAATGTACGACTTACCCTGCTCCATGAAAACGATTTCTAGCCGCCTCAGCCTATGGTCGATTCTGCTGCTTTTGACGACCATCACTGCCCCCGCCCAGCAAGAACCGTCGCCGGACGTCGGCTTCGTGAGGGTCATCTCCCTGCTCAATGCCAGCAGAGGCAAAACCCACATCATTATCGACGGCAGTGACATTTATCCCGCGGGCTATGATTTGGGACAAAAAACCGGCGGCATCGGCCTTAAGGTCGGTCCGCACTCGATCAGCCTCCAACAGCAGGGTCTCCCACCCGTAACGGCTCAATTCACCCTCAACCGGGGTGAAACCCTCACCTGGATCGGCTATGCGGAGAGAGTCGTATCAAACCCACCCAATGATCCCCCACTCTGGAAAAACAAACTTCTTCCCGTGAAGCAAATCGATTCTGAAAGCGGTGACCACCTGATCTTGGTCTCACTCTGTCCGCAGGACGAAATCCAGTTGCAAATCCAGACCCCACAAAACCTCAGAACACAGACCACCCGTCTCAAGCGCCTGCTCCCAAACCGCCTCGATCTCTGGATGCCTAAGACCGAATTCGCGCTCAAAATCGATGACACGATCATTGGCCACGTCTCGCTGGAAGACCCTGGAAACTACCAGATCCTACTCTACGCCGACGAGGCCGGGAAGATCCGTGCCCTGTCATTCGACTCCCCGAACTTCACCCCTGCGGGTTGATCCGGTTTGCCGCGCCATCTGAGTCCCCGCAGACCCGGGCCTTCACCCTCCAGTCCGCAGGAAATAACCAGAAGCTTGGTACCGCGAGCGGGATCAGCCGACGAGTTCTTCAACCAGTTTCTCCAGCTTGACGATGTCAGCAGAGAAGGCGCGGATCCCGTGGGCCGTTTTCTCGGTGGCCATGGCATCTTCATTGAACATGAAGCGGAAATCACTCTCGTTGAGGGAGATTTTTTCTTGATTACTGGCTGCAGCTTCGGCTGGGGTGAGGCGGGCGGCGATGGGTTCGTCACAGGCTTGGAGCTCGCCCAAGAGGCCGGGGCTGATGGTGAGCAGATCGCAGCCAGCGAGGGCGAGAATTTCGCCCTTGTTGCGGAAGGAAGCGCCCATGACCTCGGTCTTGTAGCCGAATTTTTTGTAGTAGTTGTAGATGGCGCGCACGGAAATGACGCCGGGATCCTCATCGCCTTGGTAGTCTTTACCCGTCGCGGCCTTGTGCCAGTCGAGGATACGACCGACGAAGGGCGATATGAGCTGAACGCCCGCCTCGGCGCAAGCGATGGCTTGGGCGAAGGAAAAGAGCAGCGTGAGATTGCAGTGGATGCCTTCTTTTTCGAGTGCCTCGGCCGCCTTGATCCCTTCCCAGGTCGAGGCGATCTTGATGAGGATGCGGTCGCGCGAGTAGCCCTCTGCTTCATAGGCAGCGATGAGCTGGTGCGCCTTGGCGATGGTTGCAGCCGTGTCGAAGGAAAGGCGGGCGTCGACCTCCGTCGAGACACGGCCTGGGACGATTTTGAGGATTTCCAAGCCGAAGAGAATGAGGATGCGGTCAAGAATCGCTTCGGTCAGTGCAGCACCCGTCACGCCAGTGGCTTTGACTTCGCGGACCGCTTGCTCTACGAGGTGCCGATATTCAGGTTTGGCGGCGGCTTGCAGGATCAGTGACGGATTGGTGGTGGCGTCCTGCGGCTGATAGGTTTTCATCGACTCAAAATCGCCGGTGTCGGCAACGACGGTCGTGTACTGCTTCAATTGATCGAGTTGATTCATGGTCAAGTCCTTTCAAACTAAGGAACGATCGTCCAGCTTGGGAAGCCTAATCACACAGGCTGTGACAGAAAAATTCTCGCCCAATAATCTGAGTGCTTTCAAATCAAAACCGTCATTTCAAGCGGTGATGCATGCGCCGGAAAGCCATGGCACCGGCGGTCGCACCGAGCAAATCGGCTAACCAGTCGTAAGGGTCATTGCCGCTGCGGCCGGGCGTGAAAGTCTGATGCCATTCGTCCAGCCAACCGATTAGGGCGACGATCAGGACCACCCGTCTGAGAATGCCCCGCCAATCCGGATGCTCCGGCTTGCGCCTGAAAAAATAGCCCGTCAACAAGAGTCCGCCGCCGAAAAAATACGCGAAATGCTGAAACTTATCGATGTGCTTGAACGACGGCAAGTAGTCTGCGGGAGCAGACAGCGAGAACGAGGAAGACACGCACAACAGGGCGAGCCAAAGCAGTAACCCAGTCAGCCAGATTCGCGGGTTGCGCAGCAGAGGTGCCAAACTCATGACTTGCGCATTTCCTCTTCGATCCGCTCCGCCAGCCACTGCTTCATCATCGGTTGGTAGTTGAGAAAGCGTGAGCGGGCCAGGCGCTTGATGCGCAATAGCATTCGCGGATCAAAGCGCAGGGTGACCATGGTGGAATCGCGCGGATCCACTTCTTGCACGGAGGAGGCCATGAGTTGACCGTCGAGTTGGTGCGCTTCCCAGAAGCGGGACTCGGCGACTGCGTCATCAAAGTCAGGAATATCGGACCAGCGGCTGATGGTTTGCATGGGAATCAAAAAGGAGTGTTAGCGGAGCTCTGCGTATCTACGGTCGTAGAATCGGCGCTCGGCTTCAGTCATATCCCGGGATGCTGCGATGCGTGCCGGCTTGCAATCCGTCGCGAACGACAAAAACAAATATCGGTCTGCCACCGTACGCCCCAATGCATAGTGGCGGGAAGCCGGGCCCTTGTGCGGGCCATCGGGCAAAAATCGCACCGAAAACGGATCCTCGAATGCTTCTTCAAGCTCGTGAGGCTGGATCTTTTGGGGTTCCAATTGAACGTCAATTTCCATAACACCACTTTGTTAATGACCGTAGAGAGCGCAACAACGACTTTGAAGAACTAGAGCGTGTGCCCCATTCGCAGTCGTTTGGTTTCGAGATACTTTTCGTTGTGCGGATTGGAGGGGAGGCAGATCGGCAGCTGCTCGACGATTTCCAAACCGTAACCCTCCAGGCCGATGACTTTTTTCGGATTGTTCGTCAGCAGGCGCATCTTGCGCACTCCGAGGTCGAAAAGGATTTGCGCGCCCATACCGTAGTCGCGTAGGTCGGAACCGTAGCCGAGTTTTTCATTCGCCTCGATGGTGTCCAACCCTTGTTCCTGCAACTTGTAGGCATGGATCTTGGCAGGCAGGCCAATGCCGCGCCCTTCTTGGCGGAGGTAGAGCAGTACGCCGCCTTCCCTGGAAATGTGCTCTAGCGCTGCCGCCAACTGACCACCACAATCGCAGCGCTGCGATTGGAAAACATCGCCTGTGAGACATTCGGAATGAACCCGCACCAAGGTGGGTTTTTCTGGGTCGATCGTGCCACGGGTCAGCGCCAAGTGGTGGCTGGCATCGGTGCTGATCCGGTAAAGGTGACAGTCGAACTCGCCGAAATCGGTCGGCATTTTGATGGTTTGCTCCCGATCCACGAGCTTCTCCGAACGTCTGCGGTACTCGATCAACTGGGCGATCGTGCAGGCCTTTAGTCCGTGGCGCTGTTGATAATCGCCGAGCTGGCCGACACGTGCCATGGTGCCGTCATCATTCATGATTTCGCAGATGACAGCAGCGCGAGGCAGCCCCGCCATGGCGGCGAGGTCCAAGGCCGCTTCGGTGTGGCCAGTCCTACGCAGTACTCCGTCCGGCACCGCCTGCAGCGGAAAGACATGGCCCGGCTGCACGAAGTCGTCAGCCTTGGCGTGGGGGTCGGCCAGCAGGCGGATCGTCAGCGCCCGGTCAGCGGCGGAAATGCCGGTGGTGATTCCCTGCGCGGCATCCACGCTCACGGTGAAAGCGGTTTTGTGACCTTCGCGGTTGCGGCGGGTCATTTGCGGCAGCTCGAGGAACTCGGCCCGCTCGGCAGCAAGCGGTGCGCAAATCAACCCCCGCGCATGGACGGCCATGAAGTTGACCATTTCCGGCGTGCAGAGTGATGCGGCGCCGACCAAATCGGCTTCATTTTCGCGCGATGGATCATCCGCCACGATCACGAGGCGACCTGCGGCGATTTCCGCGATGATTTCCGGAATGGGGCTAAAAACGAGTGACGAATCAGGCATGGCAAATCTTCAGTTCAGGCAGGGGTTTGGCGGAGCCTCGGCCAGGATGCGGTGAAGTGGCGACAAGCTACGCATCAAATCGAACCAAAGGCGACTCTCATGTTTGCGGCCCAGCAAATCAGGCCCGGGACGCGCGGGAACCCAGGTGAGGCGGCACAGTTCGCTTTCCAACTGGCCTGCCGTCCAACCGGAGCAGCCGATGAAGGCACGCACCACTCGACCCGGCCGACGCACTTGGGCCAGAGCTTCTGCCACGGAAATTTGCAACGCCCAGCGCAGGCCCTTCTTCGGACTCCACCAAAAAGCGGCAAAGGTCAGCTGGTCGTGCGCCACCGGCCCGCCCTCGTAAACGACTAACTGTCGCAGCAGATCGAAATCCTCCCCGTTTAGGAAATCCCCGACCGACTTGTCCGTCGGGCGATTGAGAATTAACCCCAAGGCACCCTTCTCTGTCGCGTGGTTCGCCAGCAAAATCACCGAGCGATGAAAAATCCCCTCCCGCAGCGACGGATCAGCCAACAGCAACTGGCCTTGGAGTGAGATCGAAACTTCGGAAGATGAGGAATCATGGGACACTTCAAAAACCTAGTCGCCACTCGCGCGTTCGCCAACCGCAGATTGTTGAAGATTTTCGGTCGTCGACCGGCATGCCACAGAAAAAGGAATCGACCTTTGGGCACGAAGTTTCAGAATCCGGCCATGCCCGGTCGCGAAGATCTCAAGAACTTGTCCCTGCTCGGAAAATCCGAGAACCGTCTGCCTGCCAGCCCCGATGAGGCGAAGCTCGACGTTTTCCCGAACCTCCGCCCCGGCCGGCGCTATTGGATCACGCTCAATTGCCCGGAATTTTCCTCGCTCTGCCCCGTCACCGGCCAGCCCGACAGCGCCCGCATCGTCATCCGCTACGTGCCCGGCGAGGCCTGCGTGGAAACCAAAAGCCTCAAGTTTTACCTCGCCTCGTTCCGCAACCAAGCCTCGTTCAACGAGGAGATCGTCAACCGCATCCTCGACGACTTGGTCGCAGCGATGAACCCGCAGCAACTCGTCGTCCGCGGCGAGTTTGCCCCGCGCGGCGGCATCCAGCTGACCACCGAGGCGACCTTCCCCGACACGCTCAACCCCGCTTCATGAAAGTCTGCGTGCTGCTGAGCGGCGGAATGGATTCTGTGGCCGCCTTTTACGAAGTGCTGCAAAGCCACGAGGTCGCTGCCTGCCTGTCCTTCGACTACGGCGCCAAGCACAACGCGCGCGAGATCCCGTTCGCCAAACTCCACGCCGAGCGCAACGGCGTGCTCCATCAGGTGATCCCGTTAGACTTCATGAACCGCCTGTTCAAATCCGACCTGCTCCAGTCGGGCGGCAGCATCCCGGACGGCCACTACGCCGAGGAGTCGATGAAACAAACCGTGGTCCCCTTCCGCAACGGCATCATGTTAGCCATCGCTGCGGGCTACGCCGAAAGCATCGACGCAGAAGCACTGGTCATCGCCGCGCACTCGGGCGACCACGCGATTTACCCCGACTGCCGCGAGCCGTTCATGCAGGCCATGGCCGCCGCCATGACGGAAGGCACCTACGCCAAGATCCAGTTGCTGCGCCCCTTCATCGCCACCGACAAAACTGGCATCGCCCGCCGCGGCGCGGAGCTGGGCATCGACTTCGCCGAGACTTGGTCCTGTTATAAGGGGCGGGAAATCCACTGCGGCGTCTGCGGCACCTGTGTCGAACGGCGGGAAGCATTTGCACTCGCTAGCTTGCCCGACCCCACCTGTTACGAGCAGACTCCCGCCCTGCCAACCCTCGCCTGAACTTTCCCCATGTCATACCGAATCTGCAAATCCCTCGAAGTGGAGAATGGCCACATGCTCACCAAGCACCCGGACAAGTGCCGGTTCCCGCATGGCCACACGCGCAAGGTCGAGTTTGTGATCGAGGCGGACGAGCTCGATGACAACCAGATGGTCTGCGATTTCAAGATCATCAAGGAGGCCGTCGGCGAATGGTTAGACAGCTTCGACCATGCCCTCTGCATGAACACCGCGGACCCGGCTTACGAAGATTTTAAAGCCCGTTACGGCGACCGCGTGATCGGCTTCGATAATCAGGACCCGACCACCGAACTGATGGCGCGCACAATCTTCGACCACAGCGAAAAGGCCCTAACCGCCTACGCCCAGCGGACCGACACCCGCTACCGCCTCGCACCCAGCGTCCGCATCGTCCGCGTACGCGTCTGGGAAACCTCGTCCTCGTGGGCGGAATACGAAAAAAGTCTCTAACTCATGGCCACTCCCAAATCCACCCTGCCCGACATCCAAGCGACCCCGGACACCCGCGGCATCGCCATCGACCAAGTCGGCGTCTCCGATTTGCGCTATCCGATCCAAGTGCTCGACCAGGACGGTAAGGCGTTTCCCACTGTCGCGAAGATCTCGATGTCGGTGCACCTGCCCCACCATTTCAAAGGCACGCACATGAGTCGCTTCCTCGAAGTGTTGAGCAAACACGAAGGCGAAGTGACGATGCGCACGCTGCCCGACATCCTCCACGATCTCAAAAAACGCCTCGACGCGGAGGAGGCGCACATCGAGGTCGCGTTCACCTACTTCGTCACCAAAAAAGCCCCCATCTCCGGCTCGCCGGCCAAGGTCGCCTGCGACTGCGTGTTCCAAGGAACCTCCAACGGCAAGACCGACGACTTCGTGCTCTGCGTCACCGTGCCCGTCACCACGCTCTGCCCGTGCAGCAAGGAGATCAGTGAATACGGCGCGCACAACCAGCGCGGCTACGTGACCTTAGAGGTCCGCCCCAAGGCCACCGCCAAGGGATGGGAACTCATCCTCATCGAGGACCTCATCGAAGTCGCCGAGAAGTCCGGCTCGGCCCCCGTCTACGCGCTGCTCAAGCGCACCGACGAACGCTTCGTCACCATGCAGGCCTACGACAACCCAGTGTTTGTCGAAGACGTCGTCCGCAATGCCGCCGCCCTGCTGCGCGCCGACAAGCGCGTCTCGTCCTTCACCGTCAAGGCGGTGAACCACGAGAGCATCCACGACCACAACGCCTTCGCGACGATCACCGGCCACGCGTTAGACTGATTATCTATCCGAATTTAGAAACCACGAAAGTCACGAAAGGACACGAAAAATGAGGATTTCAACGATCCAGTGATGGCCTTGGATTCGATCTTCATACGTCTTCCTTTCGTGAAATTTCGTGTCTTTCGTGGTTTGATTCATCTCCTCAAAGACTAACCGCCCGTGCCGAAGATCATCCCGCCGGAAGTTTTGTTAGTAGCCTACGCCGCCGGGGTCTTCCCGATGGCGGAGGACGGCGAGATCCTCTGGTTCTCGCCCGAGCAACGTGGCCTCATCCCGTTAGATGATCGCTTCCACATCCCGCACGGCCTCGCCCGCAGCCTCAAGCGCAAGCCCTTCGAGATCCGCTGGGACACCGCCTTCCGCGAGGTCATGCTCGGCTGCGCCGCCCGCGACGAAACTTGGATCGATGAGGTCATCCTCGAAAGCTACTGCGCGCTCCACCACGCCGGCCACGCCCACTCCGTCGAATGCTGGGATGCCGATGGCCTGCAAGGCGGACTCTACGGCATCGCCCTGCCCGGCGTCTTCTTCGGCGAAAGCATGTTCTCGCGCAAAACCGACGCCTCAAAAATCGCGCTCGTCGCCCTTGTCGAGCGGCTGCGGGAAAACCAGTTCAGCTTGTTAGACACCCAGTGGCTCACCGAGCACCTCCAGCAATTCGGCGGCTACCAACTCCCGCGCGACGAATACCTCGCCGTCCTCCAGCAGGCGCTCAATCGTAGTGACTCTTCGCTTGGGGCTTAAATTCCAAGAGCACTTTCCAAGTCGTTCAGGGATTCGAAGACGAGGTACTCGGTAGAGGGTGTAGCGATTGCCTCCCGCAAGTGGGCCGCGTTTTTTGGCGAACCCAGCAACTGTCCCGTGCTATCCATCTTCGAGCTCTTTTGCGTTAGGGTTTTCGTAAGAATATAGTCCTTGATCGAAAGTCCTGCAAAAGTGGCCAAGGTCTTGATTTGCCGGTGCTGCTCCGGATCGATTTCAATACTGAGTCTACTCATGTCCACACCTTACACGGATTGAACATTTTTCAATCTGTGCACGACTACTAAAGTCATTCTATTTTGGCGGCCCTGCGCGGCGGGTTTGAGGAAGTGGCTGGTGCGTCCCGCCTCCCGCCAGATTTCCTTTGGGCGGGACGCCCAAACAACGGGCTGGGGCCAGAGGCCCCAGCTACCTTGGGCGGACTTCCCTTGATCTGCCAGCGGCAATCGGCTACCCTGCATCGTGGAAAACCCCGATGACAGCTTGATGCCCGCCGGTTTCCCGAACGATGCGTTTTTCAAGGAGATGTTCTCCGATCCGCCGCGGGCGATCGCGTTTTTTCAAAGCCACCTGCCGCCCGCCATCGTTGCCCAAGTCGATTGGCCGTCGCTGAAAGTACTGCCGTCGTCGTTCATCAAGTCGGGGCTCCAGCAAGTGACTGCGGATCTGTTGTTTAACGTGAAAATCGGCGGCAAAGACGCGCTGTTTTACCTGCTTCTCGAACACCAAAGTACCGTCGATCCGACGATGCCACTGCGGATGCTCGGTTATGTCGCCGAGATTCTCTTCAAGCACCACAAAGAGCACGGCCTACCCCTGCCGCCCGTCCTGCCATTTGTGTTCCATCAAGGCCCCGAACGCTGGAACGTCTCCACCGCGTTTGAAGATTTGTTCGATTTGCCGGATGATCTCGCCGCCGCGTTATTGCCGTACCTGCCCAAATTCCACCACGCCCTGCTCGACCTGACCCGCTACGACCCAACACATGACGAGGGCGGCAGCGATTTGCAAATGATCCTGCAGTTGATGAAGCTTTCCAGAAAACGGCAGGTCTTGCAGTATTTCCGCTGGCTGGCTGAAACCCTGCTCGAACCCGCCCCCAAAGACCTGATCCGCCGCATGCTGCTCTACGCGATCCACAGCGACAGCGATCTTGACACGGAGAAAATCTACCATAGTTTGGCTTCGAATCCTGAACTGAGAAATAACGCCATGTCGCTCGCCGAAAAACTACTCACCAAGGGCCGCGTCGAGGGCCGCGTCGAGGGCCGTTCCGAAGGTCGCGTCGAGGGCCGTTCGGAAGGCTATTGGATCGGTAGGATTCAGTCGCTGGAAGAATTCTTGGATCTGCCGCAGACCTCGCAGGATGCTCTCGGTGCCATGTCCATCGCGGAGCTGGAGGCCTGCCACCGGCAGCTGCACGGCGAGTATCAGCGGCGCTTCAAAAAAGGCACCACGGCCTGATGGGCGTTTCTTTCTCGCTTCGGTCATCGCCACGGCTGCCGCGCTTCGGTTGAAAAAATAATTTGCCGCTCTGCGGACTTTAGACTTCCCGCCGCCGCTGGAATGAGAATACTCTGCGTCGGCCGTCTTCGGCCACCGGCCGGCTTAGCTCAGTGGTAGAGCAACTGATTTGTAATCAGTAGGTCAACGGTTCGAGTCCGTTAGCCGGCTCCACTTATTTTAGTGGACTTTCCTTATGTTTCATAAGGATTTTAGCGATCCGATGATTTCGGGTCTCTTCCGCCGGTGTCCGCTGAAATCCGTCGAAATCCGAAAAAACGGTGCATTTTTGGCAACCGCTCTGGCAACCGTTTTGGGTTTCTTAAATACTTCGCTAAAGACGGATCGGAACGACCTGTGTATAAAGCGTTGCATGGGCAGGCAGGTAGCTAAAAGCGAGAGTGAGAATCACCCGGAATTTGTCGTGAGCCGAGAGGGGTTCAACCGTTTCTTCGACAAGCCGCTGCCAACGAGCACCTTTCATGACTTGGTCAACAAGGGCAAGATTACGCCGTTCAAGCATATCCGGGGCATGTATTACCTCAACGCTTCTCTGCGCCGCTTGGGACTGAAAGAAGTGGCTGAACCACCCAAGGCTCAGCCTCAGCCGAGTTTGGAGAACATCATGCGCTTCGCTTTCACCATTATTGATCCCGACCTTTTCCCAGCACCGTCGTGGCTGCGATTCACAGAGATGATCGATGAAAGGGTAGCGGATCACGCCTTGTTGTTGGCTAATACGCACCGGGATAATGTCGAGGCTTTGGACGACGTCAGAGTGAAGATGTCCTATTTCCAAGCTACGCTGGACGTAGCGGCCACGCTAGATGCCGAGGGTCAGGAGTGAGATAAGGCGCATACGTCCAGTCTCTGAATGAAGGCCGATAGCGGTATCCCAGCGGACGCCTGAGCCTGAGCCACTGGCTACAAAAAGTGTAGGCCGACTGTCACCCGGGTGGTAGCCGCATGACGCCGTGATGTCGCCGAAAAGATGCTGATGTTGGCGTTGTTGGAAGTGTTGGCCGACTTCTTGGGTGCTTGTCGGAGCCTCTTGGCGTGCGTCGAGCGTGAACTTTTCCGGGAATGTCGACGAGCGTTCGTCTCAAAGCATTGATGCTGTATGACTAAGGTCGCAAAAACAGCATGTAAAAAAACGCAGCGATTCCTACCGCATTCTCCCTCCCGCCTCCCGCCTCTGCCGATCCCCGGTTTTCAGGCCACGGACTGTTTGTTAGAATACAGCCCTGCCGAGTAGTTCTCGGGTTCTAGGAACTCTTTGCGGGCGTATAGCCTTTCCACAAATTCTTCGTAGCCCAGGGCTCGGATGATTTTGCCATCGATCTCTACAAGGTCCTGTTCGGCGAGGCGCTTCACTAGGACGTCGCGTAGCCCCTTCGTGAGGTGAGCATTACGTAGCAGGTCGCTGAACGACATCGGGCCGTTGACGCGCAGGTATTCGAGCACCCTGCTGGCTTCTTGGCGTGTGCATCCGGGATCAAAGCCGAGGCAATGCCATGCCAAGCCCGCCATACTGATCGTCAGCCCGCGCAGGGCGTAGGCGTAAAGGTCGAACGCCAGCGCCCCGATCTCGAACTCGTTCTTTGTCGTGCACGTGCCCAGTAATTGCACGTATTGGATGCAGCCCCCAGGGAGTTGCCGGGCCAGTCGCTCGAACGCGTGCCCGTAGTCTGCGGGCAGATGGCGCAGCCGCTGGCACAGCAAGGCGAAGTAGTGCTCGAACCAAGGTATCGGCAGAACACTGTATGGTTCGGTCACTGGGCCTTTTAGATTACCGCTCGAAAGGCCGATAAGTGCCCCGATAAAGCTATTTACGGGAAGGGTAAATTTCGCAGCCCCGGGCTGTGGAAGAAGCAGAATAGGGAAAGGAAGATCCACTAGGTTTCGCGCTAAGTCAGCATGCCATTGCTCCGGGGACATGGCCCCGGCTATTGCGATCTCTTTTAAGCCCTGTTGGAGTCCGGCGCAGTATCCCGTGGGCATGGTAAGTTTAGGATTTTTATTCATCACGTCCTGCCGGAAGGCCTGCACGTCTTTTGGCGTGTCGAGATGTAGGATCAGGCGGTTATCCCGGTCGGTGATCAGTCCGAAGTTCTCGTGCCAGGCCTCGGCATAGGACCGACTTGCCCCGGTGCCGTACAGATCATTTTGGGCGGCGAAAAAATTATCTCCATAATACTGACTTTGCTCTGCCGTCCAAAGGCCGCCCTTTTTTAAGTCATCGGCGATGAACAGGTTAAATTTCATGTTCTTCAGCGCCTGCTCCGGGGTGGCTGCTGAACTGCTTGTCTTCCTATATTCCTTGGCCGACACCCGATCCTTTGTCACAAACCGCGAGGCTAGATCAGTCAGCACCTGTGCCTGCGCATCATCCGGGCGCAACAAGATCAACGACGGCATGCGGTGGGTCAGATTGTGCCCTGCGAGTTGGCAAGCACTCAGGACGAAGGTTGTGACTACGGCCGTGCGTGTAGCCGCGTCTTCCGCGCAACCGTGTATCCAATCTGCCAAGGTCGGAAGGGGCAGCTTTCTTCCCGGCACCGGTTCTAGATTGGGTAAATGCCGCGTGGGGAAAGGAGGGAAATCGTGTTTATACATGGTGTGGGCGTTGGTTATTTAGACTTCGAGAAGAGGAGCCGTGCAGTCCGCAAAGTTCAGCCGTGCTCCTTCGCACAGTTCCCAATCTTTATGCCGCTGTGTCACGAGATTTGCCGACTTCATCCAGCGCAAAGCCAGGTCGCGCTCTACGGACGAAATTTTGAGGTCGCAGCAGATTTTACGGCTATCCGCCGGGCCGTTGCCGAGCTTCCCGAAGATCCTTGCGATATGTTTCCGACTACGCGCGAGCTCCCCGGAGCGCATGATCGAGAGCCGGGCATTGGCCATACGCCTGACGAGAAACCGGGCAAGGGTCGCTACGCTGGCAGCGCAAAGCTCCTTAGGGTTCTTCGTCATCAGTTGCAGGCCAAAAAACAGGGAAGTGAGGAGGTTACGTGCTGCCATCGAAATACCCGGCAGCTGTGGCTCCATCTGGCTCAAAAACATCCGCCACCCCAGCAAGTGTGGACGGATGTCGGCACAGAGCTTGAACGAGGCTTGTTCTTGGGGCGAGAGGCGCTGTGCTAGGAGCTGGCTGATAGCGCGGCGGAAGTTGTGTTCGACGGGCGCGCTGGAATAGACGGCCGAGTTAGGATCTGGCGTGGGAGCGTCCGGGCCATGATCCCCATCGCTCAGCCAGACTAGCTGACCGAGCCACAGCGTGCGCTCATCAGGTTTCTGTGCGGCAGTGGCGAGCACGTGCATCGGATCGGTAATCAGTAGGTGGCCTTTGATTACCCGGGTCCCGTTATCCAGCGCAAACCTACCTTCCAGTATCGCGGCCCCGTTGTCGGAGAAGTCTCCGATGTCATCGGTCTGCGTTAGTCCCAAATGCACGAGCGCGGGTCCAGGGCGAAGCTTGGCCATCTGTGTTTCGATGTCCTTTCGTCCTCGGACGCTAACGAAAAATTTCGGATGCATCATGATTTGGGCGAGGGACGGATGTGCAGGCGTATCCAGCACCGCACGCCACGCCTGCGAAGGACCGCTTCGAAATGCGCTGGCCTTACCCTGCGTCCTTTGGATGTAGATCATCGACTCATCTTCCCCGGGATCTGCGGTGTGTAGCTCGATGTAATGCGGCTGCGCTTTCCACTTCCTAGTCGCGGTGAGATAGCTCTGCATGTGCTGAAGCAGATTCTCCTGCTTCCGGCAGATCTCGGTGACTATCTCGTCCACCACACATCCCGAAGTGGCGCTGCCGTGGATCAGCAGGCTGGTCCCGAGCCGGGCGGGCGAACCGTCCGGGTGCACGATCGAGCCGTCATCAGGAGCCAAGTTGGCTAAGGTGCAGGCCATGGCCGCCAACAGGTTATATCCAGCCGTCGAGTCACCACCGCCCAGTGCGACCAGCTGAAAATTCTTGAGGAGCGGAGAGAGTTCGTCGGTCGCGATCATGGGGTGGGTGGGTGGTATTTTCATTTCGGTATTGCGCACTTTGATTTTATGGTGGCCTACCAACATGCAGATTCTTAGAACGCCACAGGTCCAAACCCGCAGGTAACTTACGGGAAAAAATCATAAGTTGCAAGATGTATTGCAATATACCAACAATTATTGCAATATAAAGCCCATGAGTCGCAACCGCACATCTTCGCCCCTGCCGCCGGCGGCGCTGCGTGAGTTTACCAAGGCCTCGCAGGCTGGCTGGCAGGACGGCGTGCCGCTCTCTGAGCTACTGACGCGCGTCAACCGCGTGGCTGGCCGATTCATGGGCAGCGATGACCAGGCGAAGGATGCAGAAGGCCGGGTGAGCCGGATATTCACCGAGCGCAGCTTCCGCCATTACCAGACTCTCGGCTGCATCGACGCGCCTGAAAAACAAGGGCGGCTCGCGAGCTACGGGTTCCGCCACTTCCTTCAGGCACTGCTGGTGCGCAAACTCCTGTGGCAACGTCTATCTTCCGAGCAGATTACCGCCCTACTCGTCGGCCGACCGACCGCCGATCTCGAGCGCATGCTGCTGGGTGGTGTGGAACTCGTGCCCCGGACCGGGTCTGACGACGGAGAAGCTGATACTTCGAAGCCCGGTAGCCTTGAGGCCTGGAGCAGGGTGCGCGTGATCCCGGGTGTGGAGATCCACCTGAGCTCCGAATTACCCCGGCTAAGACTGGGAGACCTGAAGCAGTTGGTGGAACGAATGGAGCTGGTGTTACGTAAGCACAAATCGTGATGTGCTCAGTATCCGCAACCTAATGACATAAATGGATTTTACATGATGAGCCGGACCCGGAAAATCAGGCCAGTGGTTAAGCTATGATTGCGGTGTGTGGGAGCGGCATTAAAACCGAACCGAACACACACAAAATGAAAGGCAAACGAAGAAGACACGATCCCGAA
>Ga0194063_10000613_pt1 | contig 25325 bp, 1 predicted proteins | sample SepL3720m_MetaG_FD_155459 | JGI IMG/M metagenome (GOLD analysis project Ga0194063, IMG submission 155459) | Anoxic zone freshwater microbial communities from boreal shield lake in IISD Experimental Lakes Area, Ontario, Canada - Sep2016-L373-20m | ecosystem: Environmental > Aquatic > Freshwater >...
ACCTCAACGCCACCGATACGGCCACGCTGGTGGCGCTGGCCACAATCACATCGGCGGCGCTGGCACGCAGGCCCAGACTGTCGCCGGCCTGGACACCGGCAACCGTGCGGTTGAGATCGACACCGGTGACGGTGCTGATCGCGTCGGCCGTGGCGACGGCGGGACGGAAGGCCTGCAAGGTGCCGGCTGGCAAGGGCGAGCTGCCGCTACCGGCAGAGACACCGACGACGTCAATCGGATCACCGTTCGGCTCAGAGCTGAGCTGGAACTCACCGGTGATTGGGATGACGTTGAGGACGTAGTAGTCGCGGTCGGCCTGGACACTGGCGTTCGAGGTCGTGAAACGAACCCGATCGCCATTGATCAGCGGGAAGTCAGCGCCGGTCTGGCTGGTGGTGAAACGGTCGGTGCTGGCAGCGCCGTAGTTGTACAGCGTGAAGCTGCCGAGTGATTCGGTGCCCACGGTCTGGGCCGTGAGGCGATTGCTGCTGCTGGCCGTGGCCTGCAGGCTGAGGTCGGAGCCGGCCTGAACGCTGTCGGTAGCAGAATCCGTGAGATTGGCGTCATCAATGCCATAAGTGCGGTTAGCAAGACCAGCAATGGCCAGGCCAGCGACGTTGCTGGCAGCGACTGTCTGGGCCGCGGTGCCAGAGATGCTGAGGCTGAGGGCATCGCCGGCGCTGAGGCTCGAGTCGCGGCTGCCGGCTGCCTCGGCCGTGCCGCCAGCTTTAACGACAAAACCCAGCGATTCGGCCGTGGTGTCGGCCTTGACGTTGCCGGAGAGAGTCAGGGTGATGTCGTCGCCGGCCGTGAAGCTGCTGCGATCGGTACCCAGGCCATAGGCGGAGAGCACCGAATCAGCGCGGTCGTCGACAGTGCGGGAGACGGCACTGGCGTCCTGGGACGCTGTCGTGGAGCCGGTGGTGCTGCCGCCACTGGTGAGGGTGATCGCATCACTGCCTTTGACACCACTGGCCTGAACGAAGGCCGAAACGATGTCGGGAACCGACAGGGCTGTGGCGGTGGAGGTGGTCAGCGCCGAGGCCGACAGGTTGACATCGTCACCACTGCTGATCGTGCTGCTGCGCACGCCGTAGGCGGAGTTGAAGGTGGTGGCCGCCGGATCACCCTGCAAGGCGTTGTAGACGCCAGGGGTGATGACAGCAACGCCGCCGGTTTCAAAATTATTGGCCGTGAAGTCAGCCTGGCTGCTGCTGAAGGTTTTGCCGCTGGAACTATCAAGATAATTCTGAACATCGGCCACATAAAGGCCACTGAAGTTGAGATTATTAAACTGGCCGAAGGTAAGATTCAGCGTAATGCTATCAGTATCAGCACCACCGTTATAATTGACTTTGATACCCTTGGTGGTTGCGGCTGTACCAACACTGTCATTACCAGCGCCCAGGTCAACATTGCCAATATTCTTGAAGGCGACGCCGCCGAACTGATAGACATCAGCAGTGGAAGTGCCGTTGATCGTGTCATAAACAGTGGCACCGCTCGAATTGACAACTGGATCACCACCATCAAGAAGATCGATGCCCTGGGAGCCAGGGTCCCAACTGCCGGTGGGAGCATCGATCGATGAAGAGTTACCGCTTGTTCCATTGCCCTGAAGGGAAAAAATATTGATGCCATTCGGATCAACATTAAAGCTGTCCTGCGCCAGATCACTACTGGTGATCGCAATCGTATTGATGCCAGCGCCAGCCACGATGTAGTCGGCACCGTCGCCAGGCTTGATGTAATCGTCGCCGGTACCGCCATAAATGGTGTCATTGCCAGCCCCACCGTCAATGCGATCATCACCGGCATTACCAACCAGCAGGTTGGCAGCGGCATTGCCAACGATGGCGTCATCAGCCGCACCACCGATCACCACCTCAAAGCCAGAGACACCGTTGGCACCGCCCTGGCTAGAGGCGGCGGTCACCATCACATTGGTGGCCGAATTGGCATTGGTGATCGTGATCTCACCGATCGTGGTGTCGATCTTGCCGTTGTTATCAAAGTCAAAGGAATAGGCGGCACCACTGAGGTTGACCAGCACCGAGCTGGCGGCATCAAAAGTGGAGTAATCGAGGCTATCGAAGCTGCCGCCCCTGGCGTCAATGCTGCCGGTGCTGACATCGGTGGGATCGATGCGGAGGATATCGCTTTGCTCACTGAGCACCAAGTTCTGGATATCGGTATAGCTCTGAGTCCAGTCCTTGCTGACCTGATTGGAGGGTGCAGTGATCAGCTGCTGACTGATGGAAGAGTTATAGGTATTGGTGAAAGTGCTGACGTTGAGAGTGGCGTTGGCATCGCCGAAAACCGTACCCGTATCGGTGCCGACCAGGCTGATGTCTAACCCTTCAATCCGAGCACTGCTGATCGCCGTGGCGGCATAGGTGAGCGTGTCAATCGAAGCATCAGAGGCCGTGCCGAAAGTGCCGCCACTGATGCTGTCATTGCCGAAGGAAGCGATGATGGTATCGGCACCAGCACCACCCTGAATCGTGTCAGCGCCATCGGTACTATTGCTACCAACACCATTGCCGCCATCAATGGTGTCATTACCAGCCAGACCCTTGATGCTGTCCGCACCGTCAAAGCCGCGCAGGACGTTGGCTTGGGCGGTTTGATCGTCGCCGATGATCGTGTCGTTGAACCTTGAACCATCAACGTTTTCGAAACTGCTGTCACTGGTGGTGGTGGCGATGGCACCAGCAACACCATCGATCAGGCCGCCCGCTGCACCGCCATACACCCCAGTGGCAAGGTTCTTGCTGAGATCAACGCTTACGGGGCCAGTGAGATAGGAGGTATAGGAGAGGAGGTCGACCTCTTCATCGATATAACTTCCGCCGGAGTAAACACCGTTGGTGTAAGCAGCACCCTCCAGGCCACCACCATCAGCACGGCCAGCAATCAAACCGGGACTTAAGGCAGAGCCTTGGAAACTGAGGGTGTCGCTACCGCTTCTTAACTGTAGGTTCTCGATCGAGGAGAAGTCGAGATTATCAATCGTGCCAGTATTAGAGCCGCTAAGAATGACAAGACTGGCACCCGTATTATCAAAAATGCTGTCACCAGTCGTGCTGGATGTGGAAGCACCGTTGACGGCAGCACTATCGCTACCAACAATCGTTTCAAAACCAGTGACATCACCGGTGACATAACTGGCTTTGGTGGCACCTGTAGCCGTACCAACGGAATCTGCACTTATGCCATCGAGCGCAACGGTGATCGGTCCGACGTTGCCGCTATAGCTGATCGTGTCACCAGCTCCAACACCAAAGGTGACATTTCCTTTGATCGTGGTGGCACTACTGATACCAGCAGCCAAAGTCAGAGTGTCATTAGCAGCACCGAAGTCGACATTGCCGTCAATTTTGGAGCCGGAAGACAGCGTGAGGGAATCATTGCCATCTTGGCCATCCGCACTGCTACCTAGATTGACCGCTCCGGTGATGGTTGAAACATCACTGAGTGTCACCGTATCGGCGCCAAAGCCGGTGGTCACATCACCAGTGATTGTGGAAGCACTAAGAGTCAGCTGGTCATCATTGTTGGTGCTGACAGGAACAATGGTAAGGTTATCAATGCCGTAGCTTTCATTAGAAGTGCCTTCATCAAGACTAGAACCAAAACCAAGCTTGGTGGCGGTATAGCCAGCAGGCAAGGAGATCGATATAGTCGCGGTCTGATCATTGTAACCACTGAAACCATGGTTGGCGACAGAATCCTTAGGTGCGATCGTCCAGTTGAAGCCGTTGGTCGAACCACTGGCAGAGTTGATTGAGGTATTAAAATGGAAGTTGCCGGTAAAAGCAGCAACATCATTAATATAGGCCGAGAAATTTTCACTATCCCAGCTATCAAGCCTGATAAAGTCGAAGCTAATCGTCGTCGGCTTACTGGCAAGGCTGAACGACTTGGAGACATCCTGACCACTGGTCTTGGTTCCAGTGGAATAGGGACCCAAAAAGCTGCCGTAATATGAGGAGGAACTATTAAGAACGCCGCCAGTCCAGCCACTGAGTGAATCAAAGGCATCAATAGTCGTCTCGTTGTCGGCATTGACGCCGAGACTGACATTGCCGATAACCGAGGAGTTTGCAGTAAGCGAAAGCGAGTCTGATCCAGAACCGGTGGTGATGGCCGCCGTAATCGCCGTTCCGGAGCCACTAAGGCTGTCATTGCCATCAAGGATATTGTTGTCGCTACCAAGGGAAATCGTCTGATCAGCGCCGCCAATGGTGGCGTTGGTGAGCGTGAGGGTGTCAGCGCCAGCTCCGGTCGCGATGCTGCCGGTAACAACCGACTTGGAGCTGCTGCTGGCGCCCGTCACCGTCAGGGTGTCTGCGCCATCGGCGGAATCCGTATCGGAACCGAGGGCAACGTTGCCGTTAATCGTCGAGGTATTAAGAACACTTACCGAGTCAGCACCACTGCCGGTGCTCACATTGCCGGTGATGCTGGAGGCATCGAGGGTCAGGGTGTCGGTGTTGCTGACGATCGTTGGGGTAATGGAAAGGTTGTCGATGCCATAGGACTGTGTGTTAACAGCCTGGGCAATGGTGGAACCAAATCCGATCTTGGTATTGGCGTGCCCTGCCGGGATATTGATGGAGACCGTGAAGGTCTGGTCCTGGACAGCAGCATCTCCGGCATAGGCGCCTTTAGCATCCTTTGTGGTGATAGCCCAGGAAAAGTTGTTAGTGTTGCCACTCTTGATTGTACCTACAGGCTCAGAGGTTTGCGTGCCTTGAGCCCAAGTAAATGTCTGGCCGGGATCTTGCTCAGTGAAAGAAACATTACCAGAAGAAGGATCATAATAATAAGCATATGTTCTAGCTGTGCCAGCCGGTCTCTGCTCGTACCTAGTATATGCGAAGAATGGTCCAAGGCCCCAGTTGCTAGCAAACTGACCAAGGGATGCACCCGTTGAAACCGCAAGATCCCTCGCTAGTGTCGCATTGCCCCACCATGGGATAACTCCACCGTTTGCAGGACTGTTGAAATTCGTGGTATAGCCAGAGCTACTAGGGCCAACATCCTTGCCAATAAAAGTTCCGGTAACCTGGGATGGATCGCTTGTGTTAAAACCTTGCTCAAAAGCGACAGTATCGTCGACATAAACTTTGAACAGCTCACCGTTCCAGTTATCAATTCTGGCTAGGTCAAAACTGATGGTCGTGGCAGAACCGCCGAGATCAAACGACTTAGAAGTATCCTGACCATTAGTCTTACCGCCATTGGCATAACGACCAAGCAGATTGCCGTAATAGGAACTCGAGCTATCAACCGTGCCGTTGGTCCAGCCACTTGCGCTGCTGAAGGAATCCGTAGTCGTCTGGCGGCTGCTGTCAATGATGTAAACATCGCCATCAGCGCCCAAGCTCACATTTCCAATGACCGACGACGCTGTAAGGGACAGTTCATCCGATCCAGAGCCGGTGGTGATGGACGCTGTGATCGCCGTACCGGATGCACTGAGACGGTCGATACCATCAAGGCGGTTATTGTCGCTACCTAAGGAAAGCGTTTGACCCTGGCCACCGATCGTGGCGTTGGTGAGCGTGAGGGTGTCAGCGCCAGCTCCGGTGGCGATGCTGCCGGTAACAACCGACTTGGAGCTGCTGCTGGCGCCCGTCACCGTCAGGATGTCCGCGCCATCGCTGGAATCAGTATTGGAGCCGAGGGCAACGTTGCCGTTAATCGTCGAGGCATTAAGAACACTTACCGAGTCAGCACCACTGCCGGTGCTCACATTGCCGGTGATGCTGGAGGCATCGAGGATCAGGGTGTCATCGTGGCTGACAATGGATGGGGTAATCGAGAGATTATCAATGCCATAGCTTTCATCACTGGTGCCTTGGTCCAGAGTCGAACCGAACCCCAGCTTGATATTGGAGTAGCCGGCCGGCAGAGCGATTGTTACGGTGGCGGTCTGATCTTGCCAACCAGCAAAACCATGGTTCGCAAAGGAATCCTTGGGAGAGATCGTCCAGCTGAAGCCATTGGTGGTATCACTGGCGCTGCCTATTCCACTAATTTGAAAGCTTTTGCTGAAAACAGCGGAATCGTTGATGTAAGCCGAGAAGGTTTCGCCATCCCAGCTATCAAACTTATTTAAATCAAAGCGGATCGTGGCCGGCTGACTGTTAAGAGTGAACGACTTGTAGACATCCTGACCACTGTACTTGGTGCCAGCGGCATAAAGGCCCAAGAAGCTGCCGTAATAGGAATTCGTTGAATCAATAATGCCGCCTATCCAGCCACTGGCACTACCAAAGGCATCGGTGACTGAATTGGCGTAATCAATGATGGCCTGGTTATCACCAACGCTGCCCAGTGCTACATCGCCAGTTACTGAGGAACCCGCACTGAGCGACAGGGTGTCCGATCCGGAGCCGGTGGTGATCGAGGCGTTGATCGTCGTGCCGGAGCCACTCAGACTGTCGTTGCCATCAAGGGCGTTGGTATCGCTGCCGAGGGAAATCGTCTGACCGGCTACACCGATCGTTGCGTTGGTGAGGGTGAGGGTGTCAGCGCCGGCACCGGTGCTGATGTTGCCGGTGATCTCGGACTTGGAACTGCTGCTGGTTCCGGTGACCGTCAGGATGTCACCGCCATCGGCCAAATCCGTATTGGAACCGAGGGTGACGTTCCCGGTGATCTTGGAGGTGGTGAGCACACTGACGGCGTCAGCACCGCTGCCGGTGGACACGTTGCCGGTGACGGTCGACGCATTCAGCGTCAGGCTGTCAGCGTTGCTGGCCGTATAAGTGTCACCGTCAATGCCGAGAGTGATGTTGCCATCAACGGAAGACGCTGCACTGAGCGTGACGGCGTCGGCACCGGAACCACCGATGATGGACGCTTTGATCACCGTACCGGAACCGGTCAGGGTGTCATTACCGTCCAGGCTACTGCTGTCACTACCTAGCGCAATCGTCTGACCAGCAACACCGATCGTTGCGTCGGTCAGGGTCAAAGTGTCAGCGCCGGCACCGGTCGTGATGTTGCCGGTGATCGACGACTTGGAACTGCTGCTGGTTCCCGTCACCGTCAAGGTGTCAGCACCATCAGCCGAATCAGTGTTGGTGCCGAGGGTGACGGTGCCGCTGATGGTTGAGGTGTTGAGCACACTGACTGCGTCAGCGCCGCTGCCGGTGGACAGATTGCCGCTGATGCTCGAGGCATCCAGCGTCAACGTATCGGCGTTACTGGCGGTGCTGGTATCGCCATCGATGCCGAGCGTGATGTTGCCGGTAACAACAGACGTGGCACTGAGGTTCACCGTGTCAGCGCCGGAACCGGTGGTGATCGTCGCCGTAATCGACGCACCGGAACCGGTCAGGGTGTCATTGCCGTCATTGCTGTTGTTATCACTGCCGAGGCTCAGGGTCTTGGAGGTGCCGTTGATGGTGCCATTGGTCAACTCGACCTTGTCAGCACCGCTGCCCATGGTCACGTTGCCGGTAACCGTGGAGGCATTGAGCGTCAGCTTGTCGCCGTTGCTGGCAGCGCTGGTGCTTTCGTTATCAATACCGAGGGTGACATCACCAGTGATCGTTGAGATGCTGGCGAGAGTGACCGTATCCGCCGCACTGCCCGTATTGACCGCTCCAATGATGCTGGAGGCAGTGAGACTCAGGGAATCATTGCCATCGGCACTGTCACTGTTGGCACCAAGGGTGACCGCGCCGGTGGTGGCGCCAAGGGTGAGCGTCACCGAATCGGCAGCTGCACCGGTGCTGACGGCGCCAAGTACGTCACCACCCTTGGAGTCGATGGTGTCAATGCCACTGCCGCCGGTGTAGGAACCGATCGTTGAGTTGGTGTTATTGATGGTCAGAGCGTTGGCGCCATCACCAAGGTTCACCGCACCGGTGACCGTGCCGCCATTGATCGTGATCGTGTCATTGCCTCCGGCAGCGGTGACCACGCCGATGGCGCCGGCACCACTGTCCATCGTCAGGGTGTTGCTGGTGCCATCACCCAGGTTGAGGGTGCCGCTCAACGAGCCAGAGGTGCTGACGGTGACGCCATCAATGCCGGTGGAGAGACTGAGGTTCTCGATGGCACTGAAGGTCATGCCATCGATCGTGCCACTGTTGGCACCACTGATCACAATCGTGCTGTCGCCGGTGCTATCGGTGACGGTATCGCCACTGTTGCTGCCGCCGATCAGATTTTCAAAACCTGCGGCTGTGCCGCTGATCGCCGTGGCGCCACCAATACCCGTGCTGCCCGCATTGCTGGTGATGTCCGTCAGCGTCACCGACACCGCATTCGTGTACCCCGCATAGCTGAGCGTGTCGCTGTCGCCGGCTGCCAGGTTGAGATTGCCGTCGATCGTGGACAAGGTGCTGCTGATCAGCACGGTGTCATTGCCGGTACTGGTGGAAACATCTCCCTTCACATCACCGCCACTGAGGGTGATCGAATCAACGCCGGTACCACCGACATAGGAGCCAATCGAAGAGCTGGTGCCGCTGATCTCCAGCGTGTTGCTGCCATTGCCAGCGCTCACAGCCCCGATGACCGAGCCGGCACTGATTGAGTAGGTATCATTACCCGTGCCGGAGCTGACCGACGCGATCGAGCCGGCAGAGCCGTTCATCGTCAGGCTGTTGGTGCCATCGCCGAGATCAAGGCTGCCGGTGAGAGAAACGCCGCCGCCGCTGCCCGTCACCGTCACCGTGTCATCGCCGGTGGAGAGATTGAGGTTCTCGAACGAACTGAAGGCCAGGCCATCGATCGTGCCGCTATTGGCACCGGTGATCGCGATCGTGCTGTCGCCACTACTGTCAGTTAATTGATCGAGAGTTGACTGCGATCCAACCAGAATCTCAAAGCCAGTCGTCGTGCCGGTGACAAATGAAGCACCTCCATTACCGGTGCTGCCAGTGTTACTGCTGATGGACGTTAAATCAACTGAAGCATAACTACCAACACCGTCATAGCTGAGAATATCGGCCGTTCCAGCACCAAGATCGAGATTGCCACTGATAAGGGAGCCGTTAGACCTGATATTGACAGTGTCATTGCCATCACCGGTGGAGACGTTCCCGCCTACATCACCACCGCTGAGCGTGACGGTGTCGACACCGCTGCCGCCACTGTAAGAACCCACAGAGGAACTGCTACCACTGATCGTCAGCTGGTTGGTGCCGTCACTGGCGGAGAGTGCCCCGCTGATCGAGCCGGCACTGATCGTGAAGGTGTCATTGCCTGTGCCGGAACTCAACGCCGCGATCGAACCGGCGCTGCCGTCCATCGTCAGCGTGTTGTTGCCAATGCCCAGGTCGACGCTGCCGGCGAGGGACACGCCACTGGTGTTGCCGTTGATCGTCAGCGAGTCGTTACCGCCCTGAAGATCAAGCTGCTCGAAGGAGCTGAACGAGAAAGTACCGCTGGAAGCGCTGTCTCGGATGGTGCCGTCATTAGCACTGGTGACCGTGACCACCTCATCAGTAGCGGCGGTGGTGCCCCGCAGGGTGTCGTTGCCGGTGGCCCCCACCAGGCTTTCGATACCGCTGAAGCTGTCCGTTCCCTGTCCGGTGCTGCCACCGGCCTGGGTGGAGTACGAACTGATCGTGACATTGACATTGCTGCCGCCGGCGTAGCTCAGCGTGTCGGCACCTGTGCCGCCATCAATCGTATCGGCGCCGGTGTTGGAACCAGTGATCGTCTGATTATTGGCGCCGGCCGTGATGTTGAAGTTGGAGGTGGAAGCCTGGGCGTTAAATGTTTGATTGTTGGTGCTCAGACCGGTGACGGTGTTTGTGTCAGTGACATCACCACCATCTACGACCACATTGCCGCTGCCAGCGATAATGCTGATGCCGTTGTCTGCGGCATTGGCGGTGGTGACATTGAGCGTGCCCGTGAGATTGGCACCGGTGAGATTGCCGACCAGATTTGTCACCACCTGCCTGGCGGCACCGAAGAAGCTGAGCAGGGTGTTCTGGCCCAGCTTGGTGGCATCGGTCGTCACCGTGTCGCCACTGCCATTGGCGGTGATCGTGGTGGCACCGCTGCCGGTGGTGACGCCGATGGCGTTGTCGGCGGCATCAGCGGTGGTGATCGCCACGGTGCCGCTCGTGCCTCCAGCCAACACCGAGCCGGTGAGATTGGAAACGGTGAAGTCGTTGGTGTTGGCACTACCTGAAAGGGTCAGGCTGGCGTTATCGGCCAGATTGGCGGCATTGACCGTGAGGTCGTAGCCGGTGGCGCTGCTGTTCACCGTGGTGGCACCGTTGCCGGTGTTGATCGTGGCGATCCCGGCCTGGTTGGCCTCCGTGCCGGCACTGATCGTGGTGGCACCGGTCAGCGTGACGGTTTCAACGGTGGTGACATTGGTGAACTGACTGTCGCTGATCGTGCCGGCGTCGGTGAACACAAGCGTGTCCGAAGCGTCACCACCATCAATCGTGTCGGCACTGGTGAGTCCGGCCACGGTGACATTGAAGGTGTCAGCACCGGCGTTGCCCTGCAGGTTTTCGACAGCACTGCTGCTGGCGGTGAGGATGTCGGCGCCAGAGCTGCCCAGCACGGTTTCAATGCTGGAAATACCGCCGGTTCCCGTCGCCGTATTGGTGGCCAGGTTGACCGTGACGGCACTGCCGTAGGTCCTGTAATCGAGGGTGTCGTTGCCGGCTCCGCCAATCAGTGAAGACACACCAAAGGTGCCGGACTGGAAGACAACGCTGTCGTTGCCGCTGCCCAGATCCAAGAGGCCGCTGGTGGAGCTGAACTGATTGCCTGAGGAAAGATTGCTGAGCGGAACGAGGGTGCGGCTGATTCCCTGGCTAGTGGATTGGTAATAGAGTTCAAGGGTTGCACCTCCTCCAGCATCAAACCATTCAATCTGAATGGGGATGCGTTGACCTGCAGTTACCGATTGGGCAGAGCTACTATTAATTGTATCTCCATGGGTCGTCCAGTTATCAATTACATTGCTGAACGACCCTGTGCTACCCAGGTCGATGCTTACCCGCACCCCGTCATCCGAGGTCGTGGAGAGGATGAAATCGTTGTAGCTTCCAGATCCGGGAGCAGTTAGGTAGCCCTGGGCATAGAGATATACATTATCGCTTTTGTTGACAAGAGTTTGAAGGGTGTCATCGTGAACATTCACGGGTCCCAGCACCAAGCCCGAGCGCAGCAGGGTGCCCCTGACACCGCTGCTGGATTCGTTATAAAAATCAGCGAGCAAACCGGACGCAGTGGTAACCAGTCCACCACCGCTAGCCAGGGTGATCGAATCGGAACCACTGCCCAGGGTGATGTTTTCGAGGTTCGAGAAGGCGATGGAGCCGAGGGTGCCGCTGTTGGAACCAGAGACGGTGAGCGTGTCAGCAGTGGTCGTGGAGGTGAGGGAGTCGGTGCCGTCGCCAGTATTGAGAGTTAAGGCTGTTGCGCTGCTGTTGACGGTGATTGAATCATCGCCAGCGAGGGTATTGATTGTCTCAAAGTTAGAGATGGCCGTGCTATCAACGCTGCCAGCGGCAGAGGCGTTGATGGTGAGGCTGTTAGCAGAAGCGTTGGTGTTGAGGGTGTCAGCACCAGCGCCAGCATTGAGAGAAGAGAGGGAAGCACCAGTGGCAATGGTGGCAGTATCGGCGCCAGCACCGAGGGTGACGTTCTCAAGGTTGGAGAAGCCAATCGAGCCGAGGCTGCCGCTGTTGACGCCAGACACGGTGAGCGTGTCAGCAGTGGTCGTGGAGGTGAGGGAGTCGGTGCCGTCGCCAGTATTGAGAGTTAAGGCTGTAGCGCTGCTGTTGACGGTGATTGAATCAGCGCCAGCGAGGGTATTGATTGTCTCGAAGTTAGAGATGGCCGTGCTATCAACGGTACCAGCGGCAGAGGCGTTGATGGTGAGGCTGTTAGCAGAATCGTTTGTGTTGAGGGTGTCAGAACCAGCGCCAGCATTGAGAGAAAAGAGGGAAGCACCAGTGGCAATGGTGGCGGTATCGGCGCCAGCACCGAGGGTGACGTTCTCAAGGTTGGAGAAGCCAATCGAGCCGAGGCTGCCGCTGTTGACACCAGACACGGTGAGCGTGTCAGCAGTGGTCGTGGAGGTGAGGGAGTCGGTGCCGTCGCCAGTATTAAGAGTTAAGGATGTAGCGCTGCTGTTGACGGTGATTGAATCATCGCCAGCGAGGGTATTGATTGTCTCGAAGTTAGAGATGGCCCTGCCATCAACGCTGCCAGCGGCAGAGGCGTTGATGGTGAGGCTGTTAGCAGAAGCGTTGGTGTTGAGGGTGTCAGCACCAGCGCCAGCATTGAGAGAAGAGAGGGAAGCACCAGTGGCAATGGTGGCGGTATCGGCGCCGCCGGCCAGATCGACGGATTCGATCGAACTGAAGCTGAGCCCATCGACGGTGCCCTGATTAGCAGCGGTGAGGTTCAGGGTGTTATCAGCACTGGAGCCAACCAGGCTGTCGGAGTTGCTGCTGCCGGTGAGGCTCTCGAAGCCAGAGACAATGCCGCTGGTGATGGCAGTGGCGCCGCCACTGGTGGTGGTGCCGGCATTGCTGCTGATGCCGCTGAGGGTTACGGAAACGGCGCCGCCATAGCCCGCATAGCTGAGGGTGTCACTGCTGCCGCTACCGAAGCTCACCGCACCGCCCACCGTTGAGCCAGTGCTGCTGATCAGCAGGGTGTTGGTGCCAGCGCCGAAATCAATGGCATTTGTGACATCACCGCCACTGAGGGTGACGCTGTCATTGCCAGTACCACCGGTGTAGGAGCCGATCGAGGCGCTGCCGCCGCTGATCGTCAGCGCGTTGCTGCCATCACCAAGGTTGACGGCGCCGGTGACGCTGCCAGCGTTGATCGTGACGGTGTCATTTCCTGTACCAGCAGCAACTGAGCCGATGGCACCGGCACCGGTGTTCATCGTCAGGCTATTGGTGCCATCACCAAGATCCAGAGCGCCACTGAGGGAACCACCACTGCTCACAGTTACAGCATCATTACCATCTGCCAGCGTCAGGTTCTCGATGCTGCTGAAGTTCAGGCTGTTGATCGAACCGGTATTAGCTCCACTGATCGTGACGGTGCTAGTTCCAGTGCTATCAATCAGCGTGTCGCTGGAGGCTGAGCCGGTGATGCTCTCGACGCCGCTGACAACACCGCTGATGCCGGTCGCACCAGCAGTGGTGGTGGTGCCTGAGCCACTGGTGATCGCACTCAGGTTGACTGAGACGGCACTGCCATAGGAGCCGTAGTTAAGGGTGTCGGTGCCGCCGCCAAGCGTGAGATTGCCGCTGAGGGATCCACCTGTATTGATCGTGGCGGTGTCATTGCCGGTACCAAGATCAACGGATTCAACGCCACTGAATCCAAAACTATCGATCGTGCCGGTGTTTGATCCTGTCAGAACAAGCGTTTCAGCGTTACTGGTCGACGTAATCGAATCGCCGCTACCGGATCCGCCGACGATCGATTCCAGGCCAGTGAAGGTGTCAGTTCCGTTGTTGGTGACCGTACCGCTAGCGGTACCAGAGGTGATGCCGCTCAGCGTGATCGACTGAGTTGCGCTGTCCCCGCTATAGCTGAGGCTGTCGGTTCCAGTACCAGCATTGAAGGTCAGCCCAGTGGTGCTGTAGAGAAGATTGAGGGTGTCATTGCCGGTACCACCGGTGACGGTGGTAATGCCGGCAGCCTGGGAGAAGTTACTGAGACTGACTGTGTTGGTGCCGTCCGCCAACTGCAACGTCTCAACGGTTCCCACATTGGTGAACTGATCGTCCGTAACCGTGCCAGTCGTGGACAGCACAAGGCTGTCAGTCCCGCCACCACCAGCCACTGAATCGCCACTGGTCAGACCGGCAATCGTGAAGTTGAAGGTGTCATTACCGCCATTGCCTTGCAGATTCACATCGCCTGAGGTGCTGGCGGTGAGTGTGTCGGCAACTGAGCTGCCCACCACGATTTCAAAACCGGATATACCGCCGGTGCCCGTCGCCGTTCCGGTGGCCAGGTTGACTGTTACGGCACTGCCGTAGGCGCTGTAATCGAGGGTGTCGCTGCCATTGCCACCGGCCAGGGTGCCGGAAAGGGAATCACCACTGGTGAACTGGGCGGTGTCGTTGCCGTCACCAAGGGTGACCGACTCAAAAGCGCTGAAACTAAGAACGCTGTCAACTGTGCCCTGATTGGCACCCGTCAGGTCCAGGACATTGGCAGATGATGATGTGGTGAGCGTATCGCTGCTACTGCTACCAACCAGGCTGTCGACGCCAGTGACCGCACCCGTGATCGAGGTCGCACCACCAGTGGCTGTGCCGTTGGTGCCGTTGAGGGTGACGGATACCGGACCGGTATTACCCGCATAGCTCAACGTGTCGGTGCCGCCGCTGCCGAAGTTGAGAGCACCACCGATCGACCCAGCCGCAATCGTGACGGTGTCATTACCTGTACCAGCAGCAACTGAGCCGATGGCACCGGCACCGGTATTAAGCGTAAGGCTGTTGGTGCCATCACCCAGATCCAGAGCGCCACTGAGGGAAGCACCGCTGCTCACAGTCACAACATCATTACCACCTGCCAGCGTCAGGTTCTCGATGCTGCTGAAGTTCAGGCTGTTGATCGAACCGGTATTGGCTGCACTGATCGTGACGGTGCTAGTTCCAGTGCTATCAATCAGCGTGTCGCTGGAGGCTGAGCCGGTGATGCTCTCGACACCGCTGACCACACCGCTGATGCCGGTGGCACCAGCAGTGGTGGTGCTGCCTGAGCCACTGCTGATCGCACTCAGGTTGACGGAGATGGCACTGGCATAAGAACCGTAGTTGAGGGTGTCAGTCCCGGTACCGAAATCGACATTGCCGCTGAGGGTACCGCTGCTACCAACTGTGAGGGTGTCGTTGTTAGCGGAGAGGGCAAGAAACTCAACGCCAGTCACACCGCCGGTGACCGCCGTAATGGCGGAGAGGGTGTTGCTCCCGCTCAAAGTGGCACTGACAGCGCTGCCGTAACCGGCATAACTAAGAGTATCGTTCCAACCACCGAAATTGAGGCTGCCGCTCAGCGAACCGCCCGTATTAATCGTGCCGGTGTCATTGCCGTCACCCAAATCCACTGACTCGACGCCACTGAAGGCGAAGCCATCGATCGTGCCAGCATTGGCGCCAGTGACGATCAAAACTTCAGCGGCACTGGTTGAGGTGATGCTGTCGCCCGTACCCGAGCCACCGACAATCACTTCCAGACCACTGAAGCTATCGGTGCCGTTGTTGACAACACTGCCACTGGCTGCGTTCGAGACAATGCTGCTCAGGGTGATCGCTTGGGCACCACTGTCGGCGCTGTAGCTCAGGGTGTCAGAACCAGTGCCGGCATTGAAGGTGAGGCCGGTGGTGCCGTAAAGAAGATTGAGCGTGTCGGCACCGGTATCGCCCGTGACTGTGCTGATGCCAGCGAGTTCAGCTTTTGCACCCAGGGTGATGGAGGTCGTGCCGGCGGCCAGTTGCAGAATCTCAACGCTGGAGACGTTGCTGAACGCCACATCCAGCACAGTGCCAGCGGCCAAGAAGCTCAGAGTGTCGGTTCCGAGGCCACCATCAATGGAATCGACACTGCCAAGTGCTGAAGGAGCCACCGAAACGCTGTCATTGCCGGCGAGGCTGGTGAAGTTGGTGGTGGCGGTGATGTCAGAGGCATTGAAAGTGTCGGCACCAGCAGTACCTGCAGCTGAAACCGTTCCCGTGCCACTGATCGTGTAGCCACTGACCTGATCCTGTCGAACGGTGAGCGTGGAACCGTTGACAACAACAGTGCTGTCGCCGCCGAATTGCAACGTCAGACCCGACCCGAGAGCACTCAGATTGGTATTGGCTGCGATCGGATCCGTCGTGATGTTGAGCGTGGCCGTGCCACCGAGTCGTGAACCGAGGGTGTCGGCATCGGCGGCGGTGGCGGTGTTGGTGCCCGCCAGGGTGACGGAATCAGCCGTCGCCAACTTGATGGCATCGAGGACAGCGCCAGTACCGGTGGTGACATTGAGCGTGAAGGCAGCAGCGACACCAGAAAGATCCTCTGTGGTGTAAGCGGAAGCATTCAAGGTGGAAGCTGTATTCAGATCCACCTTGGAGACCGGGGTGACAACAGCTGCAATCACCTGAGCAGCGGTGCCATTGACAGTCTGGGAGTTGGTGACGCTGACGGCGCCGGTTGTGGCATTGCCAACAGCGATGAGATCCGCCGCCTGAACCGTACCGCCGGCTGCATCAGCAATCGTGACGACAACGTTGCCTTGATCCGCCGCGATACTGGAGAAATTCGAAGAAATGATGCCGCTGCTGGCCAGATTGGCCAGGGTGTCGTTGATACCGGAAGTGAAGGAGGCTGTGATATTGGCGGTGGTGGCGATTGGCGCACCCTCGGCCGCTGTCGCCGCATTGCTGACTGTGGCCGTTGAGGCGGAGCCCATCACAACCTTGGAAGCAGCCGTCACCAACGCAGCTGTGACTTCGGCGACGGTGCCGGTGACTGTCTGGGCGTTGGTGACGGTGACGGTACCGCTGGTGGAGTTGCCTGCAGTCGAGAGATCACTCGCAAGCAGCGTGCCGGCGCCGTTGGTGATCGTGACCGCTTCATCACCAAGCCCACTGATGGTGGTAGCCGTGTTGGCTGCATAGGCCGTGTTGACGTCACTCAGCAATCCGCTCAGCGTCGACACCGAGGCAGCATTCACCACGCCCGTGGTGTATCCGTTCACCGTGTTCAGCGCCGACGCCACCAAGCTGGTGTCGCTAAGCGTCACCGCTTCATTGCCCAGGCCGGTAATGGTATTGCTGTTGGCGGCGTAGGCCGTAGTCACATCGGCCGCCAATCCCGTCAACGTAGTGACGGAACCGGCATTCACCGCAACTGTCGTCTTGCCATCCAGCGTGTTCAGCGCACTGGCGGCAGCGGTGGTATCGCTCAGCGTGACCGTGTAGGCGTTACCGGTGCCAGTGAGACCCGCGAGGGTGGTGAGATCGCCCTGAGTGATCGTGGCGGTGACCACACCCGTTGTCTGGGCATCAATGCTGTTGGCTTGCGCAACCGTCGCGCTGCCGCTGTTGGCGTTGACGAGAACAGCAGCGCCGGTATCGATCGTGGTGGCGTTGATCGCGGTATCGATCGCGGCAGCGGTACCTGTCAAGGTGCCGACAGAGCCGGCGTTGACATTGACCGTTGTTTTGCCATCCAGCGTGTTGAGAGCAGCGGCATCAACGGATGAATCAGTAACCGAGATGGTGTAAGCGTTGCCAGTACCCGTCAGGCCGCCGAGGGTAGAGATGGTGGTATCACTGATCGTCGCCGTGACGACACCAGTGGTCTGGGCATCAATGCTGTTGGCTTGGGCAACCGTTGCGCTGCCGCTGTTGACGTTGACGAGAACAGCAGCGCCGGTATCGATCGTGGTGGCGTTGATCGCGGTATCGATCGCAGCAGCAGTGCCGGTGAGAGTTCCTACAGAAGCTGCGTTGACATTGACGGTTGTCTTGCCATCCAGAGTGTTGAGATCCGCGGCATTAACAGAGGAATCACCAACCGTGATCGTGTAAGCGTTGCCGGTACCCGACAGGCCGCTAAGGGTGGAGATAGCGGTATCGCTGATCGTTGCCGTGACAACCCCGCTGGTATCAGCATCGACGGTGTTGGCGTCATTGACCGACACGGAGCTGTCGGAGAGGGTGACGTTATAGGTGCTGGACGTGTTGATCCCCGTCGAGGCGATCGCTGTCTTGACATCCGTGACCAGGCCGGTGATGACCGTCACCGCCGTGGCATTGATTGTGGCTGGCGTGTTGGTGTCGATCGTGTTGAGATCGGTGGCCGCTGCGCTGCCGGCATCGACCGAGACGCCGACATTGTTGGCGGTGTCGATCGTGCTGGCGCTGATGGCTGTCGCAATCTCCGATGCCGTTCCGGTCAGCGTCGTCACGCCATTGGCGTTGACATTCACCGTGGTTTTGCCATCCAGCGTGCTCAGGGCTGAGGCGGATGCTGTCGTATCTGTGACCGTCAGCGTGTAGGCGTTACCCGTACCCGTCAGGCCATTGAGCGTCGAGACGGTGCCCGAAGTGATCGTTGCCGTGACGACACCGCTGGTATCAGCATCGACGGTGTTGGCATCGGTGACCGACACAGAGCTGTCGGTGAGGCTGGAGGCGTAGTTAGTTGCCGTGCTGATCCCGGCCGAGGCAATTGCGGTTTTGACATCCGCGACCGAGCCCGTGATCGTAGTCACTGCCGTGGCGTTCACTTCTGTCGATGTATTGGCATCAATTGTGTTCAGGTCGCTTGCCGCAGCGCTACCCGCGGCAACAGTCACACCCACATTGGAGGCCGTGTCGATCGTGGCGGCGCTGATCGCCGTGGCAATCTCTGAAGCTGTTCCCGTCAGCGTCGTCACGCCACTGGCGTTGACATTCACCGTTGTTTTACCATCCAGCATGGTCAGGGCTGAGGCGGATGCGGTCGAATCCGTCACCGTCAGCGTGTAGGCGTTATTGGTTCCCGTCAGGCCATTGAGCGTGGAGACGGTGCCCGAGGTGATCGTCGCGGTGACCACGCCAGTGGTATCAGTATCAACAGTGTTGGCATCGCTGACCGACACGGAGCTGTCGGAGAGGGTAGCGGCGTAGTTGGTGGCGGTGCTGATCCCGGCCGAGGCTGTGGCGGTTTTGACATCCGCCACCAGGCCGGTGATGGTGCTCACGGCTGTCGCATCCACCACTGCCGAAGTGTTGGTGTCAATCGTGTTCAGATCACTCGCCGCCGCGCTAGCGGATGACACTGTCACGCCGACATTGGAGGCGGTGTTGATCGTGCTGGCGCTGATCGCCGAGGCAATCTCGGCTGCAGTTCCCGTCAACGTCGTCACGCCAGTGGCGTTGACATTCACCGTTGTTTTGCCATCCAGCGTGGTCAGGGCCGAGGCGGAAGCTGTCGTGTCCGTCACTGTCAGCGTGTAGGCGTTATTGGTTCCCGTCAGGCCATTGAGCGTGGAGACGGTGCCCGAGGTGATCGTCGCGGTGACCACGCCAGTGGTGTCAGTATCAACAGTGTTGGCATCGCTGACCGACACGGAGCTGTCGGAGAGGGATGATGAATAGGTGGTGGATGTATTGATGCCGGATGAGGCAATGGCAGTTTTGACATCAGCGACAAGTCCGTTGATTGCGGTTACCGCTGTGGCATTAACAATCGCCGAAGTACTCGAATCGATCGTATTGAGATCACTAGCAGCGACGGCACCGGCGGAGATTGTGGCGCCAACAGAAGCGGCGGTAGCAATTGTGGATACACTGATGGCGGTGGCAATGTCCGCGGCAGTTCCGGTAAGCGTGGTTACACTGCTGGCGTTGAGATTGACCGTGGTCTTGGCATCAACAGTGTTGAGATCGGCAGCAGCAGCTGTTGAATCGGCAACCGTGATCGTGTAAGCGTTGCCCGTACCCGCAAGGGTTTTGAGAGACGAGAGATTTCCTTCCGTTATTGATGCGGTGACGACACCACTAGTGAAGCTATTGACGCTGTTGGCATCGGCAACAGTCGTGCTACCGCTAAGCGTCACCGCTTCATTGCCTAGGCCAGTGATGCTGCCGGCGGTGTTGGCGCTATAAGCGGCAGTGACTTCTGCCGCAGTTCCAGTCAATCTCGTGGCGGATGAGGCATTCACCGCCACGGATGTCTTTCCGTCCAGCGTGTTCAGAGCACTGGCAGCTGCGGTGGTATCGCTCAGCGTGATTGTGTAAGCCTGGACTCCGGAGCCGGTTCCGATAGCCGTTAAGCCACCAAGGCTGGCCAGATCCCCCTCAAAGATTGTAGCAATAATCGACTGACCACTGATTTCGGCATTAACGCTATTGGCGTCCGTCACGGTGGTGGTACCAGTCAGCGTTACCACTTCATTGCCTAGTCCAGTGATACCGGAGGTCCTTAGGGCAGTCAGAACAGCGGAAGCCGATCCCGTCAAGTCCGTCAAAGATGAGGCATCCACCGATACCGTAGTTTTGCCATTAAGCGTATTAAGGTGAGATGCTTGAGCACTGGTGCCGGTCAAGGTGATCGTGCCGGAACCATTTAATAGCGAGGACGATGCCGCAGCTAAGTTGCTGGCCGAGTCGGCGAGATTATATGCTGTGCCAGCTGAAAGTAACTCAGCTTGTGCCACTGTGTACGTAGCAGGTAGCCTGTGACCCCAGGCCTCAAGCGCTGTCCTTGAAAATGGGACGATCCCATTGCCGGCCAACTTAGCCAGAGCGTTAGTAGCTGTTACCAGAACATCCAGCTGCCAAACCGCGCCAAAACTGGCATGCCCAACCGCCGTATAAGAAGCAGCCACAGCACAACCACTGATCGCGCTCAGTCCATCCACAAAATCCAGATCCTGGCCTGCATGGCAGGCAAAGAGTTGAATCGAGCCAATGCTGTGGTTCGCCAACGAAGCCCAAGTGGCGCTCCGGCTGGCCAGGCTGGCCCTGGTGATCGGCTCACGCCCAATCAGCACCTCACCCGGCTTGCCATGGGCAACCAAAGCAAGGGCTTCAAAAGAAGACGCCGTGGCGAGTGCCGCCGCCAGAACCTCCAAAGCATCCTGATCTGGCTGGACAACAAAGGGCACCACACCCGGGTTGAGACCAGACATCAAAATGTCCAGATCAGCCAGACCAGCGTCAATCAGTAGCAGCGTTTGCATGGTCATCAGCCCACCCCCCCCTGAGCCGAAGCCGCCTCACCAAGCCCATTCCCGGTGGTGGACCCAAACGCAAAGTTGCTCTTGGCGAGCGAACCACTGCCCACATTCACCGTGCCCATGCTGATCGCGCCTTGACCCCAGTTGCCGTCGGAGTCGTACATCAACTGACGAGTGTCGGTGGCGTAGGCGATGGAGGGGGAACCCAACCCCATACGCTGGATGTCGGCGAGCGTGCCGACCACCACACCCACCTTGTTGCTGCCATCAGCACTGGCTTCGGTGATCGTGAGATCGCCGCTGCTGTTGACGCCGTAGAGGGCGCCTTTGGTGTCCCAGAGCTCCTGGGTGATGCCGGCTAGAGAGTTGCTGAGCTCGAGCACATCGCCACCGCTGCCGGCCTGGAAGTTGCGCACGGTATCGACCTGGCCGAGCAGTTGGGTGCCAGCGGAGTTGAGCAGTTGGCCCGTATCCCAGAGCGTTTCTTTTTGATCCTGGGAAAGGGTGGACCAAAGGGGCAAATCAGCCAGATCATCAGACAGCATGGAACTGCTGGCGGCCAACAGGGCAGCGCCACCTTCCGAGAAGATGAAGCGATCGACGCCGCTACCGCCGGTGGTGATGTCCTGGCCGAAACCGCCATCCAGAACGGAGCCGTTACCGGAGCCCACCTGCAGGCTGTCGTTGCCCAGACCACCCCAGAGCACGTTGTCGTTGGAAGGGCCGCCGCTGCCATCGGCACCACCGATGCGCAAGAGGTCATTGCCGATGCCACCCCAGAGGGAGGACGACTTGGCGCGATCGAGATCAATCGAATCGTTGCCGATTTCAGCGTAGAAATGGCTGCCATTGCTGGAGCCGGCAATCAGATCATTGCCGATGCCGGTGTTGGCCGTGCTGTTGCGGATGCCATCGAAACCGCCGATCGAGCCATCGCGGGCGGAGTGGTCGAGGAACACCGCATCCTCCAGAAAGCCATCACCATCAGCATCGGTATCGGCTTCCACTTCATTGAGGATCTTGCCGAAGATCACATCGTCGCCAAGGCCGGTGTACATGCCGCTGGCATCGATACCAGCCGCATCGCGGCTCGACACAGCTTCGCTGGCGCCGACGGCCAGATTGCCGCCGCTGAAGCCACCGAAACCGCGCACCACATCGTTGCCCTGGTTGGTGTACACCATGCTGTCGCTGATGCCGATGCCCCTCAGCTGTTCAAGCTGAAGGCCGACACTGCTGGCCACATCAACCGTCGCCAGACCCCTGCCGGTGACGGTGGTGTTGAGGGTGGGCGCACCGTAAATAACGGAAGAATCGATACCAACGGCGTTGCCATTGAGAGTGGCTTTATCGCTGGCCTCCGTGAGGCTGGCCGCCGTGAGCGCCGAAGGCACCAACAGACGAGCGGTGGCATCACCGCTGATCGTGGCGGTGCCATCGCCATTGCCGAAGGGAACCGCCTTGATCCCGTAGCTGTCGAGGCCCTTGGCATCGGCGGTGGCGCTGCCCACCAGCCTGCCGGTGTCGCCCTTAGCCAACTCGGCGCTGGCTTCCACCACCGCATTGGGCTGGCCGTAAAAACTGAAGGCCGGAGTAGTGGTCGGCGTGCTCTCGGCCACCACCACACCGCTGCCCTCAAGGCCGCGCACACGCGCGGTGGCCTTGAGGCTGCTGGTGGGGGTGCTGCCGGGAACGGGACCCAACACCGAACCCGAGCCTGCTTTGGCCGAGGCGGAGAAGGGGCTGGCGCTGCTGCCGATCAGCAGGGCGCCGCCATAACGATCGAGATAACTGAGGTTGGCCAGGCCAACGTTGGTGGCCAGCGCATCAGCGCTGGTGTCACCGCGCCCGCTGGCGTAGGCCGTGGCGAAGGCTTTGCCATCGATCTGGCCGCCACCGGAGCCGATCGAAAGATTTTTGCTATTGAAAAAGGCCTCGTCAACGAGGTCTTGGTAATAACGGGAATAACCGGCGCCGAGGCCACGGGCGGTGGCAACGGCGGCGGTGAGATCCGTGCCCTCGATGGTGCGCGCCGTGGCGATGGCATCGGGACTGGTAACCAGGCGCAGAAAACTGCCCGCCAGCAGGTCGTAGTCCGGTTCGAAGCGCAGGGCTACCGAACGCGAAGCAGCTGTGACGGGCAGCAGATCAGCCATGAAAAAAAAATCGACCTCAGGGAATCAGATGAATTACAAAAAAGAGATTGGACCGTGTGGCCCAATCTCCTTGGGGGCGCCTGCAGGCGCCCGGACTTGATCAGGCGCCGGCGCGACCAGCAACCGAAGTTGCCGTGGACTGCGAGTTGGAGAGGGCGGAGGCATTGAGGGTGCCGCTGCCGATGATCGTGACGTTGTAACCACCAAGGCCGACGGCATCGCTGGTGGCGCTGGCGATGGCGCTACCGGCGACGGAGGTGGCGGTGACGGTGTTGCTCAACTGGGCGATGGCGTTGATGCCACCGCTGATGTTGATGGTGTCGGCAGTGCTTGCATTGCTGAAGATGCCGTAGGCATTCACATCGCTGGCGGCGGTGGAATCACCTTTGACCGAGGTGGCAGTGGAATCGAACCTGCCGACAGAGGTACCAAGCACGGAGTTGACACCCACCTGGCCACCGGTGATATCAATGTTCTTGATACCGAAGAGATCGGAGGTGCCGATTGTGGCGTTGGCATCATCAATGCCAGCAGTACCATTTCCAGTGTTGGAAGCCAGCACACTGCCGCCAACGAACGATTGGCCACGAACGTTGCCGTTAGTAGCACCAGTGGTGATCGAGTTATCAGACGCACCCAAGATGCCGGCGGCATCAAAGGTACTGTTGGCATTCGCGATGCCATCGGTGGTGGCCGCCGTGATCTGGACCTGGTTGCCCAGGTTGCCGCTGCTGTTGAGAGTACCGATCACAGCCGTGCCGGTGACGCCGCCAGCACCACCGATGGTGATATTGGAGGTAGTTCCAAGGTTGATGGCTTGAGCATCCAGATCGCCACCAGCTTCGGCATTGCCGTTGGTGCTCTGGGCGATACCAGAACCGGAGACGAAGGCAGTAGCGCTGACACTACCGGCGTCACCGAAGGTGATGTCCTTGCCACCAGTCTCCGTGATACCAGCGGCATCCAGGGTGAGATAAGCAGCTGCGGTGTCGTTAGGCGAGGAAGCAATATTGCCGACATTGGTAGCCGCCGCATTACCAACCAGCGTGGCACTGGCATTGAGAACACCGTCGTTGCCGACGAGCACAACACTATTCAGCAAGCCATCAGCCTGTTGAGCTGCAGCTGCTGTTGCTGCGCTTGCTGCAGCCCCACTGCCAGAAGTTGAAGCCGTAGCGTTAAGAGTGGATGCAGCACTAGCTGTAATGGTGCCAGAGCTATTGCCCGTTGTTATGTCAGAAAGGGAGACACCTTTTACTGCTGTCGAGCCCGTGGAGGCTAACCCAGCCCTAGTGGTAGTAGCTGCTGTACCCAGAGTACTGCTGCTGCCAACGTAGGCAGAAGCAGCATCTTCCACTGACGTTGCAGTACCGGTGAGGTTGCTGACACCCTGGAAGGTCATGCCATTAGTGGCATTACCCCCCACAACCACTGGGCTGATGGCATCGAGAGCACTCACAACGGAAGCAATACCAGCATTAGCCGTGCTGGCTGCCGTCATGTTGCTGGCGGTCGCCGTGCCAGTCAGGGTGGCGCCAGCGGTGAGGCGGGTCGCGTCACTGCCCACCGTGACGGTGGTGGAGGTGATACCGAGGATCTGATCGCCAGCACCAACGGTGGCGGTTGCAGCTTGTTCACTGGAACCTGTACCAGGATCCCCGATGTTGCTGGCCGTCGCGGTCTGGGTGCTGGCGGCGGAGGCAGCTACGGAGGCGGTACTGCCGGCCGTGATGCTGTCAACGTTGATGCCCTGAACAACATTGTTGTCGACAGTGGCCGTTACAGCCGCAAAATCTGCATCCGTAGCGGCAGCCGTGGCCGAGTTGGTGACGCTGGCGACACCGGTGATTCCGGCGCCGTTGCCCACTACCACAGCGCCTGTACCAGTAGCGCTTCCGATACCACTGGTGGTGCTGTTAAGGATCGTGGCTGATGCGTCGCCATCCACCGTGGTGGCAGCTGCAGTGTTAGCAGCTGTGGCCTGGCCGCCGATGGTGCCGGCATCGCCAACAGTCAGGGTTTGACCGGTGAGGTCGATACCGGTATTGACGCTGGTAACACCGGCGTTGATCGTTGCCGTTGCATCAGCCTTGGTGGCCGTTGCGCTGGCGCCGCTGGTGACCGAGCCGATACCGGTAACGGTGCCTTTGTCACCAATCGTGGTTGCTGCTGCATCCAGCGCCAAACCGACGTTGGTGGTAGTGCTGGTGGTTGCTGTTGAGAAATCATCCGTCGCTGTTCCGCCATTAGCGTTGCCGACAGTGACGGTGGTGGCGGTCAGCCCGAGGCTGGCCGTACCGGTGAGACTGCCGGTACCACCGACAGTCATCACGCCGTTGCTGTCAACACCAACGTTGGTGGTGCCAGTCGCAGCCGCGATGGCATCGCCGTAGGTCGAAGTAGCGGCTGCGGTGTCGCTGCCGATCGCCTTACCGGTGATCGTGCCCTGATCGCCCACCGTGGTGGTC
>Ga0194063_10000614_pt1 | contig 25302 bp, 26 predicted proteins | sample SepL3720m_MetaG_FD_155459 | JGI IMG/M metagenome (GOLD analysis project Ga0194063, IMG submission 155459) | Anoxic zone freshwater microbial communities from boreal shield lake in IISD Experimental Lakes Area, Ontario, Canada - Sep2016-L373-20m | ecosystem: Environmental > Aquatic > Freshwater...
ATATAAAATATAAACAGGAACCCGAAGCCGATAAAAAGACCGCCGAGACTCAGCCAGAAGGCGGGCATTCCCTGCGCGTACCCCAGGAACAACCCCACGGCCATCCCCGAGAACGTCACCCAGTTGGGAATACGGCTGTGTTTGATCTCACTATAGACAGCCACCGACAACATGGCCGCCAACACGACCAGGGCCACTGTATTTTCAACGGATGCGAATGTCATTATGGCAGTTTGAGTTGGATCGTTTACGGCCCCGGATACAGGAGCAGCACGGTGATCAGGTTATATTGATCCCTGATGGCTGTGTAAAACTCGTTGTCGGGATGAAACAGCCAAATGACCAGGGGCACGGTAATCCCGAGCAGGACCACGTACTCCGTGATCGCCTGGCCTCGCTTCGCCCGTGCTCTTTGTGTGCGACGACTCATTGAACCGAAATCTCCACGTCCACCGCCACCTCCTGGTTTTGCGACGTCACCCCTTGAAGGGTGATTTTCCGAACCCGCCCTTTCGCCGCAACCAGGGATCCGGCCTCCACATAAATCCGGTAATCGGCCGACATCGGGTCAGGCTCAATCTCACAGTGGAATTCCCCCGATGGGGGCACCGCATCACGCAAGACCAGCGTCGGCTCGCCGTACTGCCTCACCCAGAGGATACGCGACTGGGGCTCCGGCTTCGCCTCAAACGCAAGGCGCGAGGGAATCACCTCATAGTCCCGGGGATACTCAAGCCGTCCGACGATCTTGCAGGGCGGATCGTTCGTGTTCAGGCTTCTCACCATCACCGTGAACAGGGAACGCCCCCGTGGCAGGGAGTCCAGGGCCTGAACCGCGACACGGTATTGGCCCGCCCGAACCTCTACGACCTCCGCGACCAGGTTCGTATTGTCACACGCCACCTCCGAAAGGGGTTCGTTCAACGCCAGAAGGGGCCGGATATCCACCTCGCTTCTCCGATGCCCGGCGGCGCCGCCGACACTGAACTCCAGCGGAGTCAAGGCATACACCGGCACGATGGAGGCATGGACTTCCACGATCCAGTCGGCGGGACGCGGGTCATTGGAATGAATCGTGATAAAGCGAAAGACCTCGCCGCTGAGCAACCGTGTATCCAGGGAGCAATGCGCCACCGTTCGCCCACCCGGCGGAATCGTGGTCTCGTCCAACACGACGGTCATGCAGGAGTCGCAACTTAACGTCACGGTTTTGATTTCCAGACCGGCATCCCCGGCATTGCGGAGGACAAAATCATGATCCAGGCGAGTGGAATTCGTGACACTCCCGAATGTCCAATTCGGTTGATCAACGACGAGACGGGGCGCGGCGGGCACGGGGGCGGGAAAGGTTCCCGCCATGACGAGAGCCCATACCGGAATGGAGATCCGCCTCATGACCTCATTGCGCATAGTCTTTCAATTTCCTGGACGCCCGCACATAGTACTCCTCACCCGGCGCGCTGAGTTCGAGCACCATCTTAAACGCCTGCCGGGCCAGATCCGCCTGCCCCAACTCCTCATGCACGAGGCCTTTCTGATAGGAGGAACGGGCGGCGGCCGTCATTTTCTTCTGAAGTTTCTCCAGCCCCTGAAGGGCGTCCGTATTATTGGTGTCAGCCTGCACGGCCAGCTTATACAGGCCGAACGCCGCCTTTTGATCCCCGCCCTGGAGCGCGGCCTCCGCCTTGGCACAATCCTCGCGACACACCTCGGCCAGTCTGACGCCGAGCCGTTTTTTCGCCTCGACGGCCCGCTTCCGGAATACGTTCAACGGATCGTCCTCAATCTGGATTAACGACTCACAGGCGCGCAGGTGACGTCCCAACGCCGGCACATCATCGGGAGCGTCCATCGCCTCCGCGCCGGCCAGCGACCCGATGAGTGGTTCAACCTGTCGTATCCGGTCGCGCACCCCCAGCATCAGCGAATTGGCGGGCGAGGCCTGGAGTCCCCTGTCGCACTCCACCAACGCCTCGGAAACCAGACCCTTCTGATACTTTGCCCTGGCGCGAATGACGTATTCAGCCACCTTGCGATTGCTGGCGGTGTTGTCCAGACACTCCCGCGCCTCGATGAAGTACACGCTGGATTCCGGAATGGCGCGCAACGCGGTTTCAGCCATGTCAATTTGCTGATGCTGAAGGCACTCTTTCGCCTTTAGCAGATTCTGTTGCGCCTCCAACTCCCGGGTCGCCGCCTCAAGGCGCTGACGAACCAGGGCCGATTTCGGGAAGGTATCCCGGGCCTTCTCCAAAAGCGCGACCGCATCCCCCCAGTTCCGGGCGGAGAACGCAACCTTGGCGTTCTCAATGGACTTGATGACGGCTACCAACCCCCGGGCCTGCGCGTTGTTCGGCGAGTTGCGCAAAACCTGATAGCACAACTCCTTCGCCTTGTCGTAGAGTTCCTTCCCGGCCGCCTGTTCGGCCTCGGCAAGCGACTCCCTGGCCGCCATGTCCAACGTGACGGCCTTAATCCCCGCCTTGGCGGCCTCGCTGTTTTCATCCACTTTCAGCGCCGACTGATAGGCGTCCATCGCCTTCACCAGGTCGCCCCGCCGATGCAGGGCCTCGCCCTCACTCAGAAATTTCCCGGTGACATCGGCCGGTTTCAGCAGTGTGGCCAATCCGAGAACGACGATGATGATCGCGGCCCCGAGAAGCACACGAGTCCGCAGTTGCCGCTGTTTGGCCAGATTGGATTTCTTAAAAACCAGCGAGGAGAGTCCGATTTTGATGCGCTGCCCGGACTCCAGCGTCGTCCGCTTGACCTTGATGCCATCCACAAACGTGCCGTTGCTGCTGTCCAGATCTTCCAGTATGTGGTGATCCCCATCGCCCGTGATGCGGGCATGATAAATGGACACGGCATCATCCAGGAGAACAATATGGTTGTCCAGGCCGCGCCCGATGAGCAGGGGCGGCTCCCAATTGGTTACTTTGCCGCCCGCAAACGGTCCCTCCACAATCGTCAACTGAACGTGCCAATCCTTTCGCGCGGATGGGGTCACGACTTTCTTGCCGGGCGCGGCGCCCTCAACCTTGTTAAACTCCATCACGCGGGTTGCCCCGCTCAGGGGTTCGTCGGAATCCTGTTGATTCCGGTCCAGAATAAACTTCAATTGGGTGGCGCCGATGTCGATTTCATCGCCGTCATTCAACTGGGTTCGCTCGGCAAGGGGTTTGCCGTTCAGCAGGGTGCCATTCCGGCTGCCTTTGTCCTGAATCCAGAACGTCTCATCCGTCCGGGTTATTTCCGCGTGCTGACGGGAGGCCATGGGCTCGTCGTCCAGAACCAGGTCGCACTGGGACGACCGTCCGAAAATGAAGAGCGCTTTCGTGACGGCCGCTTTCTTCAGTTGACGCTTCTCTTTTGACACCAGCAGTAGTGCGTTCATAAGGCCTCATTTCTTCAGGGACAGTCCCCGAACCAACTGGGAAATTTCCTGATAGTCAGGATCCTGTTTATCCGGGAGCATCAGAAGCAGTTTACTGGCCGCCCAGTAGGCGGTTTCGCTATCTCCCTCCTTCAGGGCGCGATTGATCTCAAAGCGTTGCCGCTGGATCGCCTGACTGTAATAACCCAGCGCGGTCCGCAACGCATAGGCGGTTTCCTCGTAACCCAGCGCCCGCTCCGGCCGGGCAATGGACAATTGCAGGGCCAGTTTGTAGGCCTGAATGGCCCGTGGCAGATTGTCCGGCTTGACGTTCCGGTTGGCCACCAGCGAGTCCCCGTTTCGCTTATGCTCATCGATAAGACGGGCAACCCCCGCAGGATCGCCCAGCCCCATCTTCTGCATCGCGTCATCCGGCAGGGGAAAGTCCAGGAACTGCTGCGGGCCTGACAACGAAAAGCTCATCAACAGTGTCGAGAACAAGCCGGCCTGTTGCTGGTAGAGGGAGGTTGAACTGGAGCCCTCGACGATGATGCGAAGCCCGCCGTTGATCAGATACAGACCCTTGCCCTGCCCGTTCTTGAGTGTGAATCCATAAAAAATGCAGGACACGTCATTCACCTTCATCGGTTTCGAGCCGAGAAAGACATGGTTGGATTTGACAGAACCCTGGTATTGAAGAAACCCTTCCGTCAAACCGGTCGTCTCGTACTGGGCGCCCCGGTCGACATCCACGCGCAATCGCGTCCAGGTGGCGCCGTCGAGTCGTCCCAACCCGACAATCAACGGAGTATCGGGCAGGGCCTGAAAACGGGTCCATGAACTCGGGTAGGAGAGGCCAAACCCAAACACGGGGTCGGTATAGTGATCCTGGGCGCCCCCCGCGTCCAAAACGGGTTTCTGAGCCATAAAAAACCAGACCAACCCCGCGCCAAGCGCCACGGCGAGGGCCGCAAGCCCATAAACCAGCGTCCGTTTCCGTACCCGGCGTTCGGGTGTTGCGGGGGCCTGCCACTTGGGTAGGTCATCGGGATTCAACATGCGAGTCTGCTCGCCGACAATCCCACGCGTGGCTTCCGGCCCGGCCTCGCCCTCATCTCCGGACGGAAGGACATCGATCCGCTCCATGAATTTGGTGCCGCTCGTTCCCGCGGAGAGCGGCTGCGCGTCATCCGGCGATCCGCCGGGTTCATCGGCCGACTCCTCGTAACGGAACCGGATGTCGCCCACCTCCAGGATATCCCCGTTACTCAAGGGGACGACGCCCTGCAGTCGCTTCCCATTGAGATTGGACCAGCGGGTACTTTTGTCCTCGGCAAACACCCGGTCATCCCGGGTTTGGAGTTCAAGATGATGGCGCGACACGCGCGGGTCATCAATCTGGAAATTCGCCGAGCGGGATCGCCCGATGACAAACAACGGGATCTCCACCGGGACAACCTTGCCGGAGTCGCCTCCGTTTAAGAGAGTGAGATGTCGTTTCATTTCACATTCCTACTTGGCATAACTGGTGATCATCTGAATAAAAACAGGCGCCAGAATCATGAGGAAGACCGCCGGCATGATGCACAACACGAGAGGCGCGAGCATTTTCACGGGCGCCTCCTGGGCGGCCTTTTCAGCGCGTTGCGCCCGCCGGATCCGCAGCATGTCGGATTGCACTTTCAAAACCGGCCCGATACTGGCGCCCAGGCGATCGGCCTGAATCAGGGAGGACACCACGGCGCCCAAATCCTGGAGTCTGACCCGGTTGGCCATTTCCCGAAGCGCATCCCGCCGGGGACGTCCCAACTCGATCTGGTTGAAAAAAAACGACAACTCATCCTTCAGCGGACCGGCGCGATGTTTCTCGACCACGCGCCTGAGGGCCGTCAGAAAATCCAACCCCGCCTCCACCGAAATCGTGAGCAAATCCAAGGTATCCGGAAGTTCCAGGGAAATGGACTGCTTTCTGCGCGCGGCGCGCTCGCCGACATTCGCGGCCGGGAAAATAAATCCCGCCGCCATCAGGGCCAGATACACGAGAATCTGTTTCGGTCCCTCAAAAAGAAAGTCAAAGATCCCCAGTTGAAACAGCAGGGTGCCCGCGATGAGAGGAAACAGGATCATCCCGACCAGTTGAATTCCCAGCAATTCAACGCCCGTGATCCCGCCCGGCTGTCCGGCGGAAATCAACAGCGCGTCATGGTTCTTCACCATCTGGGGAAGCGGTTTGCCAATGCGCGCCACAGCCGCCTCACCCAACATTGCCAGCCCGTGTCTGAGTTTCAGGTTCATGGTGTCAATACTTTACCGCCGCAATTTTACGCACCCAGATATACCCGACCACATCCAAAATCACGACCACCGCGAGGGCGAGAAAACCGTAGAACGTGGTCCACATCAGCCGCATCAATTCCGGGTTGACCTTCATGACGAAAAAGCCGAACACATAGGGCAGAAGCCCCACAATGAGCGCCTGAAGCCGGCCCTGCGCCGTCAGCGAATCCGCCTTGCCGCCCAGCACCTTGCGCTCGCGCACCATGAAGACAATGCGCTCAAACACCTCGGCCAGGTTTCCGCCCATCTGCCGGGTGATCTGAATCGCCGACACCGCCAGATCCAGATCCGCATCCCGGGTGCGGACGACGCAATTGTGCAACGCATCATCCAGGTCAACGCCGACCCTGTATTCCCGGCGAATCAGTTCAAATTCCTCGGAAATGGGCGCCGGCATCTCCTCAATCAGCATGTCGATCGCCTGCTGCAGGGTGAACCCCGCGCGCATGCCGTTCGCCATCAGCACCAGACCATCCACCAGTTGTTCGCCGAACGCGCGCCGACGCTTGACACGCATGACCATAATGACCAGGTCGGGCACAAAATACCCGATCAGTCCCGCAACCAGGGCCACCACAAAGGGAACCGGGGGGGTGGCTTCCCAACTCAGCAGAAGCCCGATGATCCCCAACGCAAACGAAACGCCCCACTTGACCTTGTGCAGGCTCTCCACGGAGATAAAGATGAACATCTCCTCAAGTCGGCGGGCCACCTGCTCTTTCTCCCGCGAGCCGGACTGTTTGACGACGGATTGCACCTGGCGGTAAACGAGCAGAATAATGGCGACGACGGCCGCAAAACCAAGTAGTAGAACGAGTTCCAACATAGTCACTTACTCCGCTGTTGGGACAAACATGGCCATATCCACATCCAACCCCGCCTGGCGCAATTCCTCGACAAACGTGGGAATGACTCCCGTCGCCGTGTAAACCCCCTCGATCAAGCCCTCATCGGTGATCCCCGTTCGCCGAAACGAGAAGATCTCCTGCAACCGGATCTCCCCGTCGTAGAGCGACGCCACCTCGGCGATGGACGACACCTTGCGCGTTCCGTCGGAAAACCGCGAAATCTGGACAATCATGCTGACCGCCGAATAGATCAGTTCCCGTATGGCCTTCAGCGGCAAATCCGTCCCGGCATAAAGCACCAGGTTTTCCAGACGCCTGACGGCATCGACCGGAGAATTGGCGTGAACCGTCGTCAGGGAACCGTCATGACCCGTATTCATGGCCTGCAACATGTCCAGCGCTTCGCCACCCCGGCACTCTCCGACCACAATCCGGTTGGGCCGCATACGCAGGGAATTTTTAACCAGATCCCGAATGGTCACATCGCCCTTCCCCTCGATATTGGGGGGGCGCGTCTCCAGTCGGACCACATGATCCTGGGGCAACCTCAGTTCGGCGGAATCTTCAATGGTCACAATCCGGGCGCCATCGGGAATGAATGACGACATGATGTTGAGGAGGGTCGTTTTCCCCGATCCTGTCCCGCCGGAGATCACCGTGTTTTTTGCCGCCAGCACACACACACGCAAAAAATCCGCCATCGGTTGATTCAGACTCCCGTACCCTACCAGATCCTCGATCACAATCCGTTTCTTGGGAAATTTACGGATGGTAATGGTCGGACTGTCAAGGGCCAGCGGAGGAATGATGGCATTCACCCGGGAACCGTCCTGCAACCGCGCATCCACCATGGGACTGCTTTCATCGATCCGCCGCCCGATCGGCCCGACAATGCGTTCAATCGCCGTGAGGATTTCATTCTTGCTCAGGAACATCTTGGTTGATTTCTCAAGACGGCCCTTGCGTTCGACGTAGATTTTCTGGGGGCCGTTGACCATGATTTCCGTCACATCCCCGTCCGCCAGCAAATCCTCAAGGGGCCCCAACCCCAACGCCGCATCCAGGACGGCTTTTTTCAATTCTCTCCGGTCATACCCCGCGGGAATGTCCTTTTCGCGCGCCGAGATCAACCGATCCAAAACCTCACCGGCTCGCTGCCGCAATGAACTGTCCGCCATCTGGGACAAGGTAAGTTTCTTGAGATTCAGTTCGGCAATGAGCTGCCCATGGAGGACCCGGCGGAACTCCTCCATGGTCGCCTCGGCTTTTTCCTCGAAAACCTTGGCGCTTTCGGAAAAGACAAACCGGTACTTGCCGATCAGGAACTCATCACCCGGCGCCAGAACATTCTGGATGATCCGCTTCTTCTTCAGCGTGGTGCCATTGGTGCTGCCCAGATCCTGCAGCCAGAAAACCTTGCCCCGAACCACAATCTGGGCATGCTTGTAGGACACATTCTTATCACGAAGAATGACGTCACACTCGGTCGAACGACCAATCAGCACGCGCTCCCCGGAAATATCAATCTGCTGGCCGCTGTATTCTCCGCCATCTATTACGACAACCGCCATGTTTACCTGATTTCAAGGAACCGCTTCAAGGCGCGGCTTTCTCTTTAAGAAGGTGTTCCCGCTCCTTACTGAACGCGGGCGAAGTGTCGGCCTGCGGGAATACAGGCTTCGGCGAAATCAGGACAATCAACTCACGGCTTTCAACCGACTTTTGCTTATTGCTGAAGAACATGCTTAATAATGGAATATCCCCAAGAAGCGGTGTCTTCTCCTTGAATTGGGTAGCCAGGGATTGAACCAATCCAGACAGCATGATGCTTTCCCCAACCTTGCACATCGCCACACTCTTGGTGTCAAACTTCTCCAGCGAGAACGTCCCCTGCGGCTTGGCGCTGGGCACGCTCACTTCAATCGTCACCTCATTCATGATCCGGTCACGCCCCTGCAAGGTGGGTTTCACCTTCAAGATGATCCCGTATTCAATCTTCTCCAGACTGCCGGCATTGATTCCCGAGACCGAGAAATACGTCGCGCCGCCCGAATGGAAGGTGCCCTCCCCGCCGCTCTTGGTGCTTAAATGCGGTTGCGCCAGGATTTTCGCATTGCCGGATCCGACCAGGGCGTTGATCCTGGCCGACACGTTCGCATTCACACTGAAACTATTGACCGTCGGCGTCGCCGTTCCACCCCTCAAATCGAAACTTCCCCCGATCGTGGCGTTCTTCAACACATTGTAACCGATGTCACTGGCGGAGGACTTGTCGATCTGAACAAAATGAACATCCGTCTCAATCATGACTTCCTGAACCCGCAACAGATTTTTCACAACCGGCACACGCAATTTTGCCACTTCAGTGGCGCGGGCCAAATCCGCCTCGCTATAGACAACACCCTCCAGAACGGCCGTATCTTCCGAAACACGAACCTTGACCGTGTCACACCCGATGTCGCGCACGATGGCGTCCTCGACAAATTTGCTCATTTCCGTGCGATCCAGCCTGACCATGTTCAGAATCACACTGGCATAGGCCTCCGCCACCTTCATCACCCGGTCGTAATCGGACTTGGTCAGGACACTGCCCTTCAGGACAATTTTACTGCCGACCACCTTCACGTCCAGACCATCGACTTCCGACAGCAGTTCCTTGATCTGCCCCAGCAAATTCTGGAGGTCGCTCGCCACCTGGATTCTGTAGGACAAATCAGCCCCCTGCAGCCGCTCCACGCGGAGATCCGTGTTCCCCTCGGTCAGTCCTTGAACCAGAACCGCCTTGCCATCCCCGTCCGGACGGGCGTCCGCAATGGAAGGATTGGCCACCACAATCCGCCTCACGCCTTCCGCCACAACAATACGGCTGGTGGCTCCCTTGACAACCACCACGTCTTCGGCGCGAACCGGACAGACCAGAACAGCGCTCAACCCCATGCCCAGCAACAACGAATAATGACGCTTCATGTTACTTCTCCCCTTGTGGTTTGCCTGTGTTCAGTACCGGTACCGACTCCGACTTCGACCCCTTTTGAACTTCAATGATCCGCATCGCCCGTTTTCCGTCCAGATCGCCGACGATCATGTCGATGGCATCAAATGTGACTCTCGGCAATTCCGCGCGAGCCTTGACGTCGTTCGCCCCGTCCCGGCGCAAAACGGCGCCCAATTCGCCATGCGCGGACGCGAACATCAACAACTGCGCCTCCGGCAGGGTTAGCGAGAGGGTGACATCCCCGCCGCCCGACACGCCGCCCACCCGGGACTCAACGCCAAACGAATCCCCCAGCGCCAGTACCGTCACATTCTGCAACAACACGACGTTCACCATATCCGATCCCTGCCGCCACGTCGCCGACGTATTGGGAAGACTCTGGGCGGGCTTCGGCAGGGCAAATGAACCAATGACATCGATGTGATCATTCGGTTGGATCAGGCCGCTCTTGATTCCCTTGGCGATTCCGACAGTGAACGCGCCCTCCCCGGCGGGAATCGCGCTGGACAGACCACTCTTGGCTTCACTCACCAAATCCGACCAGAGCACCAATTGACCCGCCTTGACCGCGACCCGAAGTTTGCGCCCCAGGATCTGCTTTAACTCGGCGCTCCCCTTGATCGCTTGAGCCGGAATGAATTGCTCGGGCACCTCCTTGGGCGCAAACATCTCCAGGGAGAGTTCAGCCCCCGCGGCAATGTTCACCTTCGCCGCCACCACCGGCATCCCTTTCAACTTATCCTGCGTCGCCTTTTCTGCGCGCTTGACATAGGAGTGTATGGAAAAAATGGCCAGGACACCAATAATGACGGCAATAATGATCGGAGTACGATTTTTCATAGCGGCTTATTCCAATGCTGATAACCGGCCCGGGGCGTACCCCGGGCACCTCGACTCACAACACCTTATCCACGATCCCGCAATCCGGGAAACAGACTATTGATTTCCCGCTGCCGCGTTCTTGTCAAAGTCATTCATCCCGGCCTGCTTGCCCGCTTCGCCCTTCAGCGACGCAGCCGCCGCATCGGACTCGGTCTTATCCACCTTTCCGGACAAGGCAGCCCCTTCCCGCGAGAACACGCCCTTGATCTGCTTTCCGAAAAGCCCCGCTATCAAAAGACATCCGATCGCGATTACGGCAATGATAATGATGTACTCCGTCATCCCCTGACCCGACTTTGCTGTTCTTGCTTTCATGATGATCCGCCTTTCGTGTTGCATTAATAACCTTGTCAGGGATAGTAAATGCTTGTTACATGATGGCAAGAAAATTTTTGGGATTTTACGCGAAAGAATAATGAATACCGCCGTTTGCCGGATCTGACACAAACGAGAAGGAGATCAACATGACGACCATGAACGTGAACCCCAATGGACGTGAACAAGGGGCCTCCACCCCTCCCTCCGACACCGAGAACAGCAAAACGCTTGATTCAAAGGAATCCGCCGCTCCCAAATCGAAAGCCAAACCCTCCTATCTCTATTTGTTCTTTGCGCCGGTTCAGGAGTATTTGACCGATGACGATGTCTCGGAAATCCTGATCAACGGGCCCCGGCAAATCTACATTGAACGCAAGGGGAAATTGGAGCCGACAAAGGCGGCCTTCCTCAATGAGCAATCCCTGGAAGCGGCCGTGATGAATGTGGCGCGTAGCGTCGGACGCTTCTTCAATGCCGAAAACCCACAATTGGACGCCCGTTTGCCCGACGGCTCCCGACTTCATGCCGTCATGCCTCCCCTGTCCCGCTCCGGAACGATCGTCGCCATCCGGAAATTCCGCCGCGAGAAATTGACGCTGGAGAAATTGATTGAGTTCGGCAGCATCACGCCGGACGGCGCCAAATTGCTGGATACGGTCGTGAAGTCAGGGAAGAACATCATCGTCTCCGGCGCAACCTCCTCAGGCAAAACATCCGTCTTGAACGTGTTGAGCGCGCTGATTCCCGACAATCAACGCATTCTTGTTCTGGAAGACGCCAGCGAACTGCAACTTCAGCAGACGCATGTCGCGAGTTTTGAAACCCGCAAGCCCGACGAGCACAACAAGGGCGAGATCACCATCCGGGATCTGCTCCGATCCGTGTTGAGACTTCGCCCAGACCGTATTATCGTGGGCGAAATCCGAGGCGGCGAAGCCCTCGATATGCTCCAGGCCATGAACACGGGCCATGAGGGTTGCATGTCCACCATCCACGCCAATAGCGCCAGGGATAGCCTGTCCCGTCTTGAGACCTGTTCATTATTAAGTGGCGTCGAGATCCCGCTGGCCGTCATCCGGGAACAGGTCGCCTCCGCCATCGACGTCGTCGTCCAAACGGCCCGCCTGACCGATGGCACTCGAAAAATCACCGGCATCACCAAGGTTCTGGGACTGGAACAAGGCCAGTACAAACTGGAAGACATCTACTCTCTCCCCGGCCAGCCGACGCATAAATGACAGCCCCGGATCCCGAGACAGCAATCAACGCCCGGGTGCGATAGGCGACGTTAGGAGCAGGACCATTCCCACGGGCGTGGGGAAGAGAAGGCAGGAGGTCTGTCCCTTCAGTTTCACGGGACATCATCATGATGCTTGTATTGTGCGACATGATGAGAGACACTGTCCAGGGATTAGAAGAGGAGAGGTATGAGAACCACAGTCAGTCTGGATAACCAGTTATTAACCCTGGCAAAACGTGAGGCGTTAACGAGACACCAATCGCTGGCGAGCCTCGTAGAAGATGCTCTGCGACAGATGCTGACCGGCGCGGTCACGGAATCAAGAACGCGCACCCACGTCAATCTTCCCGAAAGTGGCGAGGGTGGACTTCAACCGGGAATCGATCTGGACAATTCTGCCGACCTGCTTTTCGCAATGGAGAAACGCCATGATTCTTATGGACGTTAACATTTTGGTTTACGCCTTCCGCAAGGATGCGACCCATCACGCGCAATACCGGGACTGGCTCCATGGAATTGTGAATGCCCCATCCGCCTTCGGAATCTCAGATCTCGTATTGAGCGGATTCTTGCGTATCGTGACACATCCAAAAGTGTTCAAGCAGCCCAGCACGTGGATTGAAGCAACCGATTTTGTGCGAATGGTGCGGAACCAACCCAACTGTCGGAGCATCACATGCGGCGAACAGCACTGGGATATCTTCACCGACTTGTGCCGCAAGGTTGATGCCAAGGGAAACCTCGTGGCGGATGCCTTTCTAGCGGCAATCGCCATCGAGTCCGGTTGTGAATGGATCACCACGGATCGGGATTTCGCCAAGTTCCCCGGGCTAAAATGGCGTCATCCGCTAGACTAAGAAACGACCAAGGAGGAGTTTCAATCCACGCCCCGTTCGCCGCAAAGATGCATGAGTGACGGACTGCAAGACACCTGGCCGAAACCGATAATTCCACGGAGAGTATGGATCGGAATGCGGAGTTTTGTTTCCTTCTCCACCCGCACCAGGATGGCCTCACCCTCGTGACAGAGATAGGCGCCCTGGGTGGTTACAAAGAGGGTATTGAGTAGTTTTTTCATGGCGTGTTCAACTGCTCTCCGGCGCGTTCCTTCCTCAACCTCTCCATGCGTTCCTCCTGATCCCGCTTTAACTTCTCCACAAACGCGGCAGCCCGTTGTTTCTGTTGATAGGTCTGTTTGGATTGTTCTGTAAGGTAACGCGGCCCCGCAATGTCACCTTCCTGAAGCGAGGTCGCCCACGCTGACAATTGACGGGAAATGGAGGCGGCGAGCAATTTGAGATCTGCGATTTGGGATTTCAGATGAAAGAAATACGGCAGACGGTCGATGACATGGCATATTGATCGCACTTCACCGGCGGAGCCTTTGGCGTAGTAGAGGAACGTGATTAATTCCGGGGTGGTACCGCGCTCGAAGCCCTCTGCGATATTATTGGGCACCGACAGGGCCGCGCGTTGAATTTGATTGGCGATGTCCCCCTTAAAACGAAAATCCTTGTCATCCGTAAGTTTGAATACATTGGCTGTCAATTCAATGCCTGCCTGCCAGACAGGGACATCCTCAAAATTCTTGTATCTCACAGTTTATTCCCTTCCTATTTGAAATCTCATATTTCAGATTTCAGATTGATTGCGATGGACAAATATCGGGCAACTGACTTTTCGTTAGCCGCATATTTCGGCATACACACATTCAAGAGAGAACAATGATCGCATTTCGGGCCAAATTCGGCAGGCGGGGTTATGCCGGTCTCGATCAAGACATGAAGACGCCGGGCGGCCTGGATGGTCAGTGCGCGCAATGGTTCATCAAAGTCCACATCCTGCCGACGGTGGGTGGCGCCGTAGAATAAGGCGCCTCCGGGGATGGGAACACCCAGCATTTCCTCCAGGCACAGGGCTTGAGCGCAAAGTTGCACTTCGTCACAGTGATCCGCCTTGGGTTTGCCGCGCTTATATTCCACAGGGAAGGGCAGGCCGGGGGATTTGAGAATTGAGATTTCAGATTTCAAATGAAACTCAACAACATCAGCCATTCCCACGAGGCCATGTTGGAGGGAACGCAGACGAAGACCCCGTGCAATGCGAATACCCGGCCGACTATCAGACGTTTGTTCATGCACCCGCTCATGCATGTTCTTGCCTTCCACCGTCAACCGGTTTTCCTCCCAGACATGCTCAATATGAATCAGAGCACACTGCCGTTCGCAGAACAGCAAGTGCTGTAGCGCAGAGATTGGAAGCAAGTCGTCCTCGGAATACATCTCCGAGTAGAGACAGGACTTTCATCCTGTCCCCCTCACAGACCCGTACGAGCGGATCTCCCGCATACGGTTCTTCAACTTTTGGGTTTTGCTTAAGCATTGTTGGTCATTATCCTTGGTCTCGGCAGTGGTTGATGCGCCAGCATTCGGTTGAACCGTTCCCAAGACCATTCCTCCGCATGATGCCCGCTCCGTCGTCGAAGACTCTTCCACCACTGCGTATGCGCTTCATGCAAGAACCGGCCAAGGGCTTTTGCGTTCCCTCTCATCCCATAATAGTTATAGTGGCCTTGCAACCGCCGACTGAGGCCGTCCCTCTGTTCTTCCAGCGGCTGATTTCGAGTCTTTATCAAGTATGTCTTTAACTTGCCCATTGCCCGCGTGAACCGGCTTTTCGATGTTGTCCTGCCCACATATGGCGCACCCTTGCGTGACTTCCGCCACGTGTGGGTAAACCCGAGAAAGTCGAACGATCCTCCTTCTCCATCCTTGCCGGATGGATGAAAGTCAACCATTCGGGTCTTCCCCGCATGTAGTTCCAGCCCGTATTTTGCCAGACGTTTCGCCAGCACCGCCAGAACGCGTTCGGCGTCCCGCTTGCTTTTGAACCCCATGACAAAATCATCGGCAAAGCGTACCATGAAGGCTTGTCCTTCCAATAGCGGCTTGATCTGTTCCTCGAACCACTTATCCAGCACTTCATGCAGATAGATGTTGCTCAACAGCGGCGAGATGACCCCGCCTTGCGGCGTCCCCTTTTCAGGATAGCTCACCTCTCCCATCTCCCACACCCCCGCATGTAACCATTTCGATACCAAGCGACGGATGACCCCATCGCCTATCCGCTGGTTCAGCATCGTCTTCAATTCCGAATGCGCCACGGTGTCGAAGAACCCCTTGATGTCAGCGTCAATCAGCCAGCACCCACCCATGTTCATCGTCTGTTTCCAGATCGCTTCCAGGGCCTTGTGCGCTGATCGTCCCGGTCGATAGCCATACGAACAGTCCAGGAACTCTGCCTCGTACACCGGCTCCAGCAGCATCACGATTCCTCTCTGAAGTACCTTGTCTTCAAAACCCGGTATCCCCAGCGGTCTCATCCGCCCATCACCTTTTGGTATGTACGTCCGGCGTACCGGCGGCGCCCGGTACGTCCCTGCTTTCGCGCGTTCCTTCAGGTCGGCCAACTTGCGGCCCAGCCCTTCGGCGGCATAGTCTGCCCCCGTCACGCCGTCCACTCCTGTTGCTCCGTCCTTGCGCGTCCGTTTGTAGGCCTCTTCCAGCCATTCCTGATCAAGGTACTGATTCAACGACACCATCCGGAACTTTGGAGTCCGCCCCGCCAGTTCCGCTATGCGTTGTTGTTTCGTGTACACATTTCCGGATTCCCTTGTATCCGCCATGTCTCTCTCCAACGCTTCCCTTTGTTGACCCGTCCCTTCCCTCTGTCGGCTCCCGTCGGATAACGGTTCGCCGCCCTCTACGGTACTATGAACAGGCTAAGACTGCCCTGCTGCCGTCGGTGTGATTTCGTTTCCTTATTCACTCGCCTACCCCATCCCGGATCGTTGGCTTTGTGTCCCTCTTTTCGAGGCTCCGCTGTCTGACGACCCGTCGTCAGCGGCCGAGTGCTTGGTGTCCGGTTGAACTCTGTCCCGGTATTCTTGATGGGGAGCCGCAGGGCTCTCACAGGTTCCTGTATGACCTCCTGTTGTTTCGCCAAGGCCGTGGACCCCGCCGTCGCGTCCCAGACTGTCCATCTTCGTCGGGGCCGTTCCGCTCGCCGATCCACTCACATGGCGAGCCAGCGGTACATGATTCTTTCGGGGCTCATTCCCTTGGCTGTCAACTTGCCGCCTACGCTTCCCGATTCGATTGCTCTACACGGGCAAGACTGGCTCCTCGACTGCTTGGACTTGCTTTGTTCGGGTGGGCTGGCTCACGCCTCCCACGAGGTCATTACGAACGATTTCTAGTAAGTTTCCCTTCCTTTCCTTCGTTCACAGGCTTATCCTGTCGCGAAGGTGGTCAATCTCTTCTCCACTTCTTTTTGCCGCAGATAATTCTGACTGGAGACAATGGGACGTTTCAGCCGTTTCTCCAGCGCCTTGCGAGCATCGCCGGCGATACGTCCACCGGCGCGGGCATCCGCCTTGAGTTTGGGCACACCGCGAGAATCTTCCTCGCGGTGGATTTCCGTTGTCGACCGCTCCCCCAACATGGTGAAGATCAACTCAAAATCATCCATGTGATCACGCAGGTTTTCGCGCTTGAGCCCTTTGATCTCCTTGTATTCCGTCGGTGTCACGCCAAAGGCGGCCTTGGATATTTCCGCCGTCAGGATCTCGTAATCTTTTTCCTCTGCGGCACCACGTTTTTGCCATTCATCCGTCAGTTCCTCGCGGATGGCAATGCCCCGCATCCGCTTTTCGATCCAATCGTCGCTGTAGCCCTTCAACTTATAGAGGACTCGCGTCCGTTTAGTGGCCAATTCCGGGTTTTCGATCTCCTGGATACGTTCAAAACCCACCTTCGCGAGCCAGCGTTTGAACGGCTCGGCCTTTGGTGATGGGATGGACTGAATGATGCGGAAGAGTCCTTCGGTATTGGCGCAGTCCGTCTCCCGTAGTTTGCCGTCTGGAGCAGGCAATTTCAACCCGTGACAAAACGTCACGACTTCACTTCCCTCCTCATTTAGGCGTTGTTTGAGCTTTCTCCAGTACGCTCCAGCATCTGGACTATCAGTCAGCGCCGCCACCACATCGACGACCGAGAACCACCATTCATTCTCAGGGTTGATTCGCCGAACCTGTTTGCCCTGGAAAACGGCAATCGGCTCTGTTGAAGCGATTCGTTCATTCTTAGCCATATATTTTTCTCCTTCTTCCCTCTTAACCCAACCCCTCCAACCTCAATCCCCTCAACGTCTTCCCAATTGCCCGCGCCTCGTCCGCCGTCTCGGGATTCCTTGAGGCAATCAATAGCAAGCAGAATATCATGTCAACATGATATTATTTTCGGTTGATCACCTGCACGGTCGCGTCTATTCTCGCCGGGCATGGGACAAGACTCGATGCACCCGGAAAGAGGAGCACGGCATGTTTGAATTGAAACCCGATTTTGAAGATGTTCTGAAACGACACGAAGCCTGGTGGAATGGCGCGATCATCGACCGTCCCTTCGTTTCCATTACCCTGCCAAAGCCCATAAGCGCACGCTTGCCTTGGCCCTCGAAAACGCACACCACCATCCGTGATCGATGGATGGACACCGAATACATCGTGAGATGTGCGGAAGTAAGATTACTCAACACCTTGCATTTGGCAGATAGTCTTCCGATCGCATGGCCGAATCTCGGCCCCGAAGTGTTCTCGGCTTTCTACGGCTGCGAAATGGAGTATGGCGAGGAGACCGCATGGTCCGAACCGATTCTTCAGGATTGGTCCAGGCAATCACTCGACCCGTTACGCCTGGACACGGCCAACTTTTACTTTCGCAAGATCATGGAGATGACCGACGCCCTGATCAAAAACGCGAGAAACAGGTACATCGTAGGGTACACCGATCTTCATGGCGGCGGTGATGCGATTGCGGCATTTCGAAACCCCCAGGAACTGTTGCTCGACACGATCGAACATCCACTGGAGATCAAGGAGTTATGCGACAGGATTACGACCGACTTTTTGAATATTTACGACCTGTTTCACGCGAAACTGTCAGCCGCCGGCATGCCGAGTACCACGTGGTGCCCCGTCACCGGGATCGGGAAAGTCCACATTCCTTCCAATGATTTCTCCTGCATGATTTCCGATCAGGCGTTTGAAGATCTGTTCATTCCCGGCATCATCCGTGAGTGTCGGCACATGGATCGGTGCCTGTATCATCTGGATGGACCGCAAGCGCTACGCTACCTGGACCGATTGCTGGACATTCCGGAGATCCATGCCATCCAGTGGGTTCCAGGGGTCGGACACGACTATTGGGCGGAGTGGATCGCTGTTTATCAACGAATTCAGAAAAAACGCAAGGCGCTGCAAATACTCTCTGTCCCGGCGCGCGATTTGCCCAGACTATTTCAAGCCTTAAGCCCCGAAGGGGTGTGGATCAGTTCGGTCTCCGGTATCTCAGATCTCCATGAAGCGGAAACAGCGCTCACGAATATCGCCCGGTGGACCAGGCAACAATGACGTCCGAACCGAAATTCACAATTTGCAAAAGGGATGGCAAAGTGCTTAAATTTGCTTATGAGCAAATATACCATTGTTGTTGCCGATGCGCTTCGCGCACGGTTCTTTTCACTGCAGGATTCCCTGACCCCTGAAGTTGAATCCAGTCCGAAACTGGTGGAAAAGGAATGCCTCGTAAACCCCGAAAAAGCCAAACCGGGTTCTCCCCGCCGGGGAAACCCCGCGAACGGACGCGCGTTTGAGGATCATCGCGAGCGGCGTCAACTGGAGGAACAACGGCATTTCTCGGCACTGATCGTCAAGGAGTCCCTGAAACAAACCCGCAAGGAGGACGCACATTCGCTGGTCCTTGTCGCCGACCGGAAGACCCTCGGGTTCATCCGCGAAAGTCTGGCCGCCGTCAAGACCCACAGTTTGACCGTTCATGAATGGGATCGGAATCTGACAGGCGAGACCCCTCAGAAAATTCAGGACTTGCTGGCCAAACGGAAACTCCTGCCCGCCCTGAAAAAACCGGGCAAGCAAGTCCGGAAGTAAGAACCACGGACAGCACGGTTTGGGGACTTCTTAGAAATACCTGAGGAGGGCAAGCAAGCCGATGATGATATAGATGCCATACGGCTCTATGCTCATATACTTGTCATCCAAACCGCGGGGGAGAAAACCGTAGAGGATCCGGGATCCATCCAGCGGCGGTATGGGAATCAGGTTAAAAACGCCCAAGGCGATATTGATGCCCATAAACAGGCCCAAACTTCCCACCACAACGTCCGGCAGGTTCGGAACAACGTGCAGACCGAGATACAACACTAGCGCGCCGAGTAGCGCCATGATGAAGTTGGAGAGGGGTCCGGCGGCGCCGGTAATCATGACGCCCCGTTTGAGGTTGCGGAAATAATAAGGATTGATGGGAACCGGTTTGGCCCATCCCAGTACAACGGGACTGCCCGTCAGGATGAGGATCGCAGGCAGAATGATGGAACCGAAAAGATCAACATGCGCCATCGGATTGAGCGTTAACCGGTTGGAGTAAGCCGCCGTCGGATCCCCCATGCGATAGGCCGCATATCCGTGCGCCACCTCGTGAACCACAATGGAGAAAACCAAAATGGCCGCCTTAATCAAAAATCCCATGATCATTCCAATATCCATAGTGCGGCATACTATACACGAAGCGTTCACCTTTGCAACCGCCTCTGACCGCTGAAATTCCTTGACCCTCCTGCCTCCCCTCCTACAGGATACAGCCCATGAGTACGGCACAATCTATCTTATCCATGGAAAACCTCGCCTCGCTATGCAAGCGACGGGGTTTTATCTTCCAGAGTTCTGAAATTTATGGCGGCATCAATGGCTTTTGGGATTACGGGCCTCTCGGCTGCGAACTGAAGCGCAATATCCGCGACGCCTGGTGGAAGGACATGGTCAGCCATCGCGAGGATGTCGTCGGACTGGACTGCTCCATCATCATGCACCCCCGCATCTGGGAGGCCTCCGGTCATGTCGGCGGCTTTACCGACCCGATGATCGACTGCCGGGGTTGCAAAAAACGCTACCGCGCCGACCAACTGTTCGACGAACTGGGCCTGAAACCCAATGACAGCGCCAAGGTGGAGGAGAAGTTCAAGGTTCCGGAGGGAACGAAGTGCCCCGCCTGCGGCTCGAAGGAATTCACCGAACCCCGGGCCTTCAACCTGATGTTCAAGACCTTCGTCGGCCCCCTGCAGGATGAGTCGTCGGTCGCCTATCTGCGACCCGAGACGGCCCAGGGCATTTTCGCCCAGTTCGGCAACGTCCTCGCGACCTCGCGCCAGAAAGTCCCGTTCGGTATTGCCCAGATCGGCAAGGCATTCCGCAACGAGATCAATCCCCGCAATTACACCTTCCGTTCGCGTGAATTCGAGCAGATGGAACTGGAATTCTTCATCAAACCCGGCACCGACCAGGAATGGCACGACTACTGGGTCGCGGAACGCGTGAAGTGGTACCAGTCCATCGGCCTCCCCAAGGAGAGCATCACCCAGTATGTCTACGACAAGAAGGAACTGGCCCATTACGCCAGCGCCTGTGTGGATATCATGTATGCGTTCCCGTTCGGCGTCCAGGAACTCGAGGGTATTGCCGCGCGCGGCAACTTCGATCTGAGCCGTCACCAGGAGTTCTCCGGAAAATCCATGGAGTACTTCAACCAGGAAACCAACGAGAAGTTCATCCCGCACGTCGTGGAGCCGTCCGCAGGCGTGGATCGCATCGCCCTGGCCCTGCTCTGCAACGCCTACTGCGAGGAGTGGATTCCTAAGGACGGGCCCGCCATCCCCGCCGAACCTGGCAAGCAGCCGCCGGAGGGCTTTGAGGCCCGTACCGTGATGCGCTTCGCCCCGCGCGTGGCTCCCGTGAAGGTCGCCGTGTTCCCCTTGTTGAAGAACAAGCCGGAACTGGTGGACAAATCCCGCGACCTCTTCACCGCCCTCCGCCGGAACTGGGCCTGCTTCTATGATCAGACCGGCGCCATCGGCCGCCGTTACCGCCGGCAGGACGAAATCGGGACGCCCTTCTGCGTAACGGTCGATTTCGACACGCTCAAGGACAATACCGTGACCTTGCGTGAACGCGACTCAATGCAGCAGATCCGCATTCCAGTGGATAAACTTGAGTCCGAAATCCAGTCGCGAATGGGGTAAGGGCTTTGCATCTGAATTTTCAAATCTCAAATCTCAAGCCCCACTTCTGTTGTTTGCTGTGCGCCGTCGGCCTTCCGGCCATGTCACAGACGAACGCCTCCGTCGCAGTGCCCGCCGCCCCCACGGCGGCCGTGGCCAAGTTGCCGCCGGTGAACGAACTGATGGCCAGCCTACTGGCGAAGTTACCCGCCAAACCGATCATGATCACCGGGGATCTTCTGACCACCCCTGCTGAGGGTGAAAAAACGCGGCTCACCATCGCCATCCAGTTGCGCTACCCCCGTGAGGCCACCTATACCATCGGGGATGCGTTCGGGAAACCCCTGGAACAACTGACCGTGCTGCGGGATAACGGACGGGTCTCCTTTCTCTATCTGACAGGCGACCCCATGGCGGGTTCCCCGCCCCCCCCGCTGGATCACCCCATCCAGAACACTGCGCTCTCCTGGATGGATCTGACCCTGGGGTTCCTCTGGTGGGAAGGTGGAAAAATCATCGGCCAGGAGGAGAACCGCGGCCAACCCTGCTATGTTCTGGATCGCCGCGCGCCCCCGAATGCCATGGCGCCTTACGCCAGCATGAGAATCTGGGTCGATACGCGCATCTCCATGTTGCTGGAGGCCGTGGGCCACGATAAACTGGAAAACCCGCTCCGCCGCCTGTCGGTAAAAAGTTTCAAGAAAATCAACCATGACTGGATGATCAAGGATTTAGAAGTCGAAAACCTGGCCACCCACGCCACCACCATCCTGAGAGTACGGGACGCCGTGGCGGCAGGAGAAACCACCCCATGAATACAATAGGCCGACTCGCCGTTCTCCTCTTCTCCCTGACCCTTTCCCTCCTACCCCTATCCGCGCCCGCGGCCGCTCCCAGGGCGGGAGCCGTTTACATTATTCCCATCCATAATGAAATTGATACGGCCCTGGTTTATGTCATCCGCCGCGGCCTTAACGAGGCCGAGGACGAGAACGCCGAGGCCATTATCTTCGACATCGACACTCCGGGCGGCCGGGTGGATGCCGCCGAAGACATTCTGAACATGTTGAGGAATCTCAAGATCCCCACCTACACCCTGGTCAACCCGAACGCCATCTCCGCTGGCGCCATCATTGCCATGGGCACCGACCACATCTATATGACTCCCGGCAGCAAGATCGGTGACGCCATGCCCATCATGCTCGGCCTGACCGGCGAGGTTCAACCCATGCCCGAATCCATCGAGGAAAAATCCGTTTCCTATGTCGCCGCCATGATCCGGGCCGCCGCCCAGCACCGCGGTCATGACCCGCAACTCGCGGAAGCCATGGTTCGGCGCGACGCCGAGTATAAAATCGGCGATGAGGTAATCTCCAAAAAAGGGCGGCTTCTGACCCTCACCAACAAGGACGCCGAGCGCCTGGTGGGTCCCGCAAAAAAACCACTCCTCTCCGAGGGTACCGTTGAGAATCTGGATGGTCTAATCAAAAAGATCGGCAAGGAAGAATGCGACCGGATTGTACTCACCGTTACGATGGTCGAGGAAATTGCGCGATTCATTGAATCGATCTCCGTCATTCTTCTCGGCCTTGGACTGCTCGGCCTCTACATCGAATTCAAGACGCCCGGCGTCATGTTGCCGGGCATACTCGGGGTTGCGCTCCTGGCTGTCTGGTTCTGGGGCTCCAACATCGCGGGACTGTCCGGCCTGGAGGAAGTGGCCCTCTTTATTCTCGGCATAATCTTCGTTTTGGTGGAAGTGTTCTTCTTCCCGGGCATCATCCTGCCGGGAGTCATCGGCGTAATCCTGATTGTCGCCTCCATCCTGATGGCCATGATTCAGCATTATCCCGGGACGCCCGCCTGGCCGACGTTGCCCCAACTCTCCTTCTCGGTCATCCAATTCGGCAAGTCGCTGCTCATCTCCGCCTTGGGATTCTGGGCTGTCGCGGGAATCCTGCCGCAGACCTCGACCTTCAAGAGAATGGTTCTGGATAGCGCGACAAACCGGAAAGAGGGGTTCACGGCGGCGCCGGACTCCTCCGCGCTGGTTGGGAGGACGGGAGTCACCCTCACGCGCCTGAATCCCGCCGGCGCCGCGCAGTTTGGAGACAAACGGCTGAATGTGGTGGCCCGGGGCGACTTTATTGATCCCGGCCGGGAAATCATGATTGCTGAAACCCACGGAAACCGCATAATCGTCGAAATTATCAAGAAAGCCTGATTTATGAATACGATCACACTCCTGATTCTCCTTCTCTCGGCCGGCATGTTGCTGGTCGGGGCCGAAATTTTCGTTCCGGGCGCAGTGCTGGGGACACTCGGCGGAATCGCCCTGTTCGGCGCGGTCATCGTGGCCTTTGGCATCAGTGTGCAATGGGGATTGTACACGTCCTTCGGAATTCTCATCCTCACGGTGGTCTCCGTGTTCGTGTGGGTCAAATTCTTCCCGCGCTCCAGTGTCGGGAAAAAAATGACGTTGAGCGTCGATGGAACCGGCTTCAAAGCCGCCGGATCCAAATCGAACCTGCTGGACAAAACCGGCACCGCCTATTCGGAACTCCGGCCGGCCGGGTTTGCCCTGATCGACGGCAAACGTATTGATGTCATTGCCGAAGGGGGTATCATCGACAAGGATCAACCGTTGAAAGTGATCAAAGTCGAGGGGAACCGGGTTATTGTCAGGAAAATAGAAACATGAAGCCTCGCGCCCTCTCCGCCCTCATTCTGTTCCTGTTCGCCTCCACGGTCTGCCTCGCAACCGATTTCAAGGCCGGGGAGGCTTATGTCCTTTCGTCCGATCAGGTTGTAACCAACGAACTCTGGCTCCAGGCCCGCACCATCACCTTTGCGGGACAGGCGAAGGATGACTGTTTTCTTCTGGCCGACAGTGTGAATCAGGGGCCTTTGACGAACCTTCCCTCGCTTCGTCTTCCCGGCGTCTTTCTCGCCGATGTCTGGGCGGCCGGGGAAACCGTTGAGGCGAACGGCACACTCGCCAACCACGCCCGGTTGGCCGCCATGAAGACGCTGATGATTGCCGGATCGGTCGGTCGCAACCTCATCGCGCTCGCCCCCACCATTACCCTCGCCACCAACGCCTGCATCGGGGGGAACGCCCTGCTGGTCGGGCAGGATATCATCGTCAACGGCTCTGTCTCGGGGAATACCCGGATCATCGGATCCACCGTCACTCTTGCCGGACAGTTCAACGGCGATATATCGGTCACCGCGACCGATCTCAACGTCATGCCGGGAACCCGGATTGCGGGGAATCTGATCTACCGGATGGATCGCGATCTGGTGCTGGATTCCCGCGTGGATCTGGGCGGGAAAATCATGAAGGCCGAGCTTCTCAATCCGAAGGGAAAGGCGACGCCGGAAACATCAGGATCCCTGCTGTTGCAACTGGGACTGCTCTGTGGCGCCATCATGGTGGGACTGGTCTTTGTCTCGCTCATGCCCGGCATCGTGTCACTCAGCGTCCACAAATTGGCCGAGTCATTCTGGCGTTGCACCCTTTACGGATTCATCACCTTCGCCCTGGTTCCCCTTTCCGCGTTCTTCCTTCTGTTCACACTGGCGGGCATTCCGCTGAGCGTGATCCTGATTCTGGCCTATGTCATCCTGATGTACGTCAGCAAGATTATTGTCGGACTCTATGTCGGTCATCTTCTGTTGCGCCGGAAAACCCCCATTCCGCCCACGCTCCTGTTCCCCGTGATGGCGCTGGGACTTCTGATTCTTTACGCGGCCACGACGATTCCTTTCCCGGTCGGCCTGATCGCCTGGTTCTCCATCACACTGGCAGGCATGGGAGCCTTGATGGGAGCCCTGCTGGATCGGCGGATTCCGATCATGGTCAATTATCCTCCCGACTCCCGGACGAACCCGCCCCCGCTTCCGGGGAACTTCCCGCCCGGCGCGGTATAAAAACTGATTTCTAATTTGCGTTTTGGGAAAGTTGCCTTATTGTTACGAAGTGAAAGTTAATCAGTAAAAGGAGTCTGCTATGCCGAATATCGTTGGAATTTTAATTATTCTCGCCGCCATTGTCGCCTTCATCATCCTGGGTGTGTTTTTCTACTTCATCAAGGTCTGGGTGCGCGCCCTGATGTCCGGCGCCCGCGTCCCCATCCTGTCGCTCGTCGGAATGAAACTCCGGCACGTTCCGCCC
>Ga0194063_10000615_pt1 | contig 25227 bp, 27 predicted proteins | sample SepL3720m_MetaG_FD_155459 | JGI IMG/M metagenome (GOLD analysis project Ga0194063, IMG submission 155459) | Anoxic zone freshwater microbial communities from boreal shield lake in IISD Experimental Lakes Area, Ontario, Canada - Sep2016-L373-20m | ecosystem: Environmental > Aquatic > Freshwater...
CATCGACAGTAATCAAGATGTGTCTGACGGTGACCTTGGCGATAACTTTTTCGTCAACCTTCTGTCGTAGCAGTTGGTCATAGACCAAAACTCGGAAGTCTTTCAATGACAACCCGTAATAATCCTTCAGTGCAGACTCAACTTTTTCCTGCCCACCGCTCTGAGCGATAATGGTGTCCAATGCTGAATTGACATCACCTTTTGTGACTTTGACGCCATGGAAAACCGCTTGCCAATCAAGAATCTTGTTTTCGACTAACATTGTCACAATCTCATTCTCAATGACAGCATCGCCGGGAGAAGGCTGATTTGTCGCTGTCATAAAATGATCAGTATAGTCTTTTTCAAAAATATAACGACTGTAACTAACCGTGTCAAAAGTGACAAAAGCCTTTGGCAGCGGAATAATCTTGGCCATCACTCGAACAGTTGGCCGAACGACCTTGGCATTACTTTTCTCAAGGTGTAAACCATAAAGCGAAGTAACGAGAGCAATTTGGGCAAAGGAAACGATGAAAATCACCGCCCAAAAAGTCATCGTAATCACCTTGTTAGCCTTGATCTTGTCGTAAACACTCGAACAAGCCGAGCAACATTTATCCAATTTAAACTTTCGACAGGACGACATACAGCCCTTGCAACAATTGACAAGTTTTTCTCTGACCTCTTCCATTTTCATATAAGTCTTTCTGTTATTTGTTTCTCAAACCGATTGCCAACCAAATGATACCAACACCAAGAATATTACCAGTAAAGTGTAGAAAATATAAGTACCGAAAGAATTGTCCTCGTGTCTTGCCAATACAGTATAGCAAAAACCGATAAATAAGTATGAAATTGCGGCAATGATCAGGCTCTGGCTCAAGGGATTGATCAAAAAGTAACTCAAGATCAAAAAGACCTCTAAAATAATCAGGCTAAACAAAACCAAATAGATCAGACGCTTGTTGCCCAATATTCCGATCTTTTGCTCAGTGTAAGTAAAGAGAAAGCCGAACAAGACGAAAATCGCGATCATCAGAACCCACAAAGGTAAACCGAGCTGGAGCAAGAAACTGTATAGCGAGTAGGCCGTCATAAATGACAGCGAAATCAGGATAAAGATCGGACTAATCTCAAAAATGATAAAGATGAAGGAGATGAAGGCTAACAACAAAACCAGAACCTTTGCCAGTGGCATCTGATTGACGACAAAAAACGACCAAGTCCCCCATGCTAGGATAACGAAAAGCACAAACTGTCGAATTCTCTTGTTGTACAAAAATGCCATTTACTCCATTCCGTTGAAATCTGCACCCAGAACAATTGAAATATCGTAATTTGAATCGGTTGGTTTAGCCTTGACCTCCACTGGAGCAGACAATCTCTTTTTCAGAAAATTTAGGGTATACGGCTTCTGATTGTTAGTATAATCATAAATAGTGGTTTTCTGCATCTTTTGTGTGGCAGTCTCAGTAGAAATTATGTCGTAACCATAACTTTTCAAAGTTTTCGCAAGTTCTGCTGCTTGGCCTGACTTACCTGAAGCATTCATAATTTGGATCTTCGAATGTTCTTGCTGCAGGTATGGATCTGTAAAGATCTCGTGAGCAATACGCTGGACACCGACAAAATTACCGCCTCTTGGCTTCAAATAATAAGTTCCAAACGAACTGTCAGAGAAGAGTGGTCCTGTCGAATCATCAGTTAGAACCTTCGATACAAATTTGCTAGTATCAGCATCTTTCAAGATACCAAGCAATGATTTTATCTCTGCTGGCGTCATATCAGTGCGGAAATGATCGCCAACTATCGTGACGATATCGAATATCTTCTTTGGATTGGTCAGAAAGCCAATTTTGCTAGCCTTATCTTTCATCCCCTTCAAGACGACTTGCTGCCTGGAAGCACGATCAAAATCAGAAGAAGTTTCTCGACTGCGAGCGTATTTCAGGGCTGTATCACCAGTCATGTGCTGCAAGCCGGCCTTGATGTAAATTGGAGCATAACCCTGCATTTTGTCATCAGGGTAATATGGGTCTGACAAAGTTTTTTCAACATTGATGTCGAGTCCGCCCAATTCGTCAACGATTTTCTTGAAACCCAAAAAGTCGATACTGATGAAATAATGAATCGGTAAGTCAAGAACGGTACCAACTGTTTTTTTCATCACATTGGCGCCGGTACCCTTTTTGTCGCTCTCACCAATACCATATGCCTCGTTGATCTTTCGCGAGTAATTGTGACCAGCGACGGGCACATACAAATCACGCGGAATCGACAACATAGCCACTGTTTTGTCCTTTGGACTGATGCTAACAACCATGATTGAATCAGTCAGGTTGCCCCCAGGATGGGTAGTTCCGCCCATGCCAGTTACTAAAATATTGATGCGTCCATCCCCCTCGCCATTTAACTGGTCGGCACTAACGGCACCTTTGAAAAAAGGTGAACTGGCGGAAAGATTTTTAATGAAAACATTCGAACCAGTGATCACCACATACGATATTGCTGCAGCGGCCAGTAGCAAAACTGATCCAAAAATAACAAAAAAGATCTTCCAACCTTTTCTTTTCCAAAATGGTAATTTTTTTTCTTTGTTAGTGTCCATGGTTGTAAGTTCTTTTTTTTTAAATAAAAATGACATATTTTTTCCGATTAATCTAGTCTATTATATGCAATATTCGAGCTAAATTCTAGTCTTGGACTGAGTAATCTTGGGGAGATTTTTGTATGTTATAGGCACAGGAGCAATAAAGTTATCCCCAGAGACTACTTGCGTAATCCGATCTGGGGCCACTTCATCACAAAGTGACGAAATTGGAATATCCAATGACATTGCTAAAGTGTTGGCCGTGGTGACGCCGACCCGAACACCAGTATACGAGACAGCCTCAGTATTCACGAATATATGTTTTAATTCTTTTTTCGACGAACCGCACTGCAGCAAGATTTTCTCAATCGTCCCGAGCAATTCCTGTGTTTGACTATTGGCCGAAGGCAATGGTAATGACAAAATTAGCTGGCCTTCATGATCATACAAGGCGACGAAATTGTTCTCAGTTGTTGTATTGATAAATAATTTCATTATGACAAAATACTAATTTTACGCTCATTTTCGGAGACATACTCAAACCTAAGGGTAATCGCGTTTACTGGCAAAGAGCTGAGAATTTTTTCTGGCCATTCAACAACAACATAGGCACTAGGGTCTTTTTTGAGTTCAGAGAGACCGATCGATTCTGCGTCCAACTCTCCATTCAGTCTGTAAGCGTCGATATGAACAAATTTTTTATCCTGATCCACTGGATAATTCTTCGCGATCACGAAGGTTGGGCTAGTAATATTTCGCTTCACTCCGAGCGCTGCCGCGAAATACTGAGTGAAGGTTGTTTTACCACTGCCAAGGTCTCCAAAAAGAAGCAGCCAAGACCCTGCCGGTGTTTTTCGAGCTAAGCTCTCAGCAATATTTTTTGTCTCTTCGAGACTATGAGATACAAAGTCCATATTGGCGCAGAAATAATTATCGAGAATAAAATTGAATCATCGGGCCCAGTCTTTGGTAATTCGGCTTGCCCCAGAGATACCACTCTAACATCTTCTTGGCGAGTCGGCAAGATTCTATACTCGTCCTGATATTGAGAAACGACTCCCGAAACTGTGATTGATTGGCCAGTTTTTAGTCTTGGTTTGTCAATATTTGCACCACTTTTTACAACAATTTTAACCTCCGCCTGATCATTTTTGACATAAAAAGTATCTCCCGAGGGACGACTAACTTCACCAGAAACAGTAACATATTGACCCTCGACTTTTTCATTAACTTCGATGATTTCCAATGGCTTTGGCTCAATCGACACTATCGGAACAGTAACAATGACTATGTCTGATAATTGAGAAATTTTGACGCGCCTGTCTGAATTGGCTCCGGATAATACACCCTTAATTTCTACGGTCTGCCCTATCTCTAGAAGCGGGAACTCTTTGGAATATGAATAAATTTGCATGCCAGCTGTTTCGTCCTCGATGTAAAAATACTGTGCGCCAAGAGTGCCAGGAAAAACGGTCACTTTGCCTTTGATCCAGACACTTTCACCGTCTTGTCTAGTCCTGGCTTCGGCGATTGTCAACAAGATGGGTTCATCTTTTTCGATCACAACGATGGGCGTCTCTGGGTCGAAAATATTGCTGGCGCTGGGAGTCAGTGTTGTCGTCCACGCCCAAGAACCATCGTCTTTGCGCGACCAGCTAACGCCTTCCCTCGCATTGGTGTATATCTCTGACTCTGAGGCAACAGTATCGTCTGGTTTGAGCAGTCGAATACTATCCTGATCGTTATTTAAAGTAATACCACTTGTCTTACTATTCACGACCAAAAAACCGTGCGCCTCGATCAAGGCTGAATCATTAAAATAGTATTGATGTGTCGAACCAAGGGTATCGACAAGTGACCAGCCCTGCAGATCGACTGCTTCATCGGAGCCATTATATAGTTCAATCCATTCAGCGTCGCTATCGTTGCCAACTGGATTTGCGACAATCTCATTCACATGGACAATAGAGTCTTCAGGGACAGGTAATTCTTCTGCCGAACACTTGGAAAAAATTAGAAAAGTCAGGAATAAAATAGAAAATAATAAAACAAATTTGGCTTTGAGCCTCATGGCAGTATTAGCATCGCGTCTCCGTAGGAAAAGAAGCGATACCGCCTTTCAACCGCTATTTTGTAAATAGAGAGTGCTTTTTCTTGACCGACAAAAGCAGAAATGAGCATTAACAAAGAAGATTTAGGCAAATGAAAATTCGTCACCAAAGCATCGATAATTTTGAATTTATAGCCCGGTTGGATGAAAATATCGGTCGACCCCTCAATATCGTGATCAACTGTAGCAATAATTTTGTCGGCTAGATATTCCAAAACACGAGTTGTTGTCGTGCCGACAGCAACGATCTTGCGGCCATCTTTTTTGGCCAGAGCGATTTGTTCGATTGTTTCTTTTGAAATCGAAAAATGCTCCAGATGCAACTTTTTGCTTTTGATCGTCTCATCATCGATCGGCGCGAACGTACCCAGACCAACATGTAGCGTAATTTCCTGAATCAAAACACCCTTGGCGCGGAGAGCAGAGAGCAATTTCTCAGTAAAGTGCAGACCAGCGGTCGGTGCCGCAACACTACCAATATTTTTTGAATAGACAGTCTGGTATCGTTCACTGTCTTCCTTTTCATCCTTTTCGCGCTTGATATACGGCGGCAATGGAATGTGGCCAATCTTTTCTATCTCTGCGAATAGCTTGTCTCCGCTCTGACTAAAACGAACTTTGACAAATTTGTCCTGTTTTTCGATGATCACGGCAGTGAGGTCTGAGTCAGAAAAAGTAATTCGGGAGCCGACTTTGCAATTCTTGCCTAGTGCCTCCCAGACATATTCGTCGATTGTTCGACTCAAAAATATTTCAACCACTCCGCCAGTTTTAGCTTTTTGACCAATCAAGCGAGCTGGAAATACTCTCGAATTGTTCAGAACCAAAACATCTCCCGAGTGCAAATAATCGATCAAATCGCCGAAATGCTTGTCGGCAATTTCCTCGGTCTTCTGACAATAAACCAAAAGACGAGACTCGTCACGTTTATCGACTGGATGCTGAGCAATCAACTCTTTGGGTAAATCGTAATCGAAATCAGACAGATTCATTTAATTTTGACCTCTTTCCCTTCAAGAAGAGTTCTGCTGTTATCTGTGGAATCTTCTTCCTCTTCTTTTTTGATACTTTTTACTACCGCTGGCTTTTTCTTCACAGGAGGAACTTCTGTCTTTGTGGTTTTGACCTGATCGTAGATTTGGCCAGCAGACATCCCGAGATTTTCAATGTTCTGGCAGTCTATCAAGCGCTGATCAGCTTTATCCAATTCAATTTCATCAACTTTTTTCAAATTGGAAATACTACGACCATTGATATTGCCACTAGTTCTGCGTGAAGCTTTTTTCGCGGTGCTACTGTCGTCTCCTTTATCTGGCTGATTATATTTTTCCTGCAGATCAGTAATCAATTTCGAAATTCGATATGGATGGCCAATAGTGTTAAACAAAAAGTTCGTCCGCTCGCCAGCGGTTTGAATTATAATGTCGCCAAAATGGAGCATGGTACCAAAAACATTTGAAACATCGGTACTCACATCCTGAATCTGGTTTAGATACAATTCGGAGACTTTTCTGCTGAATAATCCGTTTTGAGCGATATCGATGATCCGCTGGTCGGTAATAATGTATGTATCAAGATAATAATCGACGAAGCCATAGAGAAAAAGATAAAGAGAAAATAAACCGTAAATGCTAGACCCCAAAATAATCAACATGCCGACTGTACCAACCAAACTCACATTGTTGGCAATTATTATAGACATAACGATAACCCAACCGCCAGCAAGAGCAAGGGCAGCAGTAAAAAACGGCACATACGCAAACCAGTGCTTGCGGATGATCATAAAAATCTTCTCATCTCGTCGCTGGCTTGGAAATAAATTTTTGAAATTTTCTTTAGCCATCTTTAGATCTGAGATAATAATTGGTTGGTAATGATCAAGAAAAACGAAATCGCGATGACGGCCAATGAGAGCATGACATAAATAATCGTCACAATTCTCGTTCGATCTCCTCTGTGCCCGAATCTCCACAAATCATAGATCGGAAAGAAGCTAGCGCCAAAAAAAGCGATTAAAATAACTGAGTAAAAAATTAGTAAAATTTGGTTTGTATTCAGATTTGTCATTCGAGTCGTCCTTCTTTTTCCGAATCATTGCAACCGCAATATTTGGGAATATAATTCAAGTTATTTTTAGCGAAATTTCGGCCAGACCAATAACCCTTACGGAAATCCTGATAGTAGAAAACTGGGTTTTGGGAAGATAATGAGTCAGCGATTGCCGCGATTTCCTGATGAGGTTTGAAGGGCGAACAAAGAAAAGTCGTGGTGAAAATATCGATCTTTTCTTTTTGCGCCCGCATTCTCGTTGTGGAGATAATCTCTGTCAGACACAGATTGCAGCGCTTGCGACGATAACGATCAAGGTCATTAATATATTTAAGTGACTCTTTGGCTGTGTATGGCCGAGTAGTTTGTTCAATGAAATCACCATCAAAAGTATCAACTAACAATTTAATTGAATTTTTTGCTGCAAAGGCAGATATATCATCAAATCTTTTCTGATAATCTTCCGAGTTTTGAATCTCAGGGTTGTAAAAATACAAAATAGGCTCAAAATCTTTTTTGATCAATTCTTCGATTACATATGCCGCGCAAGAAGCGCAACAGACTTGAACTAGAATTTTTTTTTGCCCCCGATTCATTGGCTTAAAGCAACGGTGCCTGGCCCTGTTGCGAATTAATACCTAAATGGCTGTAGCCAAGTTCTGACAAAACTCGACCACGATTGGTCCGACTGATAAATCCGAGCTGCAGTAAATATGGCTCAGTAACATCCTCGACGGTATCTTTATCCTCCGACAAAGCCGCTGAAATTGTTTCCAAGCCGACTGGGCCACCAGCAAACTTTTCAGCAATTAGCCGTAGATAGTCGCGATCGTTTCGGTCCAAACCAAGCGAGTCAATATGCAAATTATCAATTGCATCTCGCGCAATCGATAAATTGATTATACCACTATTTTTCACCTCTGCCCAGTCTCTAACGCGGCGTAAAATACGATTGGCGATTCGAGGAGTTCTTCTCGAGCGCTTGGCGATCTCCGTGATAGACTGATCGTCAATCTCTTTGATCTTCAAGATCTTGGCAGCGCGCTTGATAATCTTGGCTAGGTCTTCGACTGAATAAAATTCAAGGCGATGCACGGCGCCAAAACGATCACGCAGAGGCGAAGAGAGCGAGCCAAATTTGGTAGTAGCCCCGACCAAAGTGAACTTGGGCAAGCTCAGTCGCATTGACTTGGCCGACGGACCCTTGCCAAGTATTAGATCAATCGCATAATCTTCCATGGCCGAATATAAGACTTCTTCAACATTTCTCATCAGGCGATGGATCTCATCGATAAATAACACATCGCCTTCTTGTAGGTTTGATAATATAGCCACCAGATCACCCGACCTTTGGATGGCTGGACCAGAGGTAATTTTGACGCTCACGCCCATCTCATTGGCAATAATATAGGCCAAAGTGGTTTTGCCAAGACCAGGAGGGCCATAAAGCAACAAATGCTCGATCGGCTCCTGCCTCTGCTTTGCTGCTTCCATGAAGATCAGTAAATTTTCCTTGATGTGAGGTTGGCCAATATAATCAACTAGACTGCGCGGACGCAGGGTCAACTCAAAAACATCATCAGGAGAAAGTGCCTCAGGATTGGTCAGGTCTGTCTCTAGATTTTCGTCGTTCATTTTACTCATATCAGCATTATAGCAAAGAAATGGAAAAGAGCGAGAATATAATACCTTCCTCTGTGTCTATAAATGTAATAATTAGTACGCTATAGCGTACTAATTATTACATTTCTGATTTAATTGTTGGATAAATTTCTGAGACACCAGCGAATCTTGTCCTCTGATTCCGTCAGGTCAGCTGGAATCTTGGCGATAATCTTAGTCAGTTCTGCTTTTTTGTAACCAAGAGAGATCAAGCCTTCGACGACATCATCTTCCTGATCGAAATTACCGATCAGTTCGGCATCGGAAATATTGGCGACCTTGTCCTTTAGCTCCAAAATAATTTTTGCTGCAACCTTGTTGCCGATCCCGGTGATTGATTTGAAAAAGGCAATGTTGCCGAGCTGAATCGAGGAAACTATCTCAGCGACCGAACCAGCTGCCATAATCAAAAGGCCAGCTTTGGGACCAACACCATTAACCGAAATTAATCTTTCAAATAATTCGAGCTCCTCGTATTTTTCAAAACCATAAAAATCGTCGGCATCCTCGCGAATATGCTCGTGAATAAATAGCTCAGTCTCGGAGCCTATTTCTTGACTTTTTTGTGATGCGACCATCACTTTGTAGCCAACACCAGAAACATCGATGATCAATCGACCCTGACTCGCCAGCACAATTTTTCCTTTTAGATATGCGATCATACTAATTTTTTAACAATCCTATGATTTCTCCGAATAATTTCCTTTATTCTCGTCTCTGAGGCATCACCTTCCCTAAAGGTATATTTTTTATTCCCCACTCTATCATTTAAAAAACAAATATCTTCGCACAGATATAACATATATACATAATCGAACATAACCATATCCTGCTGGTTTAATGTTAAATTACTCAGAAAATCATTTTGCCAGCTAGGGAAATCTGCAGCTCGATAATATGCCGCCGCCAAATCCTTAAATGGAATATCATATCTTGCACTTTCCCAATCAATCAAATATATCTTCCCCCCTCTGGTGATGATATTCCCGACATTTATATCAGAATGCCAGAATTTAACTTCTTTAACTGCTCTCTTCAAATAATCTCTGAAGTTGGTGGCCCAAGGATAGATCTCATTTTTATCAAAAGGCCAATGATCAACAATATATTCAATCTTTTGTTCGTATTCTTTGATCAATTTCGAAGAATATTTTGGCAAACTTGGAGTTAGTACATTTAGTTCTGTCAGATATTTAATGATCGTTTTTGGCTTGACCCTATCTACAAATTTTTTTGAGAAATTAAAGAAGTTTCCAGAGACCTCCCCGGCAACATAGCTTTCTAGGAGCCATAAATCTTTGATACTAAAATCTAGCAAGTTCGGTTGCACAGAAAAACCATTTTCGTCCAACTCTTTCAGTGCAGTGAGCTCTCTATTAAAAAACTGTTTAGATTTGATAGTTTTATTGGAATACTGTCGAAAAACAGCTTTTTTCCCTTTGTATTTTCCCAAAACCACTATTCTATGAAGCCCCTTTTCTATCTGCTCTCTGACAATTTCTTGGTATTCATCTTTGTCCACGACAAACAATTCTATCGACGAGATAGATTTTATCACCCTGTTAAACAGACCTAACTTCGATTTATTTTCCACTGTGTTCTGCAATAATGTCTTCGTAAATTCTCTCATAACCAGAAACCATATTCTCGATAGAAAAATTATCTTGAACTCTTTTTCGACAATCTTCTCTTTTTATTTTGTCGATGGCGCCAACGGCTGCGACCGCTGCGTCAATGTCCCCTTCATCAACAATGTACCCAGTCACCTTGTCTTCGACAACTTCTGGTACTGACCCTCTATTGAAAGCAATTACTGGAGTACCGCAAGCCATAGCCTCAATCATTACTAAACCAAAAGGTTCGTCCCAACTTATCGGCATCAAGTAAGCCCAAGCGCCCATCAGCAATTTCACTTTCTCTTGTAGTCCTATCTCACCCAAGTACACGATAGAATCGTCATCTAGTTCTGGCTTGATATATTGATCGAAGTAATCTCTATTTTCCTCTTCTATTTTCGCAGCCAAAAATAATTTTTTACCAGCTTTTTTAGCTATTTCTATCGCCTCTTTTGCGCCCTTGTATGGATTAAATCTACCTATCCAGACCAAATAATCCCCACCACAACCAAGACTATAGTCATCTAAACTGACGGTACCATTATAAACAGTTCCTATGTATTTCGCTTCCGGGAAACCTTTTCTTTGAGAATTGCTAATACTGATGATGTTATTATTTCGAAATAATTCTTGTCGTATTACATCGTCGCCAATTGTCCTCGATAAGTCAGTATGAGAGGTCGTTACCATTGGTACTTTGAAATATTCTGACTGACACATTGGAACGAGACCATCATGATTATGAATTAAGTCAAATTTGTCCGATATTGATGCAATATAATTTATTCTTTTCAAGGTCTGAAATGCGTTTTTTCTTTCGAGTGGTAGACCGGTAATTTGTTTTGCATAAGTCGAATCAAGATCTGCGCTTGTTTCACTATCATCAGTTGCGAACAGTGTGACTTCGTGCCCCTTTGAAACCAACCCTTCGACCAAAAAATAAATTACACTTTCTGTTCCACCATATGTTTTGGGAGGAATCGGATAAGCGAGCGGGGCGATTACACCAATTTTCATTTCTTCTCCTCAATACTAATTTTGTTCATACATTTATCACTAGCTAGCAATTCAGTGATTTTTTCGCGTAGACGATAATACCCGCGGCCATCAATTAATTCTTTCTGCGCAGCTTTCATTTTTCTTCGAACGGCATCATCGTTAAGTATTTCACATATTGCATCTTCGACAGTATTTTCTGTCATTTCTTTCGGATCAAGATAACGACAGGCACCAATTTCATGCAATATCTTGGCCTTATTCATTTGTTCCTGATATATCCATAAGGCAGGAATCAATAACATTGGTTTTTGGTACAGCGATGTCTCCATCACAATCCCCATTCCAGCAGGAGAAACAATTATATCTGACTTCGCAATAAATCGCTCAATTTGGTCAAAATCACCAATGATAAAATTTATATGACGATACTTCTCTTGCTGTTTGATAATAAAATCATCATTTTTCGGATAAAAGAAATTAACTTTCGAATTTTTCAATCGAGCCAAAGCGGCTACAATCGGTTGAAAATACTCATTGCGCATCGAGTTATCGTGTGCGTTTGAGCTCGAAACGAATGTTACGACCGTCTCTTGACTATCTTTTACTGAAGGAATGGTTAGCACTTTCTCGCCCAGATCAAAGCGAGATGTACCACCCAAAAAAACCATATTAGAGTGCAGCTTGCCCTCAACTTTTTTGACAAAGCGCTCGGGATATCGAACCAAAACTGAGTCGACGCTATCCCATGCAATTTTTATTCGCAAAGCAGAATTATCAATAGTCTCATAAAAAACACAAGTTGGATATCCCAACAGTTTACTCCAGATGGCAACTTCATAGGTAATATCAACGATAACTAGATTGGGATCAACATCCTTTAGTATCTCAAGATAATCTTGGATATGTTCTCGATATGATACTGGACTCGGCAAATCTTTTTCGTAATCGTAAGTGTGTAGGTAGATTTTACTATCAAGCCTAATGGAGCAATTCGGCCGCCGTATCTGTTTAACGATAACATTATCCAGGTCTCCAAATGGCCATAGTTCAGCAGTAACAACATAAAACAACACTTCGGGCATTAGTTTCGCCAAGGTAAAAGAAGTGCCGATATGAGTTCGGCTATTGTAGCTAGCATAATAAACTACTTTGCTGGTATATTTTCTGACCATAAAACTAGCCTATCAAGCTACTGTACAATTTTTCATACTGATCGATAATCTTTTTGACATCAAATTTGCTTTCAGCAATTGTTTTGCATCGATCTGAAAACTTTTTGTACTTGACATGGTTAGTGAGTAATTCGATAGTATCGTCAGTCATTTTTTTGATATCGCCTATCGGTGAAAGATATCCACATTTACCGTCTTCGATTACTTCTGGCAAACCGCATGTATTTGTAGCAATAACTGGAACGCCACTGGCCATTGCCTCTAGCGCAGAAAGACCAAAGCTTTCCTTTTCTGAGGGCAATATGAATAAGTCCGAGATAGAAAGTAATTTGGCGATATTAGTTTGAAGCCCCAAAAAGTGAATTTTGGTCAAAACATTTAGCTGTTTGGCAATTTTATAAGCAGTATTTCTCTCCGGACCATCACCAATGAGAATTAAGCGTGAAGGGATTTTCTTATTAACATTGGCGAAAACGCGAACAACATCGGGAATTCGCTTAATTTCACGGAAATTGGACATATGGGTAATAATTCGCTCACCTTTTGGAGCAAATATTTCGCGAAGCTCTTTATTGCCTCTTTTTTCTGGTGTGATAGTGACAAAATTATAAATAATCTTTGGCATTTTTTTAAGGCCATAAATCTCTTTGGCATCAGTCGCCAGACTCTTTGAGACCGTAGTGCAGACATTTGAATGTTCAGCCGAGAATTTGACGATGTCTCGCAATGTTGGATCTTCACCTATCAGGTAAACATCCGTACCGTGAAAAGTCGATATTGTTTTCACCGAGATACCTCTGTCAGCAAGCATTTTTTTAGCCAAATACATTGCAGGAAAATGCGGTATGGCATAATGGCCATGAATGAGATCAATTTTGTATTGCTCGGCGACTTGGGCTATTTTGTTTGCTAGAGCTAAGTCAGTTGGTTGAGTTACAAACAATGGATATTCCATAGTCTCTACTTCGTGAAAGAAAATATTCTTTTTCCAAGAACCGATCAAACGATAAGGAACTTCAGTAGAAACAAAGTGAATTTGATGCCCTCTTTTGGCAAGGCGAAGGCCTAGTTCTGTAGCCAAAGTCCCGCTACCTCCGTGAGAGGCGTAGCATGTTATTAAAATTTTCATAAACGTGTCCAGCTAGCTTTTTAGGTACTTCGTTGCCTCCTCTGGAGACATCACATTGATAATGACCTCACTGCCAAGTTCAAATCCGCCGAAATTGGACACTCTGGGGATTAACTCCAGATGCCAATGGTAAGAAGCAGATCTATCTTGCAGCGCAGGTAGAGTATGAATATACCAGTTTAAGGACGGATTGTCCAGTGTTTTGCTTACTTTTTGAACTACTTCGTGAAGGGCAGTCGCAAACTGAGACATGCTTGTTTTGGTCGTCTCTTCGAATTGACTCTCATGATTTTTAGGAAGTATCCATGTTTCAAAAGGGAACCTAGAAGCAAAGAAATTTATCGCGATAAACTGGCCATTTTCATAGACGACGCGCGTTTTTTGCCGCCTCTCATGTTTGACCATATCACAGTACACACACGAGCTGTTGATCCCATAATACTTTTCCGCTCCATCCATCTCTCTCCCAACAGTATTGGAAACAATGCCGGAACCAAATATTTGAGCGTGAGGGTGAAGAATTGATGCGCCAGCCTCAGGGCCATGATTGTAGATCGGCATAATCGAGGCCAAGCCTTCTTTGTCGCGCATGCATAAATATCGGTCTCTCAACATTTCCAGCATATCTTCGATGACTTTTTGCGGCATCAGGTTTAAGGGTTGATGGTGATCTTTCATCACGATAACTTCATGATCGCCTCGTGAGGCTTTGGCACGATAAAAATCATCTTCGATATAATATGATCTCTGGCTTTTTTGGCTCTCATCTTCAATGAAGGCAGGATACCGGTTTTCAACTGCAAAACAACTTCTGTTCGAAGCTTTTCTAATCTTTTCTAGATGTTTGAAATTATCGTTCTCTGGGCAAAAAGGGCAGGCAGCAGGATCATTTATTTCCACGCCCTTGGGAATTACAAAATCTCGAGGTCTTTTGGCCCTCTCTGGCGCAATGACGACCCAGTCGCCAGTAATAATATTTTGTCGCAATTGTGGCAAGGGCCCTCCAAAACGTCAATAATCTATTCTAAAAGTTGTTGTTTTGCCCTGAGCGAGTATTGCGAGTCGAATGGGCTTTCATAAATTCTAATATCTAAATCCGAAATAATCTCAAATTTTTGAATTTTAAATTTCAAATTTATTTAGAATTTAGTGTTAGGATTTAGAGTTTCCTGATCAGCGTATTCGCTGATCAGTTTGTCCATGTGTTATCGCCACTGCCAGAGCATCAGCGGCATCATCTGGCTTCGGACATTCACGCAGACTGCAAACTGTCTTCACCATCTCCTGAATCTGTTTTTTCTCGGCTCGGCCGTACCCAGTCAGCGCTTGCTTGACCTGAAGTGGTGTATAGCCAAAGACTGGCAACCCCATCTTCTTGGCACAGACCACGGCCACACCCCTAGCCTCCGCGACACTGATAATGGTCTTTTGGTTCTTGAAGAAGAACAGCTCCTCAATCGCTACTTCGTCCGGTTTGTTCTCTTTGATTATATCAGAAAGTGAATTAAAAATATGCAAAAGACGCACCGATATCTCTGTGTTGGCTGGCGTTCTAATGCAACCGTATTTAATCGGCACGATCTTGTTATTGGATATTTCGATCAACCCCCAGCCCATTATCCCCGTGCCAGGGTCAATCCCCAAAATCCGCTTCGAGTTCTCGTTTTTCAATTTACTATTCTCATTTTTCATTAAATTTATCATTCCCGGTAAAACATCGTTAAATCGAGCGCAAATATTTTATTTCCTCAACAACATAATTGATTTCCCCTGCTTTCATCGCTGCGGATTCGATAACAAAAGGAACATTCTGTGGCAACTGCTTTATCACCTCGGCAAATGTGTCTTTGTGCTTTAGGTGGATGAAATGATGTTCTTTAAGTTCTTCAGAACAGACAGACATATGGATCTCCGAAAATCTGCTTTTCATTTTTAAGAAATCCGAGACATATGTAGGATTAACGATCATCGCGTGAGCGAAATCAAAAGTAAAAAATAGATTTGGATGCGCGCTTAAAATTTTCTCCATCTCGGCTGGAGTTTGGCCAAATGATTTACGATGGTCAGCGTTTTCAATCGAAACCTTGAAATCACATTGACGAAAAATATCGTAGCTTTCGATATTTTCAATATGAAAAGTCACATTTTTTACATCAAGCTCTCTGGAAAGATACGACAATTTGGCTAGAATTTTTTGTGTCTCAACGTTATCACAGTACTTTAAACCTCGACCAGATGGGGCGTGAATAGTAAAAAAGTCCAAACCGCGAATTATCTCGAGAGATTCTTCGTCTGGCTCGAAATCAAATAATGTTTCAGGAAATGGTAAAACCAACTCGATACCACTCGGCTTAAATTTACCGATGGTTTTGATTTGAACATTTTTGTCTTCGCTGACACGATAGACTAGTCCGGTCGAGATAGAAATGAGATTTTTCATTGGAGAAAATTAATAACAAAACACGATTTGGTTATATCCATTGTATCGCATCAATACGATTTCGAATAGATAAAAACTTTATCGTGTTTGCTATTAGGCCAAGTCTATTGCAGGGTCAGGGTATTGTTGGCGTTAAGTTTGTAGGAAACTGTCTTCGCTATTGTTGCTCCCACTCTGGTAAAGCTCACAGTCACAATGTTTGAGGCAAAAGCGATGGAATTAACTGTACATTCAAAATATCCATCAAGCAATACTCTGGCTGCATATTTTGGAGTACCAGCGCTGTTAGTCATGATTTCGAGCTCAGTCGGACTAACAGTTGCCCCCGCATGTCTCATACCGCCGAGTGTCAAAATAATTGCAGCTTGATTTGCATTAGCCGTATCAACTGCATAATTTTTCTGGTCCAATGTGATTGTCGCTGGTATCTCAGTGTTGAAAGGGCCATCTGCAGTCTGGTCGAAAACTCCGTTAACCAGTTTGTATGTCGTACCGCCAACAACAACACTAGCAGCCTTCAAATTGGTCAATGAAAATGCCGACGAGACGGCAGCAGACGAACTTGACGAGCTCGTTGCAGAGACAGATGAGCTCGAAGACGAAGAGTCAGAACTGCTTGACGAAGAACTAGACAACGCACTCGAAAGTGACTTCTCTGTTCCAGATAATTTATTATCCAGAGAACTTATCTGAGATTGCAAATCATTTTTATCGCTAGTCGCGGCCCGGTTGATAAAAAAGTAAGTTAAACCGCCGACGACGAGGCCCGTAATAAGCACCGAAATCACCACGATCCATACTGGTTTCACATCTCTCCTTTTTTAAATTTGATTCATAACCATTATATTCCCTCAGAAAAGAAAATCAAAGACTAGAGAACACAGTTTATCAAAAAAAACATCCCAGACTTTCTCGAATGTTTTTTGTTAACAATATTTTACAAGCTTGCGTTGGTGTAGACGCTATTAACATCATCGAGATCATCGATCGCTTCAATCAGATTTTCCACTGAGATTTTCTTGTCTTCGCTGACATCGAGAAAGGTGTTTGGAATATAAACAACTTCTGAGCTTTCGACTAAAACGCCAGCATCTTTGAGCGTCGCATTGACATGGTTGAGCTCAGTAAATGCGCAAGTTATTACGACCAGATCCTCTTCTCTGGAAAAATCTTCAGCTCCAGAATCGATAATTATCATATCCAGATCGTCACCCTTGGCCGAATTGGTCGACTCATCAACGATGATCTGACCAACTTTTTTGAATAAATAGCCAACACTACCGGTAGCTGCCAGCGAACCGCCAGCTTTATTCAAAAGTGCCCTGATCTCTCCTAACGCTCGGTTTTTATTGTCGGTCAAACATTCAATTAAAAGAGCGACTCCACCTGGGGCATAAGCCTCGTAAACAATTTCCTCAAGTTGAGCACCACCATCGAGACCGCCCAATCCCCTTTTGATAGCTCGATCAATATTATCTTTTGGCATCGAAACTGCCTTGGCATTGTCAATCGCCAATCGCAAAGATGGATTCATCACTGGATCGCCCGATTTGCCGTCTCTGGCAGCGATAGTAACTAGTTTCGCAACCTTCGTAAAAACTTTTGACCGTTTCGAGTCAATAATCGCTTTCTTATGTTTTGTGGTTGCCCACTTGCTGTGTCCAGACATCGGTCGCTACGCTCCAATTAGTAATTTCTAAACAAATTCTCATCTGAGAATATTCCAAAAATAAAACAATTTCAACATAACAAAGTTTTGATTTCAAATCCAGCTATCTTGATCCTTGACATTGCCACTTGTCCACAAAAGAACAGGTAATGTCGCCATCTTGATCTGTGCGAAAAATGTTGATGCCAACGCTTTGCAAATAATTCAAGACTTCTTGATGTGGATGACCGTAGCTATTCCCCGCACTGGCTGAGACAATAGCAGTCTCTGGATTTACCTTTTGATAAAACTCTGGGCTGAGTGAATACTTTGAACCATGATGAGGCACTTTGATCACTTCGGATAATAATTTTGTCGAATCATTGGAAGCAGATATCTCAGCCACCGCATCCGCCTGAATATCGCCGGTAAAAAATATGCAGTGTGATTTGTAGCAAAAATTATTCACCTCCGAGGTGTCGTTTAAATCTGTTGCTTCGAGTGACTTGAACTTGTCGCCAGGCCAAAAAAAACTAATCTCTCCGTCGGGAAAAGGTTCAAAGCGGTAGCCAATTTCTGGCACGACCATCTCAATATTTTTGTCTCTGACCTTCGACAAAAACTCCAGATAGACATCAGATGATCCGACCACGCCGGAACTGTAAATTTTTCCAACAGTATAGCGATCGAGAACCGCGTTCAGGCCGACGATATGGTCGGCGTGAGGATGGGTCAGGATCATATATTCAATATTTTTGTCACCGACTGGCATCTTGTCGCCAAGTTTCTGCACCACATCTGAACTCGGGCCGCCATCAATTAAGACCTGCGTGTCGCCGAATTGAATTAACTCAGAGTCGCCCTGTCCAACATCAAGAAAATATACTTTTACAGCTGGATCGAGCTGGCGGCTACCAACCTTAAAAATCAGGCTGAATCCAATCAGTAACAGGGTAATAACTATAAAATTTAAAATTGTTTTGAGCACGAAAGTCCTACTTCAGTTTATTTTGCAACTATTTCCAAACATAGCTGGCGAACGGAATCTTCGACATCCAAACGACACCGTCGATAATATAAGTTAAAAGCGGCCAAGCCGCGTCAGCAAAAATTTTTGCAGCTGGCAGCCAGAGCAAGCCGATTAAGCCAACGATAAATGAATACAGCATCGTCAGAGGAATAATCCAAAGTATCAAAATATTTGAAACTGGGGCGATAAGCGAAATTTGCTTGAACTGGAAGATCATGATCGGCAAGACCGCAAACTGGGCGCTCAGTGTTTCGGCAGCTGTGTTGCGAATATTCTCAGGGATGTATCTCCCCTTTCTACTGGCGAACGATTTTTTTAATATTGGCGACAAATAGATCAAGCCACAAAAAGCCAAGAAAGAGAGCTGAAAACCTATGTCATGACAAAGAATGAAAGGATTGAACAAAACCATAACGATTGCCGCCAGCAACATCAGGTTAGTCTGATCACCAGGTCGCCCCAACATCGTCTGGCCGAAAATGATAGCGATAGAGAAAATGGCGGCCCGAACAACAGATGATGCGCCACCAGTCATCGTAACGAAAAACAAAACCAATACTACACTCAGCCAAAAGGTTTTTTTGCGGCCAATAATTGTCAGCAGCAGCGCCGACAGGGCAATCACGATGATCGTCACATTATAGCCAGACAGCGCGACAATGTGAGTTAGGCCAGTACGCTGCAAAGCCAGAACGAAATCAGCTGGCAAATCTTTTTTGGCGCCGAGAATCAAACCCTCCGCTAGGGACGCTTGCGGTTCTGGTAGAGTTTTTTGCAAAACATTCTCGATCTTCTGTGCCAAATTAAATAAACTAGCTCGGAAACGATAGCCGATCTTTCCGCTTTGACCAATTTTTTCAACTGATTTTGGCTGTCGGATATAACTAAAAATCTTTTGCCCCTTGAGATAACCCGGATAATCAAAATCCTCGATCATCGCTGGTTTATCAATCTGCCCAGAGATACGCAGTTCGTCGCCAACACGATATGCGGGAAAGTGTGGCAAAAAAACCAAAATCCTCGTTTTCCGACCATTTTCGATGGCGTCGACAACAATTTTTTGCTTCCCCTTACTAAGATCTGGCCGATCGGCAACCACGCCGGTAATCGTAACATCTGTGCCAAAATTAATTTTTGGTACGACGCTGTGAGCAAATTGCAGATTATAGATAATGCCAATAAAGATAAAAACAAACATCGATGCGGCCAAAGTCAAATACTGATTTTTGAGTAAATAATTGATTGCTCCAACTGTAATGAAAAGAACAGATAAGGCAATTAATACCGACAAGCCAAGATTAATGACTTGTTGAACTTCTCCCACCGCGACACCAATCAAAAAACCCACAGCCACAATGGTAAATATTCGAAAAGAGTATTTCAAATTATCAACAAAAATCTTCATTGATCCTCGCAATGACATCTATTTTTTTAATGTCATTCCCGCGCAGGCGGGAATCCGCTTAATCTTTTGTAGATTCCCGCCTGCGCGGGAATGACAAGAGGAGGACGGAAGGGCACATTTAATTCTGCAAACTGGCTCCTGCCTGCCCCGCGTAGCTCGGAGAGCGAAGTGGGGACTTCTAGCTCCTAATCTCCAACTTCCAACTCCTGATTTCAATTCTAGCTTATTTGGAAAATATTTGCTAAAATGAAGCTATGAAAAAAGACAAACAAGCAGAAGAATTACAACAAAAAATTGGTGAGTTGACCGCTGGCTGGCAGCGAGCTCAGGCTGATTTTGCCAATTTCAAGAGACAGGCCGAGATGGATCGAGCCAAGACAATCAAATTTGCCAATCTAGATCTGATCATGAGTTTATTGCCAGTACTCGACAATTTTCAGTTAGCTGCCAAACATGTACCAGAAAATTTAGCGAATGATAACTGGGTTATCGGTGTCAGGCAAATAGAAAAACAGCTTGAAACCGTCCTAGCCGAAGAAGGTTTACAAAAAATCGAGTCTTTGGGTCAACAATTTGATCACAATCTGCATGAGGCAGTAGAACATATTCCCTCCGAAAAACCTGAGGGTGAGATCGTCGAAGAAATTTCTGCTGGATATCGATACAATGACATCATCGTCCGCCCAGCCAAAGTCAAAGTCTCAAATGGAGTAAGCTAAAATATTGTATTAGAATGCTGAATCATGGTCTCGTCACAGATCATCAAAGCCGCTAAAAAGTATTCGATTGAGTGATATTTCACAATAGGAGGAGGATGACAGAAAAACTTAGGAAAGGGCTATTTGATCTAACAATTATCCTACTTTTGCCGATCTTCGCCTCGGTTATTGCCTCAATCTACTCAGTCAATTATCTTTGGTCAATCATCCTTTTTCTTGGTCTACCATCATTATTTCTGTCCATAAGGCTACCAAAATGTGCCCTAAAAGCTCTCTCTTTTTCGATTGTCGCGAGTATTCCCACAATTCTCGTTGTTGATTACATTGGCCAAATAATGGGTCAATGGATTATCCCATCATCGGTATCGTCTTTTCGATTTTTCGGTGTTGTCCCGATCGAACAAGGATTGTGGGCTGTCTTAAATTTTTACTCCGTAATTATGTTTTACGAATACTTTTTAAACCACCATGTTGTCAAAAAAACATTCGCTGCAAAATTTAAATATCTATATGTCATCGGATTCGCCATCATTGCCCCATTTATTACGGTGCTGTTAGTTAATCCCTCGTGGCTTCGTGTCCCCTATTTCTACTTCATCTTTGGAATATTACTGATCGGCATCCCAGCCTTTTTCGAAGTTTCAACGCATGCGAAATTGACTCCGAAATTTCTAAAGACTGCGGCCTACTTCTTTTATTTAAGCTTCATTTACGAGATTACCGCACTTAAACACGATTGGTGGCAATTTCCTGGCTGGCAATTTGTTGGTTGGATTTCACTGCTTAATGTTAGATTCCCGCTTGAAGAATTACTTTTCTGGATTATCTTATTTGCAATGGCCATTCTCGGCGTCTATGAGAAATTTGACGACGACCAAGAAGAAAGATACCTTAGTAGCGGCACTGCCTAAGGGCAAATTCACGAAGACCTCTTGTGACCCGTCCTTCGCCAAGCCTGCCTGTCGGCAGACAGGGCTACGGAGGGTCTGCGACCTCTTTCTGCGAAAGACCTCTTGACAAAATGTAAAGTATACTTTACATTTTTAGTTGTAGGGTTTATAATTAAGATACAAAAAATAACATTCTCGCTTGTGCGAGAACAACACAAGAAAGGAAGAATATGGGAAAAATCATCGGTATCGACCTTGGTACCACCAACTCGGCAGTCTCAATCATGGAAGGTGGCGAAGCCAAAATCATTAGCTCGTCCGAGGGCGGACGAACTGTTCCTAGTGTCATTGCTGAAACAAAGAAAGGCGACCGTTTAGTCGGTCAGTTAGCCAAGAGACAAGCTGTCACTAACTCTGAAAATACAGTCTTCTCAGTCAAGAGGTTTATTGGTCGCAAATTTGACGATGCTGAAACACAAGCTGATCTCAAAAAGATGCCATATAACACCAAGAAAGCCTCCGACGGCTCTGTGCGCATCGTCATGAACGGCAAGGACTACAGCTCTCAGGAAATATCAGCTTTTGTTTTACAAAAAATTAAGGCTGATGCTGAAACTTATCTAGGTGAAAAAGTTACCGAGGCAGTTATTACTGTTCCGGCCTACTTTAACGATGCACAGAGACAAGCAACCAAAGATGCTGGCAAGATCGCCGGCCTTGATGTAAAAAGAATTATCAACGAGCCAACTGCAGCTGCTCTAGCCTACGGTCTCGACAAGAAGAAAAATGAAAAAATTGCCGTCTATGACCTTGGTGGTGGTACTTTTGATATCACTATCTTGGAACTTGGTGATGGCGTCTTCGAAGTAAAAGCTACCAATGGTGACACTCATCTTGGCGGTGACGACTTTGACCAAATCTTGATGGACTATATCATCGATGAATTTAAAAAAGATCAGGGTGTCGACCTACACAACGACAAGGCTGCCATCCAGCGCGTCAAGGAAGCTGCCGAAAAAGCTAAGATTGAACTTTCCACAACCGCCCAATCTGATATCAATCTGCCTTTTGTCACGGCTGATGCTAGCGGACCAAAACATTTGCAGATCAATCTTGATCGAGCCAAACTTGAGAGCTTGGTTGCTGACTACATCGAAAAAACGCTAAAGCCATGCGAGAAGGTCTTGAAAGATGCCAAACTTGATAAAAAAGATATCGACGAAGTTATCTTGGTCGGTGGCATGACTCGCATGCCCGCTGTTCGTGAGGCAGTCAAGAAATTCTTTGGCAAAGAACCAAACCATTCAGTAAACCCCGATGAAGCTGTCGCCATTGGCGCTGCCATACAGGGCGGTGTTCTCACAGGCGAGGTCAAAGACTTGCTCTTGCTCGATGTAACTCCACTATCACTTGGTATCGAAACGCTCGGTGGCATTTCGACCAAATTGATCGAGAGAAACACGACCATCCCAACCTCGAAATCGCAGGTCTTTTCAACCGCTGCCGACAATCAAACCTCTGTGGAAATCCATGTTTTGCAGGGCGAGAGAGAGATGGCCAATGACAACAAAACCTTAGGAAGATTTATCTTGGATGGCTTACCACCAGCGCCAAGAGGCATTCCGCAAGTTGAGGTCACCTTCGACATCGATGCCAACGGTATCGTCAATGTCAAAGCCACTGACAAAGCAACAAACAAAGAACAACACATCACTATCACCTCTTCTTCTGGTTTGTCTGAAGCTGAGATCGAGCGGATGAAAAAAGAAGCCGAAGATCACGCTGAAGATGACAAGAAAAAGAAAGAAACTATCGAGGCCAAAAATGTTGCTGATACTCTCATCTACACGGCCGAGAAGTCCATCAAAGATGCTGGCGACAAAGTCGACGGTAATCTGAAGAGTGATGTTGAGGAAAAAATCAAAGCTTTGCGCGAAGTCAAAGATGACGAGAACCTCGACGAGATCAAAGAAAAAACAGAGAACCTTTCTAAATCTCTGCAGGAACTAGGCAGCAAGATGTACGAACAAGCCAAAACCGAAGAAAAAACCGAACCTAAAGATGAAGCTGACGAAGAAAAGAAAGAGGAAAAGACCGAAGAGAAAAAGGACGAAGAAAGTAAATAACGATTATGGACGAGGAGACGGGGAATTTTCTCCGTCTCCTCCCTTGATAATGTAGGCCGAAACAGAGTAAAATTAGGATAGGTGCTTTGCATCTTAGTTTGGTAATTCACACTGGAGGGGATCGCCAGAGGCGATATAGCCAATGAGGGATTTTTTTCGACAACCCATCTTTTTGCTCTTCATTATCATCGCCATCGTCGTCGCCGTCGGTTGGAATATTTGGAGTAACCGCAAGACAACGCCAGCTACGACTACTGCGACTAGCCAATCTAGCTCGAAGAAGATTGAAGACCTGACGAATATCGATCCGGCAGATTTCAACGAGCCGACAAAAAATGAGCTCAATCTGGCTTACCAAAAGGCTCAGGAAGTCAATCCGGAATACAAGCTGTCTGCGCTGGAAATAGAATTTGACAGCACGATGAAGGCAGATACGGTCGTGTCTCGATACATTTTCTCCTCCGAGGCAGACACAACCAATAACTGGATTTTTACGGTTTCTGGAGCAAATGGCAATTATATTCGCGCCTTGATACCAAAAAATGATTACCAAGGTAATATCTCGACTATAGACTTGGCCAAATGGAAATTTAATTATGTTACTGCCTTCCAACTTGCCGAAGAAAACGGGGGCAGAAACTGGAGAGAAAATAACAAAAATCTCCAAAAAGTTATCCTGACGCTGAGAAATACCAGCGACAACTGGCTGACTTGGACAATTACCTATTATACAGCCGACTCAACATACCCTGTAAATATTGACGCCTATTCTGGAAAAATGCTATAGTTGAGCGTCGAAGTATGTTTATTTTTATTAAAAGAAAGATTTTTTTGTGGCAGAAGATTACTACAAATTGCTAGGAGTCAGCAAAACGGCGACAGCCGATGAGATTAAGCGTGCCTATAGAAAATTGGCAATGCAACACCACCCTGATCGCGCTGGAGAGGGTGATGACAAGAAGTTCAAACAAATAAACGAAGCCTACCAGACGCTTTCTGACCCAAATAAACGAGCTCAATACGACCAATTCGGTCACGACGGCTACAACAAGTACAGCCAGAGTGGTGGTCAATCAAGTGGCTTTGGTGGATTTTCTGGCTTCGGTGGCGGAGAAAGCGGATTTTCTGGTTCAGGATTTGGTTTCGAAGGTGGACTAGGCGATATTTTCGAAGACTTTTTTGGCCAAGCCTTTTCGCAGGTACAAGCCGAAATGCGACTATCCCCTGCTCAAGCGGTTTTGGGAGCAAAGATGCAGGTCAATATTGACGGCACCAATGTTGAAATTAATATTCCGGCTGGCACTCAGGATGGCAGCTCATTTCGCATCCAGGGTGGAGGGAAGGCTTTCAAGGGCGGCAAAAAAGGCGATCTCATCTTGACTGTACGCATCGAGATGCCAAAACACCTGACACAAGAGCAGAAAGAGCTTTGGGAGAAGCTGCGTGAAACAGAGGGCAAAAAGAAAAGTTGGTGGAACGGCTAATCTCCAATCATCACAGATGGTGACTGAACAAAAAACAATAGCACAAAATAATGAATAACCCACGGGCTCACGCCCGGGGTATCAGCCCAGTGCAAGCTTCGCTTGTCCAGCATCCCGCTTTCCTTGCTGGTCGATATATTGTTTAATGATTCGTTCGTTGATGCCAACAGTAGATA
>Ga0194063_10000616_pt1 | contig 25226 bp, 24 predicted proteins | sample SepL3720m_MetaG_FD_155459 | JGI IMG/M metagenome (GOLD analysis project Ga0194063, IMG submission 155459) | Anoxic zone freshwater microbial communities from boreal shield lake in IISD Experimental Lakes Area, Ontario, Canada - Sep2016-L373-20m | ecosystem: Environmental > Aquatic > Freshwater...
ATTTCATCCTTGGTTTCTTTTGGTACTGCTTTGAACATATATTTTTATTAATAACTAGATATATGTTCTCAGAAAACTATCTTATTTTACAGGGTACCGGTCAAACCAATTACAGAAAGTGTCTTTTATCGAATGCTTTCAAACCCCTTTTATTATGGGGCTTTTGAGTATCCAGAAGGTAGTGGCAATTGGTATGAAGGTAAGCATGAAAAGGCAATTACCCAAGATGAGTTTGAGTTAAGTCAAAATTATAGAGGGCATAAAAATAGACCTAGACCGCAAAAACACTTATTTCCATATACTGGAATGATGAAATGTGGCGAGTGTGGATGCTCAATTATAGTAGACCCTAAAGTGAAGGTTCAGAAGAACGGTAATGTCCATGAATATCATTATTACCGTTGCACAAAATCAAAGGGGCATTGCTCGCAAAAGTATTTAGAGGTTGGTAAATTAGAAACTCAGCTGAAAATATTGCTTGAATCAATCAAAATTCCAAATTCATTTCACGAGTGGGCTTTATATGAATTACAGCAAGATAGCCAGAAAGAAATTGATGATAGAAATGAAATTCTCGGAATTGCACAGAAAGGTTATGATGAAACGGTATGTCAAATTGATGATTTAGTAAAGAAATATATAAGCAAAAAAATACCTGAACATGCTTACGATACTAACCTAAAGGACTTTACTAAGCAGAAAAGAAAATATAAAAAGATTCTTGATAATACTGATGAACGGATAATTGAGTGGACTAAACAAGCCAAGAAGTCATTTAAGTTTGCTTATGAGGCAAAACAGAAATTTGAAGATGGTGATTTACCTACTAAAAACACAATACTACTTAACTTGGGGGCAAATATAGTAATTAAGGATTTACAATTATCAGTTAAGATTGATAAACCGTTGATAATAATCAAGAAAAAAGAGCCCCTATTTAATAGGGCGATGAAGTCATTCGAACCCCTGAAAAGCACAACCAGTAAGGAAGAAATGCTCGTTTTAATGTCTAAAAGTCCCATAATGGGTGGTCAGTGGGGTTTGAACCCACGACCCTCTGACCACCTGCTTTTGTTTCATTTCGTCAGGATTGAAAATAATATTTCTCTAATAATTGATTAACTAGATTGAAAATTATTTTAGAGGTTATATAAAGTAATTTTTAATTTGTGAGGTTAAAAGCCATGCTATTATTGTCTTTTGATAGTTCCTTGAGAATATATCCTGGATCAATTTCGCAATATATTTTATTTGTATTATATGACGACTTATTATAAGGTACAGACAAATTTATTTTTCCGCGTGGAGTTATTATTAAATAGTTTTGATCAATATATTTTGTAATCTTATTTTCAAATTTTGGTAACTTAATTTTACTGGTTTCAGTGGAAGGGACTGTCACCATATAAAAAACTTTTGGTGGTTTTCCAATTTTAGATATTCGTTTTTCTGATAATAGATTTTTTAGATGTTTGAATAATGATGGCTCGCTGATTTTTAGTATTTCACGAATCGATTTAGCGGATACCTGCTTCTTTTCGACAATAACATCAAAAATTTGCTTTTCAAAAGATTTAGTTGGATTCATTAGTGTTAAGTGTTAATACTTAATACTAAGCACTAAGTGGGGGGATGTCAAGAAGTTAAGATGTAGTTTGATTTGATTTGAAATTATTATAAATTTGCAATAATCTATTATTAGTATTGAAGTAATTTTGAATTCATCATCAGCGAATCGAAATTGCCAAAAATATTAATTATAAAACAAAAATGGAAGAAAACAATAACTTGTCAGTAGAATGGGAAACAATTGAATTGAATATTAAAGGTTCAATTGTCAACTATCCGCTTTTGATGGTTAAAATCTGGGGCAAACAGAATCTCGTGAACATGCTTAAACTGACATGTCATATTAATGAGATGGCAAATAATGTTAAGACTGACTATATCTCGCTAACCGATTTCACTAAGCTTGATACGGGTACACTTATGAAATCAATAATTTCAATATCTATGAATAAATCTTTTCTTGCACTCATTATGATAAGTTATATTCAGGCTTTTATTGATGGTAACAAACGAACAGCCAGAATGGTCTGTAATGCCATTTTACTAGCTCATGATAGCTATCCAATCTCCTTTAGAAATACAGATATTTCACACTATAGGAAAGCGATGATATTATTTTATGAGATGAATAATTTTTATGAACTTAAGCAATTATTCATCGGGCAATACGAATTTGCAGGGAAAGAGTATTATCATATTAACTGAAGGGTCCAGAGGTGATTCGTTAATAACTAAATATATTGACAAATTGAGCAAAAAGTGTAGTATATGAACTGTAGGTATTGATAATTATTACCTCTGGTTCTTATGAATAAGTTTCTATTAAAAATTTATCAATTAAAACAGACAGTTTTTTCAATAAAAGAATTGTCGTTGTTATTTCCTGAAATATCATATGAGAATCTCAAGAGTAGATTGCATTATGCAATATCTAATGATAATTTGTTGAGTCCAAGACGTGGATTTTTTGCAAAACAAGGTTATAATATTTGTGAGCTAGCGAACAAGCTTTACTCTCCTTCATACATTAGTTTACAGACTGTACTTAAGTCTGAGGGTCTAATATTTCAAGAGTATTCATCGATATACATAGTATCCTATCTTTCTAGGAAAGTTTTGGTAGATAACGTAGAATTGATTTATAAGAAAATTCCCGGAGAAATTATAAATAATTCTACTGGCATTATTAATAGAGGGACATACTTTATCGCTTCAAAAGAGAGGGCTTTTCTTGATGTAATATATTTATATGGAAATTTTCATTTTGATAATTTAAACGGATTGAAATGGGATGTAATAAACGTAATGAAAGATATGTATAAAAGTAAAACTTTAATAAACTTAGTAAATACATTTTATAAAGAAAATAATGTTGCCAGTAGCCTTTGATATTAATAAGCATGTCAATATTTTAGTGCGTATTCTGAAGGAAATATATTCAGATGATAGGTTTAATACTTTCCTTGGGTTTAAAGGTGGAACAGCTGCAATGTTGTTTTACAAACTTGATAGAGGCTCTGTGGATCTCGATTTTGATCTTTTAGATGAAAGAAATGAAGACCTAATTATGACTGAAATGCCAAAATTGTTATCAAATTTCGGAAAGTTAATTGAGGCTACAAAAAAAAAGAATACATTATTCTTTTTATTGGATTATGGTTATGGAATAAGGAAGGTTAAGGTAGAAATTTCAAAAAGAAAATCATTAAGCAGATTTGAGGTTAAAAATTATTTGGGTATATCGATGCTTGTTATGAATTTGGAGGATGCTGTTTCAAATAAGTTATGCGCATTGATCAAAAGATCGCACTTTGCTAGTAGAGATATGTATGATTTGAACTTCTTTTTAAATCAAGATATCCCATTAAATAAAGAAATCGTCAGAGATATAACTGGAATGACTTTATCAGAGGCTTATAAAAGAGCAGCTGATATGGTTAATAAAATCAGTGAATCAAAGATTTTAGATGGACTAGGTGAATTGATAGATCGAAATAAGAAAGTCTTGGTTAAGAAAAATTTAAAAAGCGAGTTGCTTTTCAACCTTCAGCTCTATATAAAAAAAGAAGGATAATTTGGGAGAGATAGGATGATAGGGGTAACCTCGTGGACAATTTCATAACTTTAGATTAGGGCAAAATCAAAGCCGGAATTAATTTAAAAATATATATCAGTTATTTTAGTGTTTTTAAATATTCAGTTAATCCATATTTAGCTGGTTGAAATAAATCCAACTTTTCGATATCTTGTGGGCGCATAAACTTCCAGTTTGTTCTTTGTTCATCAGGATCGTCGGCTAATTCGCCTGATAAATAATCAGCTAAAAACCCAATTGACTTGTACCAGCATTGTTTATCTTCACGAAAGAAAACATGTTCATATATTTGGTTGATAATTATGCACTTAATGCCTTTACCATAGTTCCCCCCTGTTTCTTCGAATGTCTCACGCAAGGCTGCTTCTCTTAAGGTTTCACCGTTTTGTTCTCCTTCCCAGTGTCCTCCCGGGAATGCCCATTTTTGTTTGTTACTATCGAAGCCAATTAAAATTTCACCGTGGGAATTTAATACAATTGTTGCAACTCCAATGAGAAATTCTTCTTTTTTTGGTATTTTAGATTTTACCAATATTTGTTTTTTAAATTTTAAGGATTTGTAAAATTATGCTAATCATTCTATCTTTATCTTCCATTTTGCTTTCAGCAATAAGCATTGTAAAACTCAATAGCCTTTTAATTCTCCTTTGGCCTTCAGTTTGAACTGTTGCATTTCTTGCATCAGTTGAATCCATGTTTAGTTCACCTTCAGAATATATTTTCTTGATGTGTCTTGAGATACCTGATTTATCAGTGCCAAAAAGCATTGCAATATCATTTAGGTTCGCCCAAATTGTCTCTTTATTGGCATCAATAGATAATGAAACCGGTCGATCAACACCTTCGTATATTGTGATAGCATTTTTTGAATAACTCATTTTGAAAATATAATTATTAAATTCTACCATAGAAATATTGCATTTACTTTAAATGTTTTTGAGATGTCAGGCGATTAATTGAACTGATTATCTTTCAATTAGTAAAAAAACTTCAATCAAAAGGAAATATAAACTTGGTACCTCTAGACCACCTTAGTGATCTAGAATTAAAGTAAAATATTACACTAATATAACTTTACTTAAAAATTCATTTGTATCATCAATAGAATAATAATTCTCGATCAGATACTTTGCCTTGTATTCTATAGGCATTAAAATTGCAAATTTGCCCAATTTATATTTGTTTGGATATTCACCAATGTCTTTTATCAAGAAATCTATGATTTGATTTTGTGCTATGGACTTTTTGATTAATTTCTTAATTCCTTCAATCACGTTTATAGTACCTTCAAATGAAGATTCATACTCATATAATTGAACTTGTTCAATACCCAGAATACTTAAAAATAACAAAATGGTTCTGTTAATTTTCGATCCAGTAAAACTAAAAAAATTAAATTTTGTATCTGTTTGAAGAACTGGTCTATCGGTTAATATATTGTTGATTTTTAACATCTGAAACTTTTGTCTAAGCTCTTTCAATGCCACAATTCCTTTTGGATCTAGATAAGATGGGATTTCTTTTTCCAGTAATATTGATAACATCTTTAATCTAATATTTGGATGTATTTCACCTCCTGAACCAAAGAATTTTGGAATTTTCCCATCTTTAGCACGAATAACAAATATTTTTTTTGTTTCTAGATCAACCTCTCTAATTTTCCAAATGTCTGCTCCCAGAAACACATTTTCATTAACAACTATTTGTGGGCTCAATGGTAGTTCTCCAATTATTCTACCTCGAAAATCAACCTTGAAATTATCTTCTGACTCGAATAGACTATAAAAATCTTTTTTGTTTACAATTCGTTCGCCTTCTAAACCAATTATTAATTCTTGGCCTGTTTTTTCGATAATTCCTTTTTGCACAAGAGAATCAATGAGTATTTTAGTATCTTCAGGCTGAATTTTAGTAAAGGCGAAGTTTTTTTTAAACTTTTCTAATAATTCACTTTCGACCATACCAGAATACTGCTTTAGGGTTGATAAAACTTGTTGTAATAATACATCCATTGGAAAATTAATATCATTTATAGGTTCAATAAATTTCTCTTTGTATAATTCAATACAGGCAATTGATTGTAATAAGCTCCAAGGATTAGTTGCGTATAGTAGAAGGTTGCTTTTATGTTCAATTCGTCCACTTCTTCCAAGTCTTTGTACTAGTGATGCAATTGAAAATGTAGAATCAACCTGCACAACAGTATCTACAGATCCAATATCGATACCTAATTCTAGTGTTGAAGTGCAGCATATTCCAAAGCATAAGGAAGAGCTTGATTTTGCAAATTTCTCAACAAACTCCCTGATATCTCTATCAATTGAAGCATGATGTGCAAAGTAATTTGAATGTCCACCCTTTTTTGCCGCAATCATTTTGAGTCTTACTGCAATGTCTTCAGTTCTTCCCCTAGTGTTAGGAAAAATTAGTGCTTTATGCTTTTGAGTTTTCTCATAAATATTTTCGATTAGTTCGATTGGTAAAATTGATTTTTCTGATTCAAAGTAATAAGTACTAACTGAAAGCAGGTTACGATCATTATCGAGGAGAATTTTTGTAGGATAATTTGATGGGAAAAAAGATTTACAGTAATTATAGGTATCTTCTGATAAAGTTGCTGATAGTCCAATGAATCTAATTAACTGGGTATTAATCATACTAAGCCTATCAAGTAGTGATTGTAGATGCTTTCCCCTAGAGGTGCCTAGAAAGCTATGTATTTCATCAATTATTACAAATTCTAAGTTTTGGAAAAGAACTTTAATGTTTTCAGGATGGTTATCAAACATAGCTTCAATCGATTCTGGTGTTATTAAAAGAATTCCTTCAGGTGATTTAACTAATTTTAACTTTTGAGTAATATTTGCTTCACCATGCCATTTTGTAATTTTAATATCTAAGTGTTCGCTTAGCTTTTCAATCCTTTCAAATTGATCGTTTATTAATGCGATTAATGGCGATATATATAAAATTTTAATACCATTATTCCAATTCTCAATTTGATTGATTGCGGGTAAAAATGCAGCTTCCGTTTTACCTGAAGCAGTTCGAGAGGACAATATATAGTTGTCTTTTGTTGTTGTAATGTATTTAACAGCAGATTCTTGAATCGGAAAGAATTTTCTCCATCCTAATCTCCAGATGTACTGTTTAATTGGATCTTTTAATAAATCAAATGCATTCATATTATTTCAATATTATCAATTTTTTCATCAAGAATTTCAGCCTTTTCAAGCTCTATTTGTTGAAAAAGTGCTTCTTTTGATGTACTAGGATTTTGTCGTATTATGCTCATTATATTAATAAATTCTTTTATTACTTCTCTAGGAGTTAATAATTCCTCAGAACCTAGTTTATTCCAAATACTTTCCATAAATTTACGAATTTCTTCATTTGTTAAATCAATATTAATTTGATAATTAAAATTGTAAATTTCTTTTAGTTTCGTTAGTAAGACAAATATTTCATCATGTGTTAGCGGGATTAATTTTAATACTGGTTGTGAATAATCTCTTAGCTCATTTGTTTCAAATTTGTTACCTTCTAATCTTGTTTTTAAAGCTTGATAGCTATATAGTCCTCTTCGTTCGTTCATTAAGAAGTCTTGGGTCCCACCAAAATTTAAGAAGATTCCAGAAATTTTTCCTTGCAAGCAGTCATTATATATAGCTAAAATTTTTTCGTAATTTTTATTACGCATTTCCGATTGAGAAATCTTATAAAGATTTACTGCTTCATCAAGATTAATAACAAACCCAGAATATCCAAGAATTTTGAAAAACTTAGAAAAATTTTTCAGCATATCATAATAATTTGAGTCATTAATAATTTCTCTTATTCCCAAATCAATTCTTGCGTCGGTTTTAGCAGTATATTCAGCTCTTAGCCATCTAAGGGCATATTTCATTAAAATTGAGTTTTCTGTTATGTAGCCACTAAAATACTTCGAAATGACTATGCCGAAGTCATAACCTCCAATTTCGCTAATTTCGTTAGTGATTCGGATGATTTCGTTTTCGATAAGTATTCTGTTTTTTTCAATCTTTACGTCACTAAGGGAAAAGTTATTTTTTTCAGCCACATCTACCATTACTTTCTCTATCCATTTTTCTAATATTGTCGGCAATGCATTTCCTTCTTGTTTTACCTGAATTGAAAGGCTATCAATGATTTTAGTATACATAGCAACAGCTTTTCTATCACTTGAGTACAATCGTGTCTCAGGAGTAAAGTCAGCCATTGCAACTACAAAATTCTTTTTTAGAGCGACATTTTTTATTAAGTTAAGAATGAAACTCTTTCCACTTCCGAAGTCACCAATCCAGAAACGAACAACACTATTTCCTGATTCAACATCACTTAATGATTTCATAATTGCTTCGACTTCTTTTGAACGTCCTACTGTAATATGTTGTATACCAATGCTAGGCACAACACCTCCGCTTAGAGCATTAATAATTGCTGAAGTTTCTTTTGGTTTATAAGTTGTTGTCATAAATACTCTTTAATAATTGAAATATTATATTCTTCAATGAAATATTGTTCTTTGGATTCAATAATTAGTGAGTCCTCATATTTATTATAGTAAATTTGGTTGATGTTAGAAACTAGGGTATTAGGAAATTGATTACATGATCTAGCAATTGTCTGAAGATCAATTTTGGAAATTTTATAATTATTACTTTGAATTTTTCGAAGCAAATTGATTTGATCTGAAGTAAATACATCGGATTTTGAATTATAAGGTGTTGTTATTAAAGATATCTCTTTAATTGTAACTTCTTTACTACTTTCTGTATCTTCAAAATCATCAATAAACTCTCCTAATTTATTGGCTGTATTTTGATGCACTTTAGTAATTTCCATAATTTTAGTTTCATTTATTGTAACTGTTTTTCTTTGGACCATATAAACCTCTTTCAATTGACTTAATATATCGCCCTTATACGTATTCAAATTATTATTAATTAAGTTGAATTTTTGTTCCTGATTTTGTTTATTAAATAATATTTTTTTACATGCCAGTGGGATTTTTTTTGGAGTAATTGTAGGATTTAGTATTTGGTGTTGCCTTGCTTGTGAATTATATTCATAGAAAAAGTATAAAGAAATTATTTGATTGAGTGGAGTGAAGATTTTCCCTAGATAAAAATATATATCGCTAAGCACAGTCGTTGTTTTGTAATTCATTAATAAGGCTTTTGATTCATTAAACTTTTCGAGGTAATTCTCTGTATTGATATTTGATAGTAAATTACTAAATTCAACTTTCCAATTTTTTGGATTAAGTAATATTAATTGTTTGACTGTTTCATCGTTAGCTTTCACAATTTTGGAACTTAAATTAGTAATTTTTGCAAATAATGCATCAGTTGGCTCTTTACCATCACGTTTGGCTATTTGATGATACTCTTTCTTTAGATCTAGCTGTGTTGCTGAATACGCCTTCCTAACTTCATTTTCACAAATTTTATACAGTGGAGTTAATTGATAGTGAACCCATTCTCGCTTTATGATCTTTTCTAGGACTACTTTAAAACCTAAATTTGTGTTTTCATCTGCTTGTATTGCCCTTATCAAAGATACGTAAAGCATTGTAGTTTCAAGGCGACATTGAGTTATTTCTAAAAATTTATTGCTGCGAACATGCGTGTAATCAAGTAGATACCTTTCATCGTCAGAAAGATTATACTTATTTCGAATTGTACCTTCAGGGTCCCAGCTTAGAAAAGGTAAGCCATTTGCAGCAAGCCCTAATTTTAAAATTGTATCTTGAGTTGCAGAACCAATTTGATTAATTATCTTGGCTAAATATTCTTTTAAGCTTGTTACATAATCCTTTCCAATATGATTAATTAGCAGTTGATATGAAAATTCATTATCATAACCTAATCTTCCTTTATAATGTTTTTCAACTTCACCTTCAGCAACACACTCGAATGTATATAATATATTGCTATAGTAGCCATTTGATCTATTTAGATCAATTATTAGCTTATCTAATGAACTTTTTTTATTTTTCAGATAGCTATCTGTGAATATTGCAATGTTTGAGTACAGCTTAATTATTTCATCTTCACATTGAACTGTACCCAAAGCACTTCTTTTATAAGGTATTTGTAGCTTTTCTATCCAATATTTTTGTTCGGTAGAAAAGTTATTTCTTGGTAAAACATACTTCCAAGGATTAAATTGATCATTATAATTGAAGCTAGGCGTATGATCTGTTACTGAAATCACATCATTTTCTTGTTTGAACTCATACTTCGAAAAATCAATTTGTGAATTAGAATTCAATAATACATATACACATTTAATTAATTTTTCTGGGTCAGTATCTGACTTGATAATATAACCGTCAGCACCTAATTCAAAAGCTTTTTTAACAGCTAACTCGCCATCAATGTTTGTCAAAAATGCAAATTTTCGAAAATGATATTTATTAGGCTCTGCCGTAATTTTTTGGAGTAACTGAACTCCATTTACGTATGGCATAACGATACCACATAAAATTAAATCAAATGATGAAATAGAAAGTTTGTCTAATGCTTCTCTTGGATCAGTACTTCCAGCTACTTCAAATCCTCCACTAGAAAGGATATCAACGAATAAGTTAAATGCCTCGATTTCATCTTCAATCACGAAAATTTTTATAAGATTTCTCTTTGAAGTAACATTTACTGCTTTAGACTTATCTTGATAGTTAGGTCCATTTATTGAACTTGGTGATACTAGGGTTAGTATTACAGGATTTTTAAAGGTTGAGAACTTCTTTATTATAAGTACTATGAATAGTATGCAAAGACCAATAGGAATAATGATTGCTGAAATACAGATTGGTGATGCGATAATATTTGCTATTATGTCTATCATTATCTAAGAAAGAAACAAGTCTATATTGCATGATATCATGTTTACTAGCACTATGTTATTTCTAGAGTTCTTCAACTAAACGCTCCCAAGAATTTTCGGGAGGAAAGTATTATATTGATGAGCTAAGAATTATTATCAGAAACATGAAAAATTGGAGACACATTAAAGATACCCGGATGTGATTCTGGTGTTGCACCTTTATTTCTTGCAATATTTTGTAATCTTTTAATTAATCCACCTAACTCATTAAGTAATATCGTATCACCCTCTCTCCAAGCAGCTTTCCCATTTTGTTCAGCCGCCGATATTCTATCAGCAATATCTCGAAAATCTTCATTTGCCATCAGTTATTTTTAAAATTTATCTGGTTTAGTATTTGTTACTATTACTATTGGGGTGATCAGAGGGATTTGAACCCTCGACCCTCTGTGCCACCTGCCTCCATTTCATTACGTCAGGCAGGCAAACAGATTTTATATAAAAACTAGGGGGTGGTCAGTGGGGTTTGAACCCACGACCCTCTGTGCCACAGACAGATGCTCTACCAGCTGAGCTATGACCACCCCCTAGTTTTCAAAAAATAAGCTCATACTCTACCAGCTGAGCTATGACCACCATTAAAATTGAGTTTATTACTCTGATTCATAAAAGAATAGAAGAATTATAGCATTTTCCGGGGATTTGGAGAAAAATCTTTTTGAAAATATTTATAGACCTCCGATTGCCTTTTTAAAAGCTTCCAATAATAATGGGAGTTTGTTTTGATCTGGGGTATTACTCTTTGCCACCTTATTGATCGAAGCAGAAATCTTATTAAGTTTTTTTTGTGCTCCAGGATCTATTGATTCTTTCGACATAATTTTTGGGAATAACGTTATTGATAGATTATAAATCGTGATTCATAAAGTTTCAACAGCTCATATAGAACTATTTCTTAAAAATTACTGTTTGTGATAGTAAATCGATAAAATCAAAATATTCATAGCAAATAAGTAAATTCAGTTCTTTTTATAAACGGTTTTTGAAACAAGTTAAGCTCATACCACAAAACACAGCAGATTTTATCTGGTTTATCTATTGAATACTAAGGTCTTTTGAAATAGATTTTCATTGAATATGAGTTTTAACTTTGATTACTTTGTCGCCTTATTTTTCAGGCGATATTATATCACTTGGAGATGTTGTTGTAGTACGTTCGGAATAATCTTTTGTTGGATCAAATCCCGATTGTCCCCAATTGTTTTTTCTCCCTAATAATTTGTCTGCAATGAACATCAAAAATTTTACAGCACCATTTGGTTCTGCACTTTCTGGTATTGGGCTTGGGGCTTCTTCTTTATTTGGCATTATTTACATTTAAAAATTAATTAATGTAAATAATACTGGATCATTCTGATATTTGTCTAAATTTATGCTAAAATGCTCAAAATTATATTAATTTGTTTGGATTTAAACAAAATGATAAAAGTAGCTACTACAGTGAGAGAAATAATTGCTGAGGATGAAATAGCATTAACTGCACTACAAAAAAATGTACTCAATGCCAATATGTATGCGCAGCAAATACTTGCCCAAGTATCATTGCGCTGTTTGAAAAAAATTAGTGCTGCTAGTGTAGCTGCAGCTATTCGCCGTTATCGACGGCAGGTAACAAAATTTAAACCAATTAAACCAGAGATTTCGATTACTGAATTATCAATTAAATCGCCTTTGATGGCTATTGCTTATAATAAGTACGACATTGATTGGAAGGCGATTTTGGCTAAACAAAATCAATATACTGCCACTGATTATTTTGTTTTTTCTCAGGGGAGTCATCAAGTATCTTTCATAACTACCAAACGCATTATTGAGAGCTTACAAAAATTGCTTCCGGCTAAATATATTTATTTAGAAGAAAATTTAGCAGCTTTATGTGTTTCGATTTCGGAGAAGGATTATTCTGAACCCAATATTATTTATGCTTTGCTTAGTAAGATTGCTATTTATCAGATAGATCTTGTGGAAATTGTGACTACGTATACAGAAATCGTGCTTATTATTAGGATGAAAGAATTAGATCGTGCTTTTGATCAGTTAATTAAATTAGTGAAATAATTGGAAGATGTCAGTTGCTCTAAGTACGTAGTTTTTTGCGCTCAACAAGATTCGAACTTGTAACCTACTGCTTAGAAGGCAGTTGCTCTATCCATTGAGCTATGAGCGCACATTTTAATAATATCTGGCTATTGTATCTAACAAAATCTTTATTTCACGCAATACGATTAGATACAATGCCGGTTTTAGATTGATTTTGTGAAGAATGAGCATTAATCAATCTTAATCGGCATAAGCGCATGATAAATACATTAGAGATTTTATCGTGAATGGCTGAAAAGAGCAATTAAATCAGGTTTAATTTTCAGAATTCAGGCATCTACCCACAGTCCAGAGTTGATCTCGATAAATTATACTTTGTTTATTCATTGGACAGTAATTGTCTATTTTGGTGGTGTCTTTGAGGATGTAAGTAAAATTCTTTTGATCTGGTAAACTCAAATATGCTGGATCAAAAATATAATTGCGGTAACTGGTTACCTGATAAATTCCAAAAGGAGCTGGATAGCTTGCGTTTTGACGAAATTCTTCCGAGCGGGGTTGGCGGTAGAATAAAATATAAATATAACTGAAACCAATATCCGGAGTGATGGCAATTTCCTCATTTGGTAAAGTTTCCCCCTCGGCGATTGTTAAAATCTGATCAAAATTATCATTAAAATCTGCAGCTGTTTTTTGGGCATAATTTGTGAAATAGTTGAAGAAAAATAATAAGGAGAAAATTACGAGATATGCTACTAGTCCAATTCGAAAGAAGATCTTAAATATTGTTTTTTGGATGTGTTGCCATAAATAAACTGTTCCATAAGCAGCAAAGGCAATCATTGGTAAGAAAAAACTGTTAAAGCGGTTTGTATTTAGTGGCATAAAAAAAATCAAAAAGGCACTGGCGATTAACCAAAGTAAATAAATATTGATTAATTGTTTTTGTAGTAAAAATAGTTTTAGTTTATTTATAAGATGTTGAAACAATGAGCGAAGCTGTATTACTATATTTTCTTTTGGGCATTGCCATTGGATTAGCAAATAGATAGTGAGGCCTAGGAGACAAAGGAAAATTCCCAGATAGGGAAAGTTAAGATAAGGCAAAGTGATATTGGTGGGTATCTGATCATTAAAGCCATGTTTGAAAAAAAGCAAATTATGATAAATGGTTTTAAAAATACTTTCTTTTACTTCGGTGTAGCGAGTGACTTGCTGTAGTGGAATAGAAAATGGTAAATATTTTTCACCAGGCAAAGTGGTCTTCAGTAAATAATTTTTAATTAGATAAAGGCCAAAGGGAAATGCTGTAATTATGAAAAATGCTATGCTCACTAACCAGCTCTTTAATTGGGCTAAAATAATTTTGCGGTAAAAAATGAAAATTGCAATGAGAAGAATTGGTACGACAATGATTGCTAGCCCATAGGCATAAAAAGCCAGGGCGAAAGGAATCAGTGCCATATAGTGTATCAAGTATTGGCGCCAGTTTTTTTTAAGTTTGTCTTGATAACCGAGACTGAGCTGCACTAGATAAGTTCCTGATAAAAGGCAAACTGGCAATAAATTTGATTCCAGTGCCCACCTGGAACTCATAAAATGCCAGGGCCAGAATTCTAGAAAAATCGTAGCGATAAGAGCTGTTCGTTTATTAAAAGCCTTTTTCACTGAAAAGTAGAATAGTATTGGAGTAAGAATGCCCAAAATTAACGGAACCATTCTGATACTGCTTGCATTTAGCCCGAATATCTTGATGAATGGCATGCTTAAATAGGAGAGTAAGACATTTTGACCGCTACCCCAGGAGGGAAAGTATACTGGCCAGGAGTTGCCCCAGCGATCAGTACCAGATTGCAAGAGTGATAAGCTTTCATAGCCGGCAGAAGCTTCATCCTGGATAATTCCAGCTGGTATGTTTGGAAAAGCAAGCAGTTTTAAAAAAGTGCCGAGGATTATTACTAGTAAGAATAAATGTCTTGAATTTAGCTGGAAATTTTTACGAAATTTGTTCACTATATTATTACGAAAATCAAAATAATTTAAATAATATCGCTTCCATTTTTTAATGTTTATCACAAATTCACATCATTTAATATTTTTTATTGAGAAAATCAGGTTTTTTGTATTGTATGACAATGTTTTTTTTATTTTTATCGCATAAAATGAATTTAGTTAAACATTTTAATAATGATTACTTTTCAAAATGATTTAACTGCCCAGACAAAATCTATTAATTTTCAAAATATTGGTAATATTTTACATGATTTAGAAAATCCATTAACTTTAGCAGAATTCAACTTAGATATCTTAGCTGAAAAATTAGCTAAAATGAAAAGAGTCGAATGTCAGCGCATATTGAAACCTGCACTACGTAGTATTCGTCAAATGAGTCAGATGATTATTAATATCAAAGATAATGAATCATTTTATCCCTATTCATTAGAAGAAGAAATACTAAAAGTTCTTTCACTTTATCAGCAAAAATGTTTGAAGCAAAGAATTTCAATCAAAACAAATTTTACTGCAGATCAATTATTTTTTCATCATCAAATAGAATTTATTAGTGTTTTGGATAATTTAGTTTCTAATGCCATGAAAGCTTGTATTCGTTCCAATAAGTATGCAAATTCCATTTATGTTCAACTATCAAGAGCTTCGGAAAAAGTCACTTTGGTAGTAAGAGATGATGGAATTGGGTTGGATTATCTTGAGTTAAAGGCTTTACAAGAAATTGATCAGTCGAAAATAAATGGCATGGCAATTGTTTACCATAATGTTGAGAACATTTTTAAAGGTAATATCCAAATTTTATCTCAAAAACATTTTGGCACTGAGGTGAGAGTGGTGATTGGGCAGTAGACGGTAGACAGTAGACAGTAGATAGTAGACAGGAGACAGAAATTGAAATCAACAATTTAGTATCAAGTATTACGTATCACGTATCACGTATAAAAATATCTAGTAGCTAGTATCTGGTATCTAGTAGAAAGTGAAATTCGAGTTTTTATTTTTTCATTGGTGTTGTGAAGATGTAACCTACACCGTGGATTGTTTTGATGAGATTTTGTTGAAATGGTTTATCCAGTTTTTCGCGAAGTCGGCTGATATATACGTCGATGATGCCTGGGGAGCGATCACTATCATACGACCAGACATTGGCAATGATTTGTTCTCGGCTGAGAATCTCATCAGGGAAACGCATCAAAAAGCTCAAAACCTGCAATTCTTTTTGTTTTAAAATAATCAGGGTGTTGTTGTATTTCAAGGTATTACAACTATAATCAATTTCCATGCTGGCACATGCTACATTTTTTAATGTCGAGTGAGGTGGCCGCGTAAGTAGATGATCGATTCTTGCTTTTAATTCTCCGGCATGGAAAGGCTTTCCTAGATAGTCGTCAGCACCATGTTCCAGTCCGTTGATAATATTCTCAGGAGTTCTTTTTTCTGTGAGCATCAAGATCGGAGCATCGAAATTGGATCTTCTGAGAATCCCAAGTATCTGAATACCATTTTTCCCTGGAAGCATTAAGTCCAGAATGAGCAAATTGAAATTTGAGTGTTTTAGTTTGTAAAGACCGTCTTCGCCTGAAATAGCAAGCTCGACATGATATTGCCCACCCAGATATTCTTTGATGCTTTTAGCAAGTTGAAAATTATCTTCAATAATTAAAATATTTCTCATGGATTTTGGGATAATTAAATTTCTTTGATAATATCAGTAAAAAAAATAAATTACATTGTCATGCAATACAAAATTCTTCAGAAAATGTATACTTATTCTATGAAAATCCAGAAATTATTAAAACTCAATCCTTTTTCATTATCTCAATTGAGAGAAATTTCACACAGCTATTTGCATGAGCTGGGTGAGGCTTTGCAAGGAAGAAGCAAGGCGTTGGTAAATTTTAATTCCAGCTTGTTGCCAGCCACCATTCCTAAGATCAATTTAGATGTTGAAATTTTATGCGTCGATATTGCCGGCTCACATTTACGTGTAGCTATCAATCAAATCAAAATTATTTCCGGAAAGATTGTTGTTAATAAAATTTTGGCTAGCGAAGTTAGTCATTGGTCAATTAAAAATCTTGAATTACTACAATTCATTGATCAAACCAGTTTAGTAATCACCAATTTTTTAAGGCAAAATAAATCTTATCATCCTGAGTATTTTGGAATTTCATTTTCATTTCCTTTTACACCGAGAAAAGTAGGTCACTTGATCGATGCTGATCGTTCAGGCTATTCTGATTTTTGGGGAAAGGGCTTTCATATTGGACATTCACAGCAAAATATTACTAAACTTTTGCGTGAAAAATTAGCAAAACAAGGTTATGTTTTTTCACACTGGATCACAGTAAATGATACAGTTGCCTTACAAGTAGCTTGCCCAGGAAGTATTGTCGGAATAGTAGTTGGAACTGGTTTTAATCTTTCAGTGACTGGTGAAAAGCAAATTATTTATAATACACAAAGTCAGATATACCAGGAGGAGGTCATTACCAGGCTGGCTTCATTACCGGCAGAACAGTATTTGAAATATCTTATGAATAATCAAGCAGGATCTTTTGCTGAAGCATCAACTGCAATTAATGAAATTCAAATTTCCGGGAAATTTTTACCAAAGTTATTGCTGGAAGCATTACAGTTTTTACAGCTTGGAAATTCAGAAATATATCAAATAATTGAAACAGAGGAAGCTGCAATTTTTCAGAAAATTTTTTCAAAAGAGGATTTGAGTATTTTATTTAAACAGAATTTGGGTCTTGAAATGCAGGCACAAATTAGATTAATCAGTGATTTATTATTTACAAGAAGTAGAGATCTTGTAGCAGCTGAAACCGCTGGTGCGATAATGTTTGCTAGAAAATATCAATTACACTCCGGGAAAAGTATTGTGGCAGTTGATGGAGCATTTTTTCAAAAAATTTCCGGGTATTTATTTGAAGTTGAGCAAAAAATTCAAAAGATTTTGGGAGATAATCAAATTGAATTACAATTAGTGCATAATTCCAGCTTATTAGGTGCCGGTTTGGCAACAAGTGTCGCTCAATAATTTTTTTATTCTTTTATCTTTTTAAGCCAAAGGCTTACTCGCTTATGGCTGGAACTTTTACCGATTATTTTTTATCCTTGTCACCATCCTATCAGACAAGTTAAGATAGAAGTATGATTTTTATAAAAAATTGATGCAAGGTATTTGTATTATTTCGTTGATATCTGCTGTAATTTCTTGCGTCGCCACTGTAATGATTAGTCTAGCAAGGCGTGATCCTCGTAAAAGTAAAGCAGTTCCCAATCCCAATATTGATATTACAATTGATATTTAATCTAGAGTAGTAATGGTTTTAGTAAATATAATTATTCCCGTTTATAATGAAGCTGATCGTTTGCCTAAGACGTTAAAAGCTTTTTCCAATTATTTTGAGGCACATCCTACTTACTCATATCACCTTAAAAAAAACACGCATTACATATTGAAAGTGATCTTCGTTCTTGATGGTTGTACTGATCAATCTGAAAAAATTATTAAAGAATTTTTAAAGCAGGAAAATATTTCGGGCAGTTGTTTGGTTTTAAAGAAAAATCAAGGCAAAGGTTTTGCTTTGCGTCAGGGAGTTTTAAAAAGTGCCGAAGCTGATTATTATTATCTGGCAGATGCTGATTTGTCTGCAAAATGGGATGTATTACCGCACTTTTTGGAATTAACAAAAACTAATAAGTATGATGCTGTTATTGCTTCCCGGGCAGCAGCTGGAGCAAAAGTGCAAACAAAATTAGTGAAAAAAATTGCCGGGAGAATTTCTGCTCGGATTATCAATTTGATTTTAGGAATTAAAGTAAATGATACCCAATGTGGTTACAAGTTGATCAATCGTCAGGTAAAAGATAAAATTTTTTCAAATCTGACAATTGACCGTTGGGGTTTTGATTTTGAGTTGCTTTATTTAATGAGAAAAGCAGGATTAACTATTAAAGAGCAGGGTATTACTTGGCAACATATACCGGAGAGTAATGTATCACCATGGTCGTACTGGCAGACATTTTGGGAATTAATGCAAGTGAGAAGGGGGCGGCGGAAGAAATAGTATCAAGTATCAAGTATCATGTATCAAGTAGAAAGAGGAAATCCGGAATCTGGAATCCGGAGATTCGAAATTCGAGATTCGAGTTTCGCTTAACTTCTCACTTCCACCTCATCATCGCAATGTGTATAATACTTTTAAATATTATCTTATGCTGTGAAAAATTTTCTTGCCAAAATTAACTGGAATATATTAATTCTTGTTGCCATTATTATTTGTGGTGCAATTTTAAGGTTTTATAATCTTAAATGGGACGAGGGATATTATTTCCATCCGGATGAACGAAATATTGCCGGTGGAGTAGTTAATCTTGATCCAGCGAAAGGTGATTACAATCCTAATTTCTTTGCTTATGGGACATTACCGATTTATCTGGTTCGGATTTTTTCAGGAAATAACTATAATCAGGCTATTTATGTGGGGAGACAGTTCAGTGCATTTTTTTCGGTTCTTATCATACCGTTAGTTTATCTGATACTTGTTGAATTGTTCAAAAAGAAACTGCCTGTAGATTCGCGTGAGCCCAAATGGCTGCCATTGATTGGTAGCTTGCTGGTCGCATTTACACCAGGATTGATTCAGTTTGCCCATATTGCTACATTTGAAACATTTCTTACTTTTGAATATCTGGTAGTACTTTGGGCTTGTTTGAAATTAACAAATTCCGGTAGAAAATATTATTGGATTATTAGTATTGTACTCGGAGCTGCTATTGCTACCAAGATTGTGAGTCTGGCGATTATTCCAGTTTTTTTCTTTGCCCATTTTTTACGTGTTTGGAATAATAAAAAATGGACAAAATTTTCTCGAAAATTGTTACATTTAATTTTAAGTCCAAGTTTTTTACTGGCTTTAGTAGCTACAGTTTTTTTTACGTTTATTTTTTCGCCTTATGTAGTCCTCGATTATGCTAGTTTTCAAGGCGCGATGAATTATGAAGGACCGGTCGCCAGAGGTACGCTCCCGGTTTTTTATACACAGCAGTTTAAAGAAACAATTCCTTTTATCTATCAATTTTTAAAAGTTTTCCCTTTTATATTGGGTTGGCCACTGACTATTTTAAGCTTTGTAGCAGTGATTTATCTGATCTGGTATTTATTTAAAAACTATTTTCAGGTAATTTTCAAGAAAAAACATCTGAAAGAACAACAAATTATCCTAGTATTGTTGACTTTTTTGGGATATGGAATTTTACACTGGTATATGTATGTAAAATGGACCCGCTATATGATTCCGCTGATTCCTCTTTTAATAATTATCATGATTTATGCTTTTCCAATCATGTTTAAAAAGCTGCAGAAACGTTTTCCCAGAGTAGCTTTGGCTGTATTTTTAAGTCTGATCGGATTTTCAATTCTTCTAGGGTTCAATTATTTTACAATGTATTTAAAACCAGATCCCCGGATATTAGCAGCCAAAACTGAAAGTAAAAAAATCTCCAATCCTCAAGAAGTGAAGTTACTTTCAGAAATTTATGATATGGGAATTATCCCCTGGAATACCTCATTTAATGCGGGGAATATACAATTGTTTAATTTTTATGATTTAGATGAACCTATTAGTACTGCTAGATTGGTGGAACTCCGAGCTGCGCTTGCTAAAGCAGACTATATTGTCTTGCCGAGTAATCGGATTTATTATACAAAATTACGTTTAACGGAAAAGTATCCGCTTACTTATCAGTATTACACACAATTATTCAATGGCGATTTAGGATTTCAATTAGTTGGTGAGTATCGCCGCACGACAATTTATGAAGATTTACGACAAAAAATCGCCCCACAAACGATAGAGCAGAAATATTTTCCAAGTATTTTTCAGCCAGATGAATCTTTTCACGTCTTTGATAGCCCCACAATTTTGGTTTTTAAAAGAACTAATGCGAAATAAACGGATATTGATTACCCTGACATATTATCTGCCAAATATTTCCGGGCTAACTAACTATGTGGAATTCCTGGCTAAAAATTTGGCTAGTAGGGGCTTGGAAATAAAAATTCTTTGTTCGCGTCATCTTAAGACACAAAAAAATTATCAGGAAAAAGATCATATTCAAATTTTTCGGGAAAATATTCAGTTACGTATTGGGCGCGGTGCCTTGATGTTTTTTTATCCATGGAAAGCTTGGAAACTGGTGGGAGAATCAGATATTGTCAATCCTCATTTGCCACAGTTGGAGAGCATAATTGTGGCTATTTTTGCCAAATTACGGCGTAAGCAATTAATCGTTACTTACCATTCTGAAATTCCTTTTAACCAGAATATTTTAAATAATATCTTGGCAATATTACTACAAATTAATCATTTTTTTGTATTACTTTTGGCTGATCAAATTGTTACTAATTCTGAAGATTATGCAAAGCACTCAGCGATCCTTCACTTTTTTTCACGTAAGTTAAATTTTATTTTTCCTCCAGCTTATAACCCATATTTAAAATGGCAATTTCGAAACGAGATTCAAAAATCTCTACGGATTGGATTTGTCGGAAGAATTATTAAAGATAAAGGAATCGATACAATTTTGGCAGCGATTCCATTATTAAAAGAAAAATTTACTGATTTTAAATTTATTCTGGCTGGTCCACAACAGGAAGTAATTGGCGGACATTATGATCAGGATTTGCAGGCAAAATTAGAAAAAAATTCGCATTATTTGGAAATCACAGGAAAGCTAAGTGATTCTGCATTAGCAGAGTTTTATCAGAGTCTTGATCTATTTGTATTTCCGAGCATTAATCGGTTGGAGTCATTTGGTATGGCACAAATTGAAGCCATGTTGTCTGGTGTACCAGTAGTGGCTAGCGATTTACCTGGGGTGAGGGTACCGGTGCAAGTGACACAAATGGGTGTATTATTTAAGCCAGGATCAGCAGCTGATTTGGTCGATAAAATTCTTTATGTAGTAAACAATTATCAGAATATTATCGAAAATTATCCCAAGGTTAAGAAAAATTTTTCAAATTCAAAGTTTATCGATGAATATATAAATGAAATTTTTTAAAAAAAAATGCTTATTTATATGTGGATTATAGTAGTAGTGTGATCTATGTTTTGGATAGTGGAGAGGAGATCAATAATCAGGTCAAAGCAAAATATTCTGACAGAAATTATTATAAAGGGTATTATTATACTGGAGCAATTATTCCATATTAAAAATGATTATCAAAAATCGCTATATTCAGGCTTATCTCAAAACCAAACCGGCTTTCTTTGCCTTGATCCGTCCCCAGGAATTGGCACATTTTGCTGAATGTTTTGCGGATAAAAATCTAAAAGATAAAAAAATCCTAGACATCGGCTGTGGCGATGGCTTTTTCACGAGTATATTAGTGGAAGATTTTTTACAAAAACCGCAGTTAACAGGAGTGGATATCAGTGCTTCAGTCTTAGAACAAGCGAAAAAGTGGCAGTTCTATCAGGATTTACAGGAATTTAATGGAGTGAAGTTACCTTTCCCGGATAATAATTTTGATTATATCTTTTCTAATTGTGTGCTTGAGCATGTCGCCAGACTTCCGGAAAATTTAGTGGAAACCGCTCGTGTTTTAAAGCCAGGCGGATTTTACTATACTTCGGTGATGACCGATCAGTGGTCAGAATTTTTATTGGGTAGAAAGCTTTTTGGTAAACGTTACTCTGATTGGTTAAATAAGAAACAGGTGCATCGTAATCTTTTGTCGCAAGCTGCATGGCAGAAACAGTTTACCGATGCTGGCTTTAAAGTGGTGGGGCAATACGGTTATTTCGATAAACAATTGGCTAGAGAAAGTGAGATTTTACATTATTTATCTGTACCAACTTTGATCAGTTACAAATTATTTAAAAAGTACATTCTTTTTCCAGGATTTTTCGATATAGTAAGAATTGATAAAGTAATTCAAAAGTTACTTAATCGGAAATTTAAATCAGAGAATTCAGCTGCGATATTTTTTATTCTACAGAAGGAAAATTATTAATGATGGTAGATCAAATAGAATTTATTAAAAATATATTTTTGGCACTTCCTTTTGGAACTGATGTATTTAATTATCTATATTTAAAATATTTGTATTTTCTAAAACGTAATCAGAAAACTATTGTAAGTTATCCTTTTCAAATATTTCAAATTGAGTTAACTAATCACTGTCCAATGAAATGCATTATGTGCCCGAGAACCTATAAGATGGATCGTAAACTAGGATTCATGAGTTTTGAACTCTATAAAAAAGCGATCGATGAATATATTGAAGTTAATCCCAAAGCAGCAAAGCGAAATCGTATCTGGTTACATCATTTTGGAGAAAGTTTATTGCATCCAAATTTTGAAAAATTTATTGAATATGCAAATTCTAAGGGGATGAAGCCTTGTATTTCAATCAATCCATTTCTTTTAACTCAAAAGAATATTGAGAAATTATTAGTGTCAAAACCATATTTGCTTTATATTTCGCTTGATGGTCATGATGATGAATCTTTTTATCAAATACGAGGCAAAAAGAATGCCTTTGAGATTTCAAAAAACAATTTACTCAGTTTTTTAGATCAAAAAATTAAAAGAAAATCTGCAATAATTGTTCATCTTTCAATGATTAATTTTAAAGAAAATCAAGAAAGTATTCATACTATGAAGAAGTATTGGAAAACTATTAGAGGAATTGATAAAGTATTTATTAAACCATTCGAAACTTTTGCAGGAGATGTGGAAAGTATTAACAAATATGCCAAGCAAAACAAAAATTTATCTCAAGAATCTATTTGCCGGTTTCCCTGGACTAGTATGTCATTAGCATGGGATGGCACGATTGTAGCTTGTTGTAGAGATTATAATAATATTCTTCCCTTAGGTAATCTAAATAATCAAAGTTTAACTGAGATATGGAATGGTAAAGCGATGCAATTTTTGAGAAAGACATTTATTAATAATAAAAACATTCTGCTTTGTAAGAAATGTGAACTTTTACATAATCCTCCTAAACTTTAACAAATATGAAGAAATTATTTAAGACTAAACTTCCTATTTTAATAGTGATATTATTGGCGATTTTCTTTCGCTTTTATGGTCTCAATTGGGACAATGGTCATTACTTACATCCGGACGAACGGTATATGTATATGACCTTGAATGATATTGAATGGCCTGTCAATCTTCAGCAGTATCTTGATCCTCATAACTCGCCTTTATCTATTGCTCAGAAAGGCTATATTTATGGTACTGCACCGTTATTTTTTACTAAATGGGTGGCAGATCTTTTCGACATGGGAGTATATGGAGAAGTACATATTGTAGCTAGAACGGTAAGCGCTTTATTTGATTTAGGGACATTGCTACTGGTTTTTTTGACAGCAAAAAAAATATTTAATAAAAAAGCAGCACTTTTTGCAGCACTTTTTTATGCCTCAATGGTCATGTCGATTCAGCAAAGTCATTTTTTTACTGTGGATACATTTCTGATATTTTTCGTAATGCTGACTTTCTATTTGTTAAATGATTTTATCCACAAAAAAGCTTTATTATCTTATGTTTGGATTATTTTTAGTGGAATTAGCTTTGGATTAGCACTCGGTAGCAAAATGTCAGCACTTTATTTTGGAGTAGTGATTGCCGGTTTTTTTCTAATCAAATTGATCAAAGAAATCAAAGAATTGGGTTGGGTTCATGCAATTATTAGAAGTGCAGAATATTCTTTACTATTTCTTTTTTTCAGTTATGTTTTATTTCGACTGACTAATCCCTATTTTTTTGAAAATAGTAGCTGGTTTGATTTGACTTTAAGTAAAGCTTTGGCCGGCACATTGGATTTTAATGTCAAGGCATCAGCTGGCAAAATTATGTATCCTCCGTCCTGGCAATGGTATGGCAAACCTGATTTTACTTTTCTGGCAAAAAACATTTTTTTCTGGGGTGCGGGTATCCCGGCTTGTTTGATGTTTGTTGTTGGAGCTGCTCTTCTTTTTAAAGAAAAAATTCAATACTTACGAAGCAAAAAATTTACTAAGCTTTTATCACCAGAATCATTAGCAGTAATCTGGGTAATTTTTCTTTATGTTTATATTGGGATCGCCTTTGTGAAATCATTGCGGTATATCGAAGCCATGTTACCACTACTGGCTATTATTGCCGGATTTGGTTTAGCCAAATTGCAGTTTAAAAAATTTCATTTGGGGTTAATTATTCAAATTACAATTGTCCTCTTTGCATTGCTCTGGCCGTTTAGTTTTATCCATATCTATTCTCAACCAATTAGCCGTGTCACAGCCTCCCAGTGGATTTATCAGAATATTCCAGCTAACTCTGTTATTACAGTAGAACATTGGGATGATGGTATCCCGGTAGGCTTGACTCCAGATGAATATACCTCATCAGGAACACATTATATTGATTTTTGGCCTAAATCTATCAGTATGCCGGTATATGACGAGGATAATGTTGCTAAACTGGAAATGCTTTATAACGCAGTATCTAAAGCTGATTATATTGTATTATCTAGTAACCGGGCACGTTTAACAATCGGTCAGTTACCGGAAAAATTTCCTTATATGTATCA
>Ga0194063_10000617_pt1 | contig 25185 bp, 10 predicted proteins | sample SepL3720m_MetaG_FD_155459 | JGI IMG/M metagenome (GOLD analysis project Ga0194063, IMG submission 155459) | Anoxic zone freshwater microbial communities from boreal shield lake in IISD Experimental Lakes Area, Ontario, Canada - Sep2016-L373-20m | ecosystem: Environmental > Aquatic > Freshwater...
CGTGTTCTTGGCATGGGTAAAGGTGAACCGGACGGTGCCGTCATCACGAATATAGAGCAGATAATAGCCACCCAGCGGATTGACATTGGATGAGGTTTTCTCCTGCGGCGGGTTTTTGTGCCGCAGACAGAAAATCACACCCGGCTTAACGATCTCATGCCAGTTCTTGTCAAAAAGTCCGGCATCCTTGGTTTTGTCCAATACCGGGACCAATCCATACAGGCCGAGCGGCGCCTCCCGTAACAACTTCCTGTTATTCTCCAGGAAGTTCATCAGTTCAATACGGAAATCATCCAACGTGAATTCGCTGAGCGAAACGTTGTCGTCCATCTCCTCAAGGTCAATGACCTCATCTTTCAGCCGTAAAAGCTGCTTTTCACGGTAGGTCAGTTCCTCCGTGACTAGATCCCTGATCTGGTCCGGATTGAGCAGATCGTCCGCCCCGGTGGCGGCGATGTCCACCAGCGCCATGCGGGCTTCAACCCGGTCCTTGAGGTTGATGTATTTGTTCAAATCATCGGTCGGCCAGAAATTGACAAGCTGGATCCGCTTGTTGGTGCTGCCAAGACGGTCAATACGACCGAAGCGCTGAATGATGCGCACGGGATTCCAGTGAATGTCGTAGTTGATCAGATAATCACAATCCTGCAGGTTCTGCCCTTCTGAAATACAGTCCGTGGCAATCAGGATATCTATTTCGCCCACCTGCGGCATGTTCGGCATCTTTTCGCGATGCTTGGAGCGTGGCGAGAAGTTGGTCAGGATGGAAATGAAGTCGGTCTGGTGCTGGAAGCCAGAAGGTTTAAAGGTGGTTTTGTTGTCACCCGAGCCGGAGACCAGCGCAATCTGCAATTCCAGCTCATTCCGCACCCAACTTTCCAGATGTTCATACAGGTAACTGGCGGTATCGGAAAATGCGGTGAAGACAATGACCTTGCGGTTGTCATCATTGATCGGGTTTCGCACCTTGGCAGCAATCAGGTTTTTCAACTCCTGGAACTTGGCATCGCGCTCGGGGGTAATCGCCGCCGCTTTCTCATGGATGGTGATCAACTGCGCCAGATCGCGCTTCAGATCCGCCTTCCATTCTTCCCGCTTCAAGTGCTCAAGCCGGAATTCCAATTTCTTTCCAACGGTTAATTTCTCGAGAAGTTCCGCAGCCTCATCGTCCCCCTGCTGTTCAAGGAGATCGGGCTGAGTGTATTCTTCAAGGTTGGTCTCAAAGTGGTCAATCTTTCCGAGCAAGGCCTTGATCTTCTGGATCGTGTTATCGATTGATATCTCGAAACTGTGGACTGAACTCTCAAGCCGCTTCAGGTAATTGACCCGCATCATGCCGATCAAGTAGGACTCACGTTTTTTCTGGTCATTGAAGGGGGCGAGATCACCCTCCTTTTTGTATTGGTCCAAATATTTCTCTTCGAGATAGGCCGAGGGGTTGAAAATGGTCAGCTTGTACTCGGTGATGGCGTCGTTCAGTTTGTCATAGGTCGGGAAATACCCCTTGAGATCGGTGACGGTTGACCGAGCAAGTGGTTTGAGCCGTTCAGGGAATTCGCCCATCCCTTTTGTCCCGTAATAACTGACGATGTGTTTCCGAGAGCGGGCGATGGTCAGTTCATCCAGCAATTTGAAAAACGAAGAATCCAAGACCTCCAGAAGCCGGGCCACCTTGCGCCCGGGGTTCTTCTTTGGATCGGCCCAGTTGGTGAAGTTGGTCTGCGCGTTTCGCATGACCTGACCGATACTGCCAATGCTAAGTGTGGTTTCAAACGCCTTGTCTTGATCCTGAGTGATTAAGAGAAACTGGTTGCGCAAATCTTTCAGGTTGTTGTTTACCGGCGTGGCGGAGAGCAGAAGAACCTTGGTCTTGACCCCCGATTGCAGGACCTGTTCCATCAGGAATTCATACCGTGTTGTTTTCTTCGTCCCGTCGTCCTGCACCGCGCCCCGCGTGTTATTCCTGAAATTGTGCGACTCATCAATCACAACCAGGTCGTAATTGCCCCAGTTATGGGTATCGAACTTATCCAGACCCAGGTCAGTATGCGCCATCACCGTGTAGGCGAACCGGTCTTTCAGCAAAGGATTGCGGCTGTCGTTATCGCGATAGACCTTCCAGTTGTCCTCGAGTTTCTTAGGACACAGCACCAGGACGCGGCTGTTCAACAGTTCGAAATACTTAATCACCGCCAGCGCTTCAAAGGTTTTTCCGAGACCCACGCTATCGGCTATAATGCAACCGTTATGTTTCAGGACTTTATTGATCGCCCCCTTGACGCCATCCTTCTGGAAGTCATAGAGCATGTCCCATACGTCGGTTTCAAAAAAGCCGGTCTTCTCATCCAGCAAGCCGCCCTTATCGGCATCCTTGAGATAATCCTCAAAAAGGTGGTACAGCGTCTTGAAATAGATGAATTCCGGAGAATGATTGGCGTAAAGCAGGTCGAGGTAGCGGAGAACCTCCTCTTTGACATCCTCGACAACCTCACGGTCGTTCCAGATTTCGTCAAACCAGGTGAGCAAGTCGCGTCGGTCGCGGTTATCGTTTACCTCGAGATTCAACTCGATATTGTTGCGCTCGCCTTTTCCAATCCCCAGGCCGCTGACCGTGAAATTGGAACTGCCGAGAAGCGCCTCCTGCACCCCATGGTTATCCATGTGGTACATCTTGCCATGCAGGAAGCCGGGATAGCGGACTGACCGGATATCCACCTTGCGCCGGATCCAGTCGGCACAGTCGGCTGCAACCCGGCGCTGTTCCAGCCGTTTCTGCAGTTGGAGTTTGGAGTCCTCAATATCGAACGCCTTCTTGTCGGTTTTGTCCGGATCGATATTCCGGACGAACCGGGGTTCACCGAACAGGAACCGGAGAGAGTCGGCCGATTCCAGGTGGGGACGCATCAGATCGTAGGCGTAAATCGTGAAATAGGCTGAAACAAAGGATAATTTTGACCCTGATTGGATCTTCTCCCTCAGAAAATCGCCAACCTTGCCCCGTTTGTGATTATCCCTGATCCCAGAAATGACTTCCATGGCTGGCATGGTGCTAAATTGAAGCCGATAGTTCAAGCGGGATGATGTGAACGGCTTTGCTCTTGAAAGCGGACCGTTGCCCCCCTATCATCTCGCTTCATTCTTTACCCCCGTAGCTCAGCTGGATAGAGCATCGGATTTCTAAACAGAAAAGGCGATTTTTCAGCTACCCACAGCAAAGCATTACCAGTCAATGTTTTCAGTGGTTTCGTTGATGTCACCTAAAATGATGCTCCTCTCCCATTCTGGGCTATTCCGGGTAGTTCTGGGTCGAGTGGATGTCCCAAAATGTCCCGAAAAATGAGCATCGGACTTTGCATCCGATGGTCGCTACTTACGACAGTGTTCAACTTTACATCACCCCAAGAATCCAGCCTTCGACTTCTGCGACTGTCCGCTCTTGCGGGTTGAGTGGCGGGAATAGATATCTCACCAGCGAGCTATTCATATCGGCACGCTGCAGCCAGGCAGCCGCCGCGTAGGCGGCGTGCTGATCGGCGTTGCGCGCCGCAATGGGAAAGCGCCGTGTCCAAAGCGAGGGATAAACCTCCGCAAGCACCGAACGACCAGCTGGGATCTCCCATCCGTCAAATGGCCAAAAGTGCACACGATTGCGGCAATGCTCCCGGATATAGCGCAACCAGGGCAGACCTGCATGAGTGGAGTTGGCAACCTGCCCCTGCACGTCAAATTGGAATACTGACTTTGCTGTGGCGGTCCACTTTTCCGTCAATCGGAACCAGGATGGATCCCCCTGCCGCATTGCACCCTGCCCACACATCCCATCCCGCACAAAACAGACATACGTGTGATCCTCGCCCGTTGGCCAGTGTTTCTGGAAATCATCCAGAAACCCATGCCAGGACAGCGGCAGGCCATGCCTTTCGAAATATGTGATCGGAAATGAGAATCCGTGGTCAATGCCGACCAGAACCGGCTCAACCCCGGACAACTGCTGAACCAGCCATTCCGCCACTCCACGTCGCGTCCAGTACTTGCGCGGACTGGGTGGCGACTGAACTTCTTCTGGAACTGCCTCACCAGTAGCCGCATAGACGCGCAACCCTGACAGACTCTCGGTGGGTGACTTGGCACCTGAGTAATCGATGCCTATGTAGTGTTTGAATTTCGGCATAGTTCCCGACCTCATCTGGGTGGTTTTATGAATTCGAGCGATTCGCCTTCGTCGGTGATTGAAGAGAAAAAGACCCTATCGAATGAAGGCTCGGACCTCCAATATTGGGTGAAGTAGTCCGTCAGCATTGCACGAAGATGGCCAAGCGAAAAGGAAGTGAGAAAATGCTGATCCTCGATAACAAGCCAGTAAGACGAACATGTCTCAGTTGTCTCGACAATCGCCTTTCGGGTTTTGATGGTAAGGATTTCCGCAATCTTCTTCGTGTAAAGGTCAAGTCTGCCATGAATTGACCGCCACCCATTGAGTCCCATCGGCTCCCTTCGCACGATCTGCCTAATTTCATCGTTTCGACGAGAGGGGCTATCGAAGTCAAAGTCTGTCGGACTATGATCGGCATGCTCATCGTTGGCTATCTTTGCGGCCCTCGCTCTTTGTTCTGCAAGAAATCTGGTTACCTCGATTCCCGTCACCATATGGGCGGTGGTAAGAATGAAGTCGGGTTTTTCATGGAGCCTGAGTTCACATGGGTAGGTCAGAGAGTCGCGTCCCGCTGGCGTATTTAACCACCGATCAAGGACAAAGAAATCATCCAGTCTACCGGGGTTGCTTGCCCTCTCTTCCTCTATCCACTTCGCCATCGACGGACCGAGTGTCTCCTTAGAATGAATATAACAACTGATCGCCATTAATATGCAACCCCAACAACATCATTACACAACATGCAAATTCGCAAACAAGCCACGCAGGCGGCCTTGAACCCATGAAGGGTACTGTGACCACGTTCTTTCAACGCGAATACGATACTCTTTGACGATTTCAACAAACTTGGTCTTCTGGTCTCCCCGAAGAAGCCGTCGCACGGCGCTAACCGTATCGGATGCCAACGATGCGTGGACTACATACAAGAAAAGGTAGCGCCGTCGCTCGGGGTCATCTGTCTTTTCGCAAAGATCTGCAATAAAATGAGGGAAGATCGAGAACCACTTATCCTGATTGCTGGCCTGCAAAACGCTAAACGCTTCAATTAGCAGGCCGAGTACGCGTTCCTCGATGGTCCCGAGCACCCGTTGCCGCCATTCTCCATCTGATAAAACTTCCCAGACGGCCGATGCGATAGAGGGATCAATGTAGGCTTTTGCCTTTAATGAAAGGGCGATGGCCACCTGGTCCGGGAGAGAGGAGTCTGCCAGACCTCGCAATGCCTTGCACAGTCCCTCGTCTGAACCAAGGATTCGACCATAAGCAACAAGTTGTGCCAGCACTTTGCGATTTTCTTCCGCCTGAGTTTGCTCCCATTTCAGTGTCGTTTCATTAATTGAACACTCAAGCGCGAATGTCGGTTCGGCGGTTAGCTCGGAAGAAAACGGCAACAATGAGATAAGATTCGAGAAAAGGGCATCATGAAACAGCGCCTGACTCTCTACAGTCAATTCGGATGGGGCCAGTTGCTCAAGCTTTGCGCCCATAAGCGCCAGGAGGCTAGCAGCCCAGGGAGACTGCACGCCGAAAGTCATGTATCGGAGATACGAACTCCTGATGTTGGAACTGGCGGCAAGCCAGACATGGCTCGACCTGTCAATCGCCGGTGCCATCCAGTTCTTTCGATAGAACTGTGCCGATTTCGCCTCGTCTGGGAATAGAGTCGCAACCCGTTCGGCAAACCACCAGGCAAAACCCGCAATATTTGCGCTATCATTATTGGGCAGGTTCGCCTCTACGTGATAGGCAAAGTGTTTGGCGAGGTCACTCCGTAACATCCTCGGCTCATGACTATTGCTCTCCGCATCTTGGGTTTTCTCTTCGCAAACAATCCTTAGTATTTCCACCCATAGCTCAGGCATTTTACCAGCCGGCACCAATTCCGGGTGTAGCGTAAACACGGCACATGCATGGTACTGCGGCACCGGACCAAGCGCACTCTGGGCCCATGCCCAAACCGCTACCCAAGCATCGACATCCGGCTGCGTTGTCATCCAACGGGCAACGACTTCGCCCATTGAATAGGCCGGAGCCAGAGGGAGATAGCCAAGTCTTGCGTAATAACTTGCGCAGGCCTCACCAAGACTCTGCGATTCGGCAACTATAGACTCAATAATCTTGAGGAGCTTGGGATGCTCAACTTCCGGATTTCTGACCTCCAGAGCGATGGAGTCGAGAGAAGATATTGAGGGAAACATCATTCTCGGCACATAGGTATTCAGACTGTTCTGAATAACGGGTTCACTTTCCAGACATTGCCGAGTTCCATTCAGAGAAAAGAGAATGTCGTCATTCAAGACATCAATGGCCTTAAGAACGGCAGGGCGCCATTGTTCAGACACCTCAGACACCAACGCTGCCCGCAATTTCTCCAAGGCTTCCACCGATTTTGGTGTGACGCACTGCACCCCACCAGCCATCATATTGTCCAGATTCTTCAAAACAGTTTTTTGACCTTCCGGCGATTCAGAATAGAGAAGCGCCAGTAACTCGACAACGATGCGCCTGGGCTTTTCTTCCTCGGTCACGTACACGACAAGCGGCCCTGGAGAAAGCTTCTCACGCCGCAGGTGATGGGCATCCCGAATTACGTCCCAATCAACGTCAGAACTGAACGGTGTAATGGCACCATCAAGGAGATCTAGATTCTGCAGAGATGCAAGTGTGCGCATGTTCACGCGATCAAAATGGTGAAGGGCGTAATTCCGCAGGCGGATTTGCATTGCCCGGAATACTTTGCTCATTTCCTCAGGACTAGGATTTTGTTCTGGCTGTGTCATTCAGTATCTCTGTTACGATTCGCGTGTATTCATCGTCATTCAAATGGAGGGCTTCCTTCATTGCCTTCATCGCATCGGCCATTCGCGGATTACCGAACTGAGATGCGGTCTTCAGAAGGGCATGCGACAGGAACAGCCGGGGAGTCAGCAGACTCATTCGCACCTTGGCCTGCCCATCGAGAACCCGGGGAAGAGAAGGCAGGAGTTCCTGGGCGCTCCACTTCGTCAATTGCGTCGCAGCTTCGGGCGTGAATCCCTCATCCGCCCAAACCAGAATAAGGAATTCAGCTATGGTACGAGACCAAGTTAAATAGGCCCTGCCGGCCATCGACTCCCCAATTGTAGTATTCTCCGCCCCGCCAAATAGACCGGGGTCACGCATGCAGTCCTGCACGTATTCCGCGACATCCTGCAACGCAAGGCCAGGCGGGCTGCCACGATACTGATCAGCCAGAAGTTTCAAAATTTCCGGCGACGGAATCAGAAAACGGTATCTCCATGCTATAAGTTGGCGGATCGTGGCCACCGCTTTACCTGGAGCTAACTTTTCATTTGCAAGGAGCTTCATCACGAGGACATCAGTTCCGAATGCCGCCTGGGCACTATTCGGCATCTCGTTGAGTCTCAACGCCTGCCAAACACGATCATCAGACATAAGTGGTGACGAATTCTTTTGGGCTATGAAACTGGCAAAGAATGGCAGGTAATCCTTTTCGTCAGAATTCTCCTTGCGCATTTCTTCCGGCACAATATGCGGCATAAATCTGAAACGGGAGTCGGATCGAAGCTGATTCCACAAGCTCAGATGCCATTCTCTCGTCTCCTCCTGGCAGGCAATGGACTCCAATCGACCAAGTAACTCACGATACTCCTGCGACTGAATGTGAACCTTGAAGTATGCGGTCACTGAATCCAAAAGCCCGAATTGTGCCAGTGTCTCCAGTGTTGATGTCCACACCACTACATCCTGAAAATGCCCAGGAATCGGATGGTTCTCGTCAGCAGTCGACGCCTTAAAACACACAAGTTTAATTCTGTCAAACGCCTCATCGGTAATTTTTCCCGCATCTCGCAACGGGCTGACAATATCAATAAGACGATAGCGATGAGCGGCATCATCCCCGTGCTCATCCACGATCGCGGTTGGCGGCTTCACGCCGTCCGTCAAAATCACGATGCGCCCGGCATTTACCCATTTGATAATCTGCTCTGCGGTCTTCTGGCGGGAACGTTGGTTTAGAACCATCTGCCGACTATCTTCCAGAACTGTGGGCAAATAACCAGAAGGCACCAGCACCTCACCAAAATACTCAGCAGCCGCATCAAGCAAATCTAGACGGTGCAATGTAATTAGCGACGAGATATCTGCAACAACTGTCGTTCCCGGTGCCGGGCACTCCAACGGCAGCAATTCTCGGCGGCCCATTTCAGATTCACGGGCATGGAAACTGTTTGTCGAGTAAATGCAGAGTCTCGCTCGATTGGCTGGGTCATCCCCAATCCACCCCATTTCCTGTGTTCGGGTACGCCATCCCATATATATGGGATTATTGGACATTTGTTCCGCCCAGGTCCAAGGCATCCGCCCTTTCAGTATCTCCGCATGCATCAGTTCTGTGCGATCCTGAGTCTGTTTGCGTGTCTGTTTGAACATCTCCAATACTTCGTCTTTTTGGACAGCCCGGAATGCTTGAGGCTCGACCTTCCCTGCCGCCTGAAGAAGATTCAATGCTTTCATCGCATCATGCGCAGCGTCTTCATCGCCTGATGCATAAGCGGTGTTCATGAATGCCATCAAGAATGCCGGATCGTTCCAAAATCGCTCTCGGAATGGAATGAGTGATGTCAGCGCCTCTGTCGGCTGTCCCAAACTGTGATGCAATTGGGCACGCCCAAGGACGATTTGAATCGTCGGACTTGCTTGCGCGCACAAGTCATCATACAGTTGGAGACTTTCCTGAGGCAGGTCCAATTGAGCAAGGCAAATAGCAAGATTGGAAGCATGAACAAGGTTGCCTGGCTCGATCTTATGGAGAGCCCGAAACTGAACGGCAGCCTTCTCGATGTCGCGAGAAATAAAGGTATAGAGATGCGCCAGACGACCGCGTACGTCCGCGTTCTCTGGTTGAATCGCCGCCAACCTCTCATAACACCACACAGAAATATCGAATTTCTTCGCCTGATACGCGAGATCTGCGGTTTTGTGTAAAAGGCCGACATCAGCCGTCTTCTTCGCAGCCAGCAGGAGAAAGTCAACGGCTTCCGGTAATTGCCTCTTCAGCAATAAGGCGTTAGATCTGAGTTGTAACCAGTAGACATCATCCTCCGACTTTTGCCGGTCAAGGATGCCAATGGCCTGATCGGCCTCCCCATTGCGCAGGGCGACTGCAGCCTCGAACATAGCTTGGAGTCGGGAATTATGCGCCACGAGTGATCCAGCGATGGTTTCGCACTCCGAAACCTCGGTGCCCTCAATGTTCTGCCAGACCTGCTGGAATAGTCTAAAGAGTTCTTCCCTCTTCCCATTGTTGTCGGCAAGGGGCAATAACTCCTTAGCCTTTGAAAAAGCTTCCTTTTGTTGACCGAGAAAGCCGGACTGGATTACCGCCGCCAAAATGCCGGCATCAAGTTCGCCGGGGTGATCCTGCCGAAGCCGATCTGGGAGCTCGGGCGTAGCTTGAATATAACCGCTAAACACGCCACGCGCCACATCCAAGGGGATAGGCGTCCACTGGGACATCAAGGCCATCAGTTCCGTCACCATCTCACGTCGCTGGAGCAAATGGTTTGCTTGCCAGGCAATCCGCAGAGCCGCTATATCCAATTCTGACTTTGGTTTGCCCGCGGCCTGAATTGGATGAAGGACGGGCCGTAACGTATCTGCAACCGCTTCGAGCTTTTCACGCTCCTGCGGCGTGATGTCATGCGGCATGATGTTTATGCCTTTGGATTGGCCGATAAGTGCACGCGACATCATCGCCTCGGCCAACCGCACCACACACTGAGGATATCGACTCCGATCCGGAAGATTTGCAGCCCACCGAACGATGCTCTGGGCCTTGTCGATCTGGTCATTCAAGGCATAAATGGTGACGGCCACATCACACCAATGTTCATGAAGTTCCAAGCCGTTCACAATGGCCAAGGCATCGGTGATCTTCTGTTGTATTAGAAGCAGGGCGATACGGGTGCGAACAGCAGAGGGATCGAGGCAACCATCAAGTGAAGCCAATGCGGCATCCGGCCCTTTTTCAATGGATGCATTAAGCGCCGTGACTTCGGCTAAATGTTCGCTATCGCCGGGAAGCAACTGTGTGGGCAGACTCATTAGAGCCCTATCCACAGCATTGGCAAGGGTTTCAGCAGATGAAACTGAACCAGAAATCCCGGATTGTCTTACAAATTCCTGCTGAATTGAAACAAGAACCGGCAATAAACATCTTATATCTTTTGCGCGAAGTTTACCTGGGGCATTGGGATCTGAGGCAATTCTCAGTTCCGAAGATAAATCTTCTGTGGGCTCACAGAATGGCATACTGCCCGTTTCACTCTGATCCACTTCCGTTACGAAAACGGAAACTGTCCGCAATCCTGATGTACGCCCGGGCAACTCAGGCAAGCGATCTGCCATAATCTGCACCAGACCAGTTAATTCGCCACAGAACGCCATCGGGTAGATTTCATAGGCAATGGGTGGCTGATATTCCCAAATGAGATCTTCAATGTCATCCCACCCACAGACCGCAACACTAAACCAACCCGTTCTTCTGTGACGGTCTGTCAACTTGCGAGCATGCTCTTGCATTGTGACATCCTTGGGCGCAGTTGTCGCGATGGTGTATGCTTGTAGTCTTGGGTTGAATGTTTTTGCCTTCTTAACCTCTTTAGTGACCTCCGCCTTGGTGAGTTTCTTGTCGGTGAAATTCTCCTTCCCCTTGCACTGTACGCCTTCCCAGCCACTGCCGGATTTCGGCTGCCCATAGATGTCCACACCATTCTGAGGCTGCCCCTGTCGCCCATTCTTTTGAGCTTTGTCGTTACCCCATATAGCTTTCCACAGCCCCCAGCAAAGTGTCTCAAAATCCTGCCAGTTAGCTGGCGGTGGCAGTTGTAGTTTTGGGCGATAATTCATTCGCTCATCATGCTTTCCGCAAGGTGCCAATAGTAGAATGCTTCCGGACTGACTTCGCGGAGTTTGGCAAGTTCGGTAGCATTCAGGGGTTTGGCCACTCGGACAATCTCGAGTTTCGATGCATCGTAACGTAAGGCAGAAAACGGCTTAGCGGTTGCTGCATGTTTGATGCAGGCGGCCAGCAAGGCGGTTTTACTTGCGGCAACAGCGGCGTCCCGAATTGTGAAATCGCCCCCCAAAAGGTGACCACGAAGAGCCGCTATCCCTGTACGAAGAATCAGGCATCTGACCGCATCCATATCCCGGTTGACGGCCAATGCCGTAACCAATTTGGCAGTCTCAATAGTGTTATCGAGACAAGCATCGGCAGTCCACCTTCCCGCTCGATACCCAATTTCAGCGGCAGCAATGCGGGCATAAACATCCCGCAAGGTGTGAAGGCTTGCGGTGCTATTGAAAAGCTCGCCAATATCAAAAAGGTGCTTGATCATTTTTTCGGGATGATCCTCGTCATACGCCTGGCCGATGGTTTCCGGCGCGAACGTTGTGAGCTTATCAGCGAGCAAATTATCAACTGTTGGTACGGGAACCCGGATGGAGTGGTCGGCTGTGAAGAATTTTGTCTTGATTTCAATATTCTCGACATCGGAATACAGGCAGTCTTCATCCAAGACGTCCAGGATGATGTACGGTTCCCGGGAACCTTCTGGATTTACAGAGTCGAAATGGAAATTCCAATGACGACGGCGTGGAAGGCGATGACGGCCACGATCATCTTCTTCCAAACCTTTGAACGGTTCTCCTGCACATTTTTTCAGGATGCGTTCGAGTCGATCAGCTGATTCACGACAGACGATGTCCACATCTATCGAGAGGCGGCGCGGCTCCGGCAAGCGAAGCAGTAGGCTGGTTCCCCCTTTGAAAACAAAATCTAACCCCTCTTCGGCCAAGCGGCCAAGCAGTTCAAAGGCATAGAGACTCTTCTCGAAGAAGGTGTTTCCGACTCGGTTCCTCCTGCTCTCCGCCTCAATCCACGCTTTATCAAAGCAGTTCCTATCCAGAGTTCTCAAACAGTCCTCCAAAAATCACAACACGTTTATCATAAGCATATTAAGACAGATGTAATCCAAATTACTATAATGCCAAAACAATCAACCAATGGCACAAATCACGAATTTGTGCCATTGGTTGACCAATGTTTTCCAAATACATCTATCAGCGTCCGGTGATTCCGTCTGGCATAGCGCATTAGTGCGGGAATCATGAGTCGGCCGGTAGTTGCCACATGCCACGCCATGTCTTGGAATTCGCCACGGCTCATCAAAGGCAGGGTCTCGATCTCCACTGCAAGGTCCACGAGAAGTTGTTCAACAGACGCCGCATGGGGAACCATAGGTGGGGGAGATTCGCTCGTCGATGGCCGGATAACGATGGTCTTATCTTCAACTCTGAACTTTCCAGCATCGGCCACCTTGGGATCCAGATACACACGGTAACCTTGCCAACCCTGCATGGCATCGAACAGCGCGGGCATCAGGTCGCGGTCGGCATGGACAAAGGTCACGAATTTCGCCAGCAGGTGGTGCATATAGGGATTCACCTGCTCTGTGGACCAACAAGAGAACTCCAACAGGGGAAATGCCTTCTCGATCCGGGTGATACTCCACTTGATCGGTTTTGTATTCAGGGTACACGGGTTGACAATGCAAGAGTACCATCCTCTTCCGGCATCGCACACAATACCATTCTTCATGGCCTCACTCATGTAACTTTGCAGCGAAGCCGCAGTGACCACGATGTTAGCCGCGGCCATCCTTCCTACTATGGTTTCCATGGAGAAATATGGCGTGGATGCGGCGAGTTCCGGCAGAACACGGGTGAACAATCTGGCCTTGTTGCTATCGGAACGTTTCACGCCTTCTCCATTAATGACGGTGTAATTAAGCCCGAAGAATAGAATTTCAGGTCTTTATAAAGCAAGTTCACTATTCCCTCGTTAACCCCCAGAGATGTGGTCGAAACAGATAAGGCGTAAACTCGACGGGTCAATGGCAAGTTGGCGCCCACCAGAGGAGATCCTGGCATCCACAGAGGAGCCGTAAGTATCCTTGAGTTTGTTCAAATCATCAAAAGCACCCTGTCCCGTCTCGGGAGCAGAAAGTAATGGAAGGGTCTTCCTGAGCGCTTTAATCTGGGCACCCGACTTGGGGGCTCCCACAAACTTTATCAAATCCAAAAGTTGCCGGCGTTTATATCGCGGATTTGTCAGGTATCTCTCAAGAATGGCGACTATTTGCTGTTGAATAGGATCAATCCGGCGAGGAGCCTCCTCGAGCGCGACCTGCTCTTTGTGCGACTGCATAATGCTGTCAACCACCCTGTCATGGATGGCAAACGCATCGAGATCGCCGATCACGCGAGGTGTATCCGGCTGACAAGCAATGAGATTGGCTATCAAGTGCCGATTATCGAGAATGCGGTCTGTTTTAGCGTCAAAGTACTTCCAGAAATGCAGTTTTCCCCGCCCGTCAGGCGAAGGAGCCTGGAAGTAAAAGAACATTCCCTTGCTTCCAGCACGGGCAAGGCCTGAGTGGATACCATCAGGCAACTGCTTCAATTCGTCTTCCCCTTTGGAAAGAATCAAATCCCGCACTTGCTGCTGTAGGAATTCGCTGCTCGCCAGTTCAACGAACTGCTCTTCCTCCTCGACGACGGTGCCATCTTCTTCAAGAATTCGTCGAAGCGTTCCGAAGTTCTTGGGATGAACCTGCTCACCGAGAATACTGGCGTCAAGGAATCCGGCTCTGTCAATGTCGCCGATCTTGCGCGAAAGCCGCTCCACAATACGAAGAAGTTGTTCCAGGCCCGCATCCGGGAACATGTTGTAGATCCAAATCTCATCATGGAGCGACCCAAGGCGGTCGATACGTCCCGCCCTTTGGACCATGCGGGTCGGGTTCCAGTGCAGATCGTAATTGAGGAGATAGCCGCAGTCCTGAAGGTTCTGCCCCTCTGAAAGCACGTCCGTGGATATCAGAATATCGATTTCTTTGTCAGTTCCAGAGATCTCCAACCGGTCATTACTGGCAGGGGCGAACTCCTTGACGATTGCAGTGCGTTCATGTGGATGGTTGCCACTATCCATTCTACGGATAACAGGATCGCCGATGCTCTTCCGCCATTCGGCCAATGAATTGTCCTTGAGAACGCGCTCCAGATAACGAGCGGTATCCTTGTAGTAAGAGAAAATCAGTACTTTCTTGCCCTTGAGTTCCCCTCCCAGCAGATCCTTCACCGCCTGAACCTTCGCATCCTCTTCTGCATCAATGTGTTTAACCTGATTCCAAATCCGCTGAAGGGCCTCGATATCCTGTTGAAGGGCCTCATGCAAGCGTTTGAGATTGAAATCGGTGATGCAAACGGTCGGAAGCGCCGAGAGAAACGACTTAGCATCCTCGTTTTCCTCAAGTCGCTCTGCCAGTGAGACAGGGCTACAGTCATCCTCACTGTCCTCTGATGCGAGAAACTGCATGGCTTTGCGGAAATCAGTGCAATCCAACAATCTGCCGTCTAACAAATAGGATTCAAATGTCTTTTGGAACTGCAGCGCGCGTTGGACACTAATCCGAAAGGCATAGACACTAGACTCAAAGCGCTTGAGGAATCGGCTTTTAAAGATCCCGACCAGTGCCGCCTCACGTCCTTCCTCCCAAATGTCTTTTGCGATATCCTCTTTCTTGAATGACTCGAGGTTATAGGGCGCAAGGTTTAGGTTCTCGATTGCAATGACTACATCCCGATAGATACCCTGGTATGTTCGCTCAAGATCGTAGCAAATCGACTTCAGCCGCCGTTCAGGGAACTTAACCTTCTTTCCTCGAATCGTGGCGTCAGGATATGCACGTTTGATGAACGGACGCGTGCGACGTACCACGACTTCTTCCAAGAGATTGAAAAGCGCGACAGTACTCTCCTGATCCGTCTTCTCTCTCCGGGCACGCAGGAAATACTTACGCAAATCACCTATCCCGACGGCTGAAAAGAACGCAGCGTCTCCTTGCGCGATCAAGTTGATCTGATTGTACAGATCAAGGATGTCATTACTGATGGGTGTCGCAGTAAGCAAGATGATCTTCTTACGCTCACCCTCCCGTCCCCGTCCCCCGTTCCGACCGATAACCGCCTCCAGGTTTTCGTAGCGACGAGGAGAGGTGTTTCGGAAATTATGGGATTCATCGACAAGGATGACATCAGCATCTCCATAATCCCCGATCGAAAAATCCTCCCGCCCCATCTCTTCTTGGGAGACAAATGATGCCGCGATTGTCGCGGACGTTAATTCCGCCTGCCACATATCTCGCAGTGATGCGGGACAAACCACAAGCGCCTTCTGCCGAAGATGGTAGGCGTAATCCTCCAACAGCCGTTTGCCGATCCATGTTTTGCCCAAACCCACTGAATCGGCAATCAAAACCCCATTGTAGATGGCCAGAATCTTTCGGGCTTTTCGTACAGCGTCTTCCTGAAACTCAGCGAGTTCCACAGCCGTACCGCGCGGTTTCATACCGCTACCCGATTCCAGATCGTCTTTGAAATACTCGTATAAAGCTTTCATGTACACTTGGTGGGGAGTGTACTCCTTCTGCCCGAACTTCGAGGAATCCAAAAGGTCAATAAGGCCAGTTTTGAAGTCGCGGGCTTCATCCCACGCCCGGTCGTACCAATCCACCAGTTCCATGATGGCACGGGCACCCACTTCACTCTTGAGCAGCTGTCGATTCTTGACGGTAATGCGGGAACTGGCCTGCTCATCCGACAAGAATTGGACCATGCCGAGCGCCTGCTGATCCTCGGCCTCGTCTTCCGACAGCAAGACTCGGTGCGAGAGATTCAGTTCCCGGTTACTAGTCAGCCCCGGGCCGGTGAAATTACTGGATCCTACGATCCCGATGACTGGCTGGAAACGCTCAAACAAAAAGCCCTGCCCCCCGGGTTTGTCGCCGTAGATTAGGTAGCACTTTGCATGGAGAAACCCCTTTTCAATCACCCGAACAGAGACAGAATCCCTCCGGAGAAACGCAATCAGATCCTCGATCGCTCGTAATGTTTTCTCGTTGAACGGAAGAACTTCAACACTTTGCCGGAAATCCAATCGAAACGCTGCCGGATCCGACCGCAGACCCAGATCTGAGCCTTCGCGAGGTTCAGCGCCCAGCAATAACCGGAAACTGCCAATCCTGTTGAGGCCCGGCCGAAGCAGTTCGAATCCCGATACAGTAAAATACGCGGTGGCGACATCCAATGACCGGTTCTCAAACCGGACCAAGAGGTCGTTCAACACGTCCGCGAGTTTGTGCTCGCGGTTATCGATTACAAAAGGGATTTCCATCTTGGGTTCAGGTGTCCAAATAGTTTATCAACTGCCTTCCAGTCATCTTTTTCATGCCATTCATTTGATGCCACATGGCAACCATGAACTAGGCCATGAGAAAGGACCAGCGCATCACCAAAACTCGGCCATTTCCCCCCATCGACCTCCTGTGCAATCAGATTTTCGAGAAGATATAGGAATGCGTCTAATGTCTTCTGGGATAATGGGTCGAACTGGAAGACATTCCACAAGGGACGACTAGGATCCTCAGCTATGGCGTATAGAACTTTGCCCGCGACTCCATGTATTTCCGGTTCATTTAGAGCCTTGCGTCCGGTCTCTTCCGCTACACATAAAGGGATGATCAACTTCCCAGTCGCGCCGTATGTCGCGAAAATAGATCTATAGCGTCTAATCGCAGCCTCAGGGAGCCGGGGAGGCAACCTTAGAGGTTCATTTAGGCAGCCTTCAAGCGGTAAGTTAGGCAGAAGGTCTAGCAGATGATTTGTGTCCAAGACCATTGTGGAATCACCTGCGTTAGCCGCCGGAAATGAACTCTTGGTGGTCTCGTCCGGGGGATCGGCTTGCCAACCACGGGACGCTTCAGGCCATCCAAGGATGGTCTCGACCATCTTCGAACTTAACCCTCGGAATCTCCTTGTCATTCCAGGCTCCTGAGCTGCTGGCTCACGACCGCCCTCAGGAATATCGCTCATCTCCGCATCGGGGTTAAGACCGAGGTCATCCAGATCGAGTACGATATCCCACTCGGATTCAGCACTCGGATTAACGTGTAAAGGAAAGCCTTTTTCAGAAAGACCAAACAAGTCCAAAGCCAAGAAATCCCAGCACTCACGGAATGCGCGCGGCGGAAATCGGCCAGCCTTTGCGCCAAAATAAACAGCGCGACACACTTCAAACAAAGGAAGAACGCCGACTGGACGATGGTGACTAGATGTCCGATGCCCGACCCAACCGCCGCGATCCTCATCAGAGGCTTCGCAGTATTCATTGATCATCGATTGGAGAATGACGTCCATCGTGACATCACTCGGAGGGCATGCCTTCCGTTGCCGGAAGCTGAAACAATACGTCGTCAGATTCGGCAGATGGGCGCACTCCAGAAGCCACAAAGGCCTGGACAAAATCCGCCGTGAGGGGCGCTGGCACCCCCTTATCGGCAGCATCCCTGATGAGTTGGCATGCAAACCAGAGCGAATCCCGAGGATAGAACTTTGCGGCTTCAATGGCAGGGTTCAGTGCTCCTTCCGCGAATGGATAGACACTCCCTTTGTGCTGCTCTGTGAGACGAAATGCATCCATATAGACGATCAGAAGTTTGGTGAGCTTCTCAATAGTCGACGCCCCAAGTGTCACGGCCTGCTGAGCCATCCGGCTCGGATCCAACGGGGCCAGACTTTCAAGTCCAACGCGCGTCCACACATCCCTCAGATAGCGCTGGATTGATGGATGAATGGTTAACACCATTGAAAGAAACCCACGTCGAACAGCTGCCGATGAGCGTTCGAAAAAATGCTGTCGCAATTCATCAAGAAACTCCTCCCGTTCCCGAGCTGCTTGATAGAGGTATATTTTCTCAAATTCATCAAGCAGGACAATAAAGCGACGATAGCCAGCTGCCATCATGACAGGCACCAACCCGTTGATTAGCCAGGCGGTGCCATTCTTGCGCCACTGATAATCACTTACGGCAATACCGTTTTCTTCCCATTGACGCCACATGGCAGAAAGGTCGAGACCGCTGTCGAGTAACGCCTTGCTGAATGTTGGATCTAGGGCACCGCCGTTTGTTTCTCGCAACTGGCGCATTCCTTGGTCCACAAAAGCCGCTAAAGTGAGGCCGAATTCCTCCAAAAGTGCTACAAAAGCCTCTCTTGTTTTGAGCGCGGTTGCGGTTTTGTTAGCATCTCGTTGTGACAACTGTTCTTGCTGGGTCTGATCGAGAAGGTTAAGGAGAACGGCAGCCCTGAAATTGGAATCAATGTCGGCGAGAATAGTGTTATTCCCAAGTGTTTGGTCGGCAAGTGTCTCGAAAATCAAACGAACCAATTGCCAGAAACGCCGCTGCCTCCTTGGCTCAGGGAGGACATGGACCGCTAAGGCAAACAAGTCTGGACTTTCTCTGTCGACCGACCAATTGTTCCATTCCTGACTGTTAACTCTACGCATCAGGTGATGGAGAAAAGCCGATTTACCGTTTCCACGCCCACCTGCCTGGGGATCGAGGCGCACAAAGCCGAGACGCGCGGGCACATCTCCCGTTGGCGGCTGAACAAAACGCTCAAAAAACTCCTTCTCTTCAGGATGCCGGAATTCGAGATCATAGATTTCCCCATTTTGTCGGGGATCATCAGAGGAGGACGAGAATAGTGCCATAACAGGGAATGGGTTCTCTCGAAGGCCATAGAGTTCCTGGTATGGTGATCTCTGAACTGCTGGCGTTGCCCCCTGCAATCTCTGCTGTCGCTGTATTATGTTCGGCATTTCAAATCCTCTATTTCTTGCGAATCGCGATAATATAACGCGGTGTGCCATCGATAACAATCGGAATGGTCGTCCCAAGTCGGCTTCGCTCCGTCGGAGTGATGTCGACTTCCAGCGCCATGCCGTACGGCAAATCACCCCTGATAGCCTTCGGAAACACAGCGGCTAGTGTCTTTTCAAAAGCACCGGCACCGATCCTCAGTTTGTAGCATACCCGGTCACGCACAGCCGGTAACGAAACATATTCAACGCCCTCTTCTTGTTGGCGAGCATAGTATTCCCCGTACAGCGTCGACATAAACTGGGTTTCGAATGCGGCACCTTCGGGTTCATGAACATAGTATAATTTCTTCTGCCAAATGAGCCCCTCAACCAGGCGGAATCCTTCCCCAGGTTTGTCGCGGAAGGCGCCAACCGGAAACCACACCCAGCCAGCCACACCTGGCAGATTTCTGGCGGTCATGGTGAGGCCCGCCCAGTCGAGGCGACTTTGCCAGATGTCCAGATCCCGCATTGGGATGCGGAGGTTTCCGAACATCATATGCATGAACTGCTGCGTAATCGCCTTCTGCAATCTCTCTTTGTCTCGAGAGGCCTTTTTTTTGGTCGGCCAAGCATCGCCGGCGGATTCCTTCACCATGGAAACAAATCGAGCGGAAGGCAATGCGGGGATAAAGCCGGGCATCTGTTGTTCCAGACTTTTCAACCACTTGGGCGTCTGGGCTTCAATCCATGCCTCAACTGCATCTGATTCTACGGGCACAGACTCGGGTAACTGTGGGCGCGGAATGATCACTGCACCCTGATGGGTTGAGTTCAACTCCCAAAGACGGCCCAAAATGCGACTGATGATACGATCATTGAATTTCTCATGCGCCAAGGCCAGATCACGCGCGAATTCGTATGGTGAACCACTAACACTGCCCTTCGCTAACGCGGTCCCTGTTTCTGAAAGAGAAACCCGTGCCTGCGCTCCTTGTGTCATCCAACCTAATCGAGTGAACTCGCGGACAATGTCCTCGGTCTTGTCGAACCCGAGTTGAATAGCCGCACGATCCTCCACATTCGCGGCCACTTCAGCCACGCTTGCAGGTCCGAGTAGGGCTGAGGCCGCAATTACTTCCCGCAACATCAGGGGATCTCCATCGCGCGCAACCGGAGTATACTTCTCAGAATATTGCAAAGAGCGACTCGCTACCTCGACAGAGTCCGAGTCGGCCTTACCTTCCACAATCGCAATTTCCTTCTCGATCAGGCCATAAAGCCGGTACACGATTTGATCAATCAGTGTATCTGTTGCCGCCAACTGCTGTTTGATAGGCAGAAGCGTCGCCAAACTTTTTTCGTATTCATCCCTCAAACGTTGGATCAGCCCGGCATCGGACAGACTCACACCAAGACGGGAGCGATTCTTGAATAGAATCTTCTCAAATTCGGCAAATGCCACTTCTGGCTCGTTCTTTCGGTAGTCGCCAAGGTAGTTTTGCAATCGACTCTTTCCCGTCAATGACACAAGGGCAGGGCTCCCCTCAGTGACTTCACAAATTCGGAGAACCTTTTCAATCTGTTTCAAGGCCCGCCCCATTTCGACCTGTCTCCGTCTATTGAGGTTTGACATCTCCTCGGCCAGAAACGAGAGCAGATCATGCGCGGCACTTGCCTCCATGTCCTTGCTGAACAATGCGGCAACTATCTCGCAATAACCATTCTTGTCTCGGGTGCCCAAATTTTCCAACTGATGATCTTTCGCAAAGCGCCTGATGACGACAGCACGTGCCGCAACTGGGGTATTGAACGTAAATGAACGAATAGGCAACCGCTCAAAACCAGTAATCACGTACGTGTGGAGCCCGTAATCTTGACGTAACAGGAAATTCATCAACTTAGAATTAAGCAATGCTAGGCAGTAAAATAGGCCCAGATTAGACTTTGGCAGTAGAGTATATACGTTAATGCGAGTTACAAACCGCTCATCAGCATAGGTTGCAATAATGCGATCATGGATGCTTGGATTACGAAGGGCTTGGACGAGAAGGCGAGGTTTTTCGAATATCTCCTCCTCCCTTGGTGCAGCCAACCAGTCTCCGTATTTTATCCACTCCGGTTTCCTTCGATCGTGAAAATACCGCCCTATGTCATCCCCCCTCAAAAGAGGTGACCATCGCTTCCCGTTTTGAGGAACAAATGAGGTGTAGATTTCCTCGCGAATGTCCTTTTCTGTCTGTGGCGGCGTCCCTTTGCCAAGTTCATATGGTTTGCAACCAGAACGAAAGTCGAGAACATCGGCACACCTTTGAGTTGTTCCCGTGTTACGAAGGCACACTCGGTTCGCCGGAGCATTTCCAATGCTTATGGATGCCTGCTCATTTTGCAGCCATTGATCCTGTGCTTGCATGTAACGTGTCCATTTCCGCGTCTGGAATAAGTCGGCGAGATCACTGTCCTTGGGAAAGGTAGTTACTTCTGTTCCATTATCCGTTAACACGCGAGGGCCAAGTACATAGACCAGCGGATCGACTGTTGGGTCTTCAAAAACGTTTTCGTTAAGTCTGAGAAGAGCGATCAAATGGAAATCGGCCAGGAGTCTCCTCCGGAATGGCGCACAATTGTGTAGGGTGAGCCATGTGTCAGGCACAATTAAAGACAAGCGCGATCTCTTATTGCCAAGTTTACAACTCATGGACATGAACGCGACGTACATGTCAGACTCGCCCATGACTAAAGGAAATGCATCGAAAATAAACGACCGCAGGGACAACATCTTTCCTTTGCCGTAGGGTGGGTTCCCGACAACCACATCAAACCCCGCACTCTCCAATCGTTCGATCACTTGGGTTGTCCCCGATCGAGGACCGTAGTAAACTTCAGGGAATTCCAATTCCCAGTGAAAGAAACGCTGCGCCTTGGATGCCTCAATTGTGCCTTTGGCAATCTGGCGATGGCGCTCATCCATGTATTCGAGTTGATTCGGATGTTGTGCCCAACGCTCCGCATCGGCGCTCAGGAGGAACTCAGAGGCAAAATCCCTCTCAACCTTACCCTTGCGAGCCTGCCCGCTCTGCCTGTCGCGCACGGTGGTCGATTCCTTGACCGGCGTGTTGCCAAACCAGCGGGAGACATAGACATCCAGCAGGCGTTTGTAAGGAGCCAGTTCATCGCGCGCGCGTTTGAACTCGTGTCGACTCTGATTCATCTGTTCCACTGTCACGTCCGAGAGCCTGCCGACCTTACGCATTAGGTCCGCACCCAGCATGACACCGGCGAATTTGCTCCGCGAGAAAAGCAAAAGTTGATCGGTCTCAACGGCTTTCTTGACGGTTTCGATGTCTGTACCAATAAGACTGTTGCCGCATTTGAGGTGGTGATCTAGGAAGCTGAGTGGCGCGCCGAGGGTGAAACAGTCGAGCCAGAGGGAAACTTTGGCTAATTCTACGGCCATGGGGTTAATGTCTACCCCGTAGATGCAGCGCTTGAGAACGTGGCGCTTGAGTAGATTCGTATCTGTCAGCCGCGCGTGGTCAATGTTAATGCCGCTCTCGTCCATGTGCTCAAGGATGGATTCACGCATGCGGCGGAGCCGGGCCGCCACAGGATTCCAAGGGAAACCGTTCAAAAAATCAATCATGCGGTCGGTGACGCAGTCCACAACCTCGACCAGAAAGTGCCCACTGCCCATGGCGGGATCAAGGACCTTCAAGTCAAACAATTCCTCCGCAAGTTCCACGTACGTATTGCCAACCACTACGTCAGGATCCTGTATCTTGGAACCGGCCTTGGCCCGCTGCAGGTTCAGTTCCACCGACTCTCTATACCTTTTTTGAGCCTCGCGGAGTTTAGGCCGCATTGAGTCGAACTTTTCCTGGAGCACCGGACCGACAGCATGCTCGACAATGTACTCCACAATGTAGTCGGGTGTGTAGTAACTGCCGGTGGCCTTCCGTTCACTCTTGTCGTTGGAGAGATAGACGTCACCCTTGGAGATAACATCTCCGCGGCGCTCCGTGGCCTTGTGCTCGCGGTCACTCAGTTCCCGCCACGGGCAATAAACATCCTTGCCCTTTTGCTTCACGACACCTAGCTTTTCAGTCGCAATCTCGACCTTAAACTCTAGAAGCCCCTCGTAGATGGAACCCAACTGGCGTACGCCGAGCGACTTATAATCAATATACACAAGTTCAAGTTTCTTCTCGTCCTCAACCCGCGCCAAAAGATCGAGCCCCATGGCGAGATGTTGGTCGGGAATGAAATGATCTCGAAGGAAACGGGCATGCGCGGCTTCTTCGCTGCTGTCACCGTCGACCGGATCAGTCATGAATAGCCCGCCATTGTAGGTGGGCAAATTAATCGAGGGATCGCCCTTGTCGATCAAGGCAAAGAGCGCCGTAAGGCGGTCATAGAGTTGGCGGTCAGACTGGCCATAACTTTTGGCGATCTTGCCGGCGCGCGTGGATTCCGAACGGTCGGCCTTCTCCGCGACCTCCTCTTTCATTCGCAGAAGGCTTTTCAGGTAGTAACCACGACGTTCTTTCACCGGCAGGAGGTCGCGCGCCTCGGCATAGGAGAGAAAAAGGAGGCGATAAAGGAATGTGAGTGTTCCTTGGAAATGCTCGCCAAGCCGGGATGCCCGTTCTTCCTCAGGCAAAGCCAATAATTTTCCCGGCCCACCCATTCCGGCAACAAAGCCGGACGCAAAGTGTGGGAATATCTCACGAAACACCCGATCCTTGAGTCGTTCACCCAACTTCTTCGCATAGATCTGCGAGCCGTCCAGCAATTCATCCAGGAAGCATTTCTTGCTCTCGCTTTCACCCTTGCGGATAAAGGCCGCCGCTCGCAAGAACAGCCAGAAATAGCGGAACGCATCAGAGGAATCTGGTAGCGCCAAAATCTCAGGCAGGTCAACTTCGTAGTAGTTCGTCGCCCGTGAATGCGCCTTTTTCGAGTAAAGGCGCCAGATCTTACCGTTGGTCACGATGGCCCAATCACAAGGGCTGTTCTCCAGCACTGTGATTACGGTTTGACTGGGGTTCTCCTGCGGCGTGCCCGGATCACGGGTATCGTCTGGACCATCAAGATTTCGGTTCCAGCAGTAAGTCAAGGCAAGCGTCACAGGTTCGGCGGCGTCACCCGCGTACAGCGCGTAATCCGGTTTCTGGACATCATCCGTGGCCTTCTTCTGTTCTTTCGCGACAAAGCCGAGGGCTTCGAAAGCAGGGAGAAACAGGGATGAGCGTAGGGTTACCTCGGGGTGGCCAGCAAAAGACGCTACCCCTTTCGCCAATAGACCATGCAAGACTTCGAATGGAACAGCAATGTCCTGCTTCCATTCGGGAAGGTCGCGGAGCCTCTCCACGAGGTAGTAGTCAGAGAACAATGCGCGATTGTTGAAATGTTCCTCCGACCAGAAAGCCACACTGTATGCGGAAAGGAGTTTCTCGTATTGAGCCTGGGGATCAGCTTCGGTGTATTCGAACCGCGCCAACACCCGCAGGTCAACACGCCCGGGAGCACGACGTTTTACCGAAAGACCCAGAGGCCGAAATCCTCTTTTACGTTGAGCCTGCATTGGGCCAGGACTCTCGCCGCCAGCCAGCAATGTCTCAACGAGCACAAAATCGATCTGCTCGTAGTCCGATGTTATGACGAGCAGATAATGACCTTGGAAGTCCCGAAAAGTACGGGCCAAGGAGCGCGTAAGGTCAACAGTGACGGAATCAACCTCAAACAGGTAGACTTGAAAATAGTCCTCCTGGTTGGCAATGCGCTCGATGTGTCTTATTCTTCGGACCGTGGACTCCGGTGAAATGCCGAGATTTGCAGCCGACTGTTTTAGTCGAGCAGAAACGTTGTATCCCAATACTTCAAAAAAAGAGACAACCGCATCCCTATTTGAGAGGCATTGAACCTGGCTTCTCTCAAGCATGAGATGATTCCTTCTGAGGAATAACTTCGGAATTGGAAAGCCATATGACGTCATCGCCCATCAGGAAAACATTAAAATTGCTCCAAACGGATTTCAATCCCGTCTGAACGCAACTGATGAATATTCTCAAACTGGTCATGGCCATGCGGGCATGGTGCTAAATTGAGGCCGATTGTTCAAGAGTGATGATGCCCCCCAAATCCTCGCCTAAGGCGCAATAGCGGAGCTGATTTGGCGGCGAGGTAACTGGAGGCTCAGGATGAGAGCGTGAAAACCTTACGAAACAGGCCTAATTCGGTGATTTTTCAATCGCCCAAGAGC
>Ga0194063_10000618_pt1 | contig 25154 bp, 34 predicted proteins | sample SepL3720m_MetaG_FD_155459 | JGI IMG/M metagenome (GOLD analysis project Ga0194063, IMG submission 155459) | Anoxic zone freshwater microbial communities from boreal shield lake in IISD Experimental Lakes Area, Ontario, Canada - Sep2016-L373-20m | ecosystem: Environmental > Aquatic > Freshwater...
GCATTTAAGCTGTTTATATATGACTATACGTCAAAAGCTCGAGATAATTCAAAAAATGCTTGGGTTAACCCAGACTAAACTAGCGGAACGATTCGGCGTGTCTTTTGTCGCATTTAATAGCTGGTGGACAGGTAAATCAGAGCCGAGGGCAAAAGCTCAGGCTACTATCGACGAGCTATATCTCGAAGTAACGGGACAGAAGGTTATACCCGCGGATCAGCTTACTGGAAAGAAAAATGTCATAGAGCAAAAGTCGAGGGAACATAAAAATATCCTCCAAGAAATCTTAAATAATCCAGATATACGGGACCAGTTCATTTTGAAGTTGACCTATCATAGTAACAGTATTGAGGGCAGTACTCTTACAGAATCAGATACCGCTGCGATTATCTTTGATAATGCCGCTTTGCCTCAAAAGAGCCTGATAGAACAGCTCGAAGCGAAGAATCATCAGACGGCATTGAATTATCTTTTTGATCATATTATTAAGAAAGAGAAAATAGATGAAAATTTAATTCTTAAACTTCACGGAATTCTTATGAATGGCATTCGCCCCGATGCAGGTTCCTATAGGAATCACGGGGTTAGGATTACTGGAGTAAATCTGCCAACAGCTAATCATATGAGCGTTCGTAAGCTCGTAGGGGAAGTGCTTACACGGGCGATAGAAAAAACCAATGATATAGTCAGCTTATCAGCAGAGGCTCATGCAAAGTTTGAGCAGATACATCCATTCTCTGATGGAAATGGTCGCATTGGGCGTCTTCTCATGAACGCCGTGCTTCTGAAAGAAAATATTGCTCCAGCCATCATCCGTCAGGAGCAGAAACAGCTTTATTATACTTATCTCTACAAAGCCCAAACTAAGGAGGATTATAGTCAGCTCGAGGACTTTCTCTGTGAGGCTATTATGGACGGATTTACTATCCTCGATCGGACGGACCTAATTTAAATTATCTTTTAAAGATATATGGTCAAAAAACTAAAACCCCTCTCAGTAGATTTGCAAAAAGACTTCTCGGAAAAAGGCGGGATTTGCTATTTGCCGAGGCCGAGCGTGGACTTTGTAAAAAATACTTTAATTCCTTTCTTTAGGGAGAAGGGGCTTAAATGCGCCGAGATAATCTCTGACTATAGACAGCCACGGCCGGGGGATAGAGGGGACTGCTGTCATCCGGGCACGCATGGCTATGAATCAGAAATTCCGGCGGATATTAAAGAGGGAAAAGTCTGGGTCAAATGTATGAACTCACCCGTATGGATTCGCGAAAACGCCGGTGATCCAGAAAAAAGTCCTGGTTTGCCATATCCTGATCCATCCGCATTCGGTGAGTGGTTAAAAGAAAATATCGGTGAGGCAAAAGATACGGAGGTCGTGCTATTCGGGCTTACGGCTGATTGTTGTGTTTTATGCACGGCACAGGAACTTAAGTTCAGGGGCTATAAAGTTTACATTCTAAGCGAAGCGACAGACACATATTCCGGAGATCAAAATGAGAAAAAGATGCTTTTAAGTGGCGTGCCGGTTTCGAACTGGGCAGAGGCGATTTCGTGGGAGGAGCTTAAGGAAAGACTATTAAGTGTGTAGGTTTCACCCTTTACAGAGTTTGACTCTGATGTCCTAGTATGCTAGACTAGTCAAAGAGAATAAATTAGGTTCTGGGAGCAAAATGTCGGGCTCTCTAAACATCCGACAAGTTCATTCAAAGAGAAAGTAGAAAAAAGATGAAAACCAACGTCATCAACAGTCGGTTCGCGATCGAATGCTTCAACAGCAGTCTCTCAATCATCGGGTCTTCAATATATCGCAGGAGTTCAGTCGTATTCCGCCTCACTGGAAGTTCCGTGAGTGACCTCATTAGGGATCGGCCTCCATTCTGTAAAAATCCAATTTTTACGAGAGACATTGAATCCCATGAGAATGTCCTTATCTTTGAGTACAGTCTCCGGGAGGGGTTGCGTAATCCGCGTAAGTTACTCAAGTCGGTTCGGAATAAACTGGTGCAAGCCTGTTTCCGCAACCAACGAGAGGACGACAAGGAGTACCAAAAAATGTACACCATGCCTGATCGCGAGGAACACCGAATGTTCCAAGATGGAGATGAAGACCGCCCTCCTTTGATGCAGGTCTGCTTCACTTGAACCGCATGAGTTGGCGGGACTCTTTTTAAAATTCGCTCCGCAGTCTGAAAGATGGCTGCGGAACTTAATTGAGCCGACGACGGATGTCGAAGGTTCATAGAGTTCAGTTCTTTGAGTCAACAATTCAAAAAAAAGAAATACCCTATGCTAGGATTATCCCTGTCATACAGACATGAGCTTGCCCACCGGCTTTCTCATAATCAGAAGCTCCTGTTAAGTAAGGTACTTGCCTTACGACTACAGCTTCGAGCACCGAGTTTCCCTAATCCGCTTTGCGGAATGGATGGGATACTTGCCGCAGACTCTTTTCTAAAAAAGATTGGAGCCGTGGGACTTCTCAATGGTGGCTTGGCTGAAGCGGTATGGAACCGCCGAAGGACCGAAGCCGAACTTAAAGCCCACAAGGATGTCGATGTGTTCATTCTGTCGGCACCAGAACCCCCCGAAGACTTTGAGGAGGGGATCGATTGGTGGATGCCTCACGATATCCACTTTGATTCGATCAAGACTCGGTCTGGAAGTAGCGAAAACGTCACCAAACGTTTTTGGATAAATGGACACGGTTGTGCCCTCTGCTATCGCATCGAATCACAAACTGATCTTGCGCCCGGTCTCTACTTCCCCTCACCAGAGTTGGCAGTAGATATTCGTGTGTCGGAATGTTTGGCTATGATAGACGATTCGGTAGCAGTTATCGACGAGGATCATGAGACCTTTCTCGACAAGTTTCGCAAGAAACTCGGTGTCCGAACTCAACTACCCTCATTTATCTCTGTCGCATTGGGACGGAATCCCGTTCCATACATACGCGGGTATACTCCGTTCCGAGTCGACCCTGTTCCTCTCGAGGAACAGCGCGCGTTAAATCATGGTCGGCCTCTAAGCGAAGGGAAGAAATAGCTGTCAGATTTTTTACTTATCGCCTCTGGAAACCCCGAGGCGAATTTTTTATCCAATTTAATTTTTTCATCATTTTAATTTACCACCTAACTTAATAATATTCGGCAAACTTTACACCTTTACATTATCTATCGTCAACTTGTAAAGTATTACATAAAGTGCTATATTTTACTTATGTCTACATGGATACAAAATAAGCGAAAATTATCCGGTTTATCTCAGACTGAGGTGGCAGAAAGTTTGGGAATTTCTCGCCCTACTTATATTAAGCTCGAAGGGGGAGAGGTGAAACCCACAGAACAGCAGAAGGCTATTCTCGCAAGTCTTTTCGATGTATCCCAAAATACTTTTGATAAAAATAATGAAGAAATAGCCGTCGGATTTACTACTGTTCGCATTAGAGAAATACCAAAGGAAAACGTGGATAAATTTAAGCAAGTCTTACTTTATATCATATCTAAAGTGGGTAGTCGTCCGAATATTGGCCAGACAGCTATCTATAAGCTTCTATATTTCATCGACTTTGACTATTATGAGAAATACCAAAAATACCTTATAGGAGCGACATATGTAAAAAATACTCATGGTCCGAGCCCAGTTTCTTTTGCAAAAATAACGCGTGAATTAGAAAGTCAGGGAAAATTAGTGGAAGTAAATAGTAGATTTTTTAATTATGATCAGAAGAAATATCTCATCACCTCTGAGCCGGAGGTTTCAGAGTTAAGCGCTCGAGAGCTAAAACATATAGATGATGAATTAGAGCGTTTGGCTTCGAAGACTGCCAAAGAACTTTTAAATCTATCACATATAGATACCCCTTGGCGTGTGGCTGGGAAGATGGAAATTCTTAACTATCGTCATGTATTTTATAGACCGGATGAAACATCTGTAGGAGACTATGAGCCACTTTAATCAAATACCAGAATTTGAACGCGAATTAAAAAAGCTTTCGAAAAAATATAGGAGTTTGCCCCACGATCTTAAAGATTTTGAGGATATCCTTAGAAGTGATCCCTGTGGAGTAGGTAAGGGCTTTGTCATTATTCATAGTTCGCCAGCCTGTAAGATCGTGAAAGCCCGCCTCGCCTGTGAATCTTTGCAAAATAAAAATATGAGAATTATCTATGCTTATCATAAAGATAGGATAGAATTCATGTATATAGAACTTTATTCTAAAAGCGAAAAGGCAAATGAAGATAAGGGCAGGATTATGAGATATTTAGAAGCAGTAATTAATTAAATAAACTAGTGTGGTTATATATCAAATATACTGACACTCATGTTTGATTTCTTTACATAGGTCATATATACTTTAGTATATGATCACAAAATATTCAAAGTTGATTAAGGAAGCTCGACAAAAGAAGGGCTTATCTCAGTCTGATCTGGCTATAAAGATTGGTATTTCTCGGCCTTCATACATCGCCATCGAAAAAGGGAAAAGGGAGCTTACGATGGGAGAATTTGAAAGACTTTCCAGTATTTTAAATGTGTCTTTTAAGGAAATGGAGAGTGGCGAATCTCCAGATTACGAGAAATATAAGCAGATGATACTCGCTTTTCTTCGCCTCGATACTAAGATTCCGAAGACGAAACTCGCGAAGCTTCTATATTTTGCTGATTTCGGATGGTTCTACTCTCATTTAAAAAGTATGAGCGGTATGCAGTATAGAAAGATTAAATATGGACCCGTGGCTGATTCATATTTCAGAATCATCGATGATATGTTTGATAGTGGGGAGATAGAAATCGAACAGACAAAAGACGGTGTTATGCTTATCTCTCAAACACGTAGTGGTGCTAAAGTTAATCTGTCTAAGATAGAGAAAGCTGAAGAAAAACTTATTATAAATATAGAGAAAAAATGGAAAAATAAGAAAACGAATGAAATAGTCGATTTTACTCACAAGCAGTTTCCATACCTCTTTGCCGAGGATGATGAAATCGTATCTTATGAACTCTTTACTCAGGAAGACCCCGATGAAATCTATTAATTATGATGTAATATTTGAATCTTTTGCTGAAAGGCATTTTATAAAAACTTTTGCAAAAAAGTATAAGGGTGCTTGGGATATCACATTTAGAATTCTCACTGAAGAGTTTCGGCAGATCGACCTTCTGTTTCTTAAAAATACAGCTGAAACTATTTTGGACTCAAAAGACGTAAAGATATGTAAAACGGAATTTAAAATCGCTGGTACTGAGGTATCACGCCACGGATCGGGAAATAGATGCATCGTCGCTATTCATAAAGACACGAATAAAGTCTGTGTTTTACTCGTCTATAATAAAAATGATTTGCTCGGCCACAACGAAACTTCCACCTGGAAAAATCTGGTCAAAGAAAATTATTTAGAATACGCTAATATTCTGTAAGGATTTTGAGTTTTTCTCTTATTATGCCCATTTATTAAGTAGAGACAATATGTATATAATGTGTATAGTATATGTATAGACTATACATATCAAATTAAAATAATTTTATAGAAATGAAAAATCAAAATATAAAATCCCGAAGAATAGAATTAATTACACTAGATACTGCGCTTGAGGCTGTAAAAGTGGCTATTTCCGCTGGCCGTAAGTTAGGCGTAAATATTTCTATTTCCATCTGCGATGCCATGCTTACTGAGATCGCTTATGCTCATGATGATAACGCTACAGCTCATTCAGCTTTCACTTCTAGAAGAAAAGCACAAACGGCAGCATCGACGCGTAAGGCGACAGGCTGGATGAATTCCGAACTTGCCATCACTTTGCCTATGGCTTCTGGAAATATTCTTACAAATATCCCAGGTGGTATGCCGATACATTTTGGCAAAATACTTGTCGGTGCGCTCGGCATCGCCGGCGGTACCGTGGAGCAGGATGCGGAGATCGCTAGGGCGGTGCTTAAGGGTATCGGGGCGGACCTTGTGTAATTTCACTTTTTATAATCTATGCAATCTCAATCAATACTTCATTCCTCCTCATCCACGGCGGAGTCCATGGGGGATTATATCCAGCATATTCGGGTTCTCCTTTTGCTATGATGGAGTCGCGCTTTAGGAAGGAGAGTAATTCCTGTTTTTTTGCCTGAACGCGGTCATTTGTTCTAAACCAAGAAAATGTTTTTACTGCCATTTTCCTTTCTGGAATGGTGACGATTTTTACACGGGCATCATTTGGTATCGGCAATGTAACGAGTGTGTATGATCGAGGCATGCCAAAAGAGATGGTATGAGATTCGCCCTCAATGCTCGCCGTGACAGGGGCTGTCATTGCTATAGAAATATTCGTTTTCTTTTCGATCACAGGGGCAGTCATGGCAATACTTTCTTTTTTCGTATTACCTCCAAAGATATAGCCGGCTATGATACGGAAGCCCTGATTTAATGCATTTCGATACGGCCCTTTGACTATAGTCTGAGCGACTATATGAGAAGGGTAGAGACGTATCTCATAATCTTTCCTAGTTTCTAAAACCGAATACTCGGTCTGTTCAATGTTTGATGACATATGTTCATTATACATTACTCAGGAGGTTACTTTTTAAGTAGTGCGGTGCGCGAAGCTTTGCTTCTTTTGGTCCGTGATCATGGGGTCGCGGGCTTTTTATTATGTCACATTTACATACACTCAAATGTTTGACTTCTAGACATCATTAAAGTAAGCTATATGCATGACTAATGAGTATATTAAGGCGCTTCGTGTAAAACGGGGGTTTTCTCAGCTGGAAATAGCGGAAAAACTCGGCATTTCACGTTCCTCATACATTGCCTTTGAACAGGGTAAGCGCGAATTAACATTAGCTGAAGCGAATGAATTAAGTACAATATTCGAAATCTCACTCGAAGATATTCAGGATGGCAAAAGTAATACCCACGAAGTCATCTTTGAAAAAAGTAAAAAAGGCATAAAGGAAAAAACGGGTGAAGAAGTATGGGAGCGCATCTCTATTCCGCAGGAAAAAGTAAAAAAGTTTAAGCAGGTACTTTTGTATATTTTGTCAAAAGTCGGTGGTAAGCCGAATATTGGGCAGACTGTTCTTTATAAACTCCTGTACTTCATCGATTTCGATTATTATGAAAAATACGAGGAACAGCTCATAGGTGCGCGCTATATGAAAAACACTCACGGCCCGACGCCAATAGCCTTTGCAAAAATCGTAGATGAGCTCGAAGTGGAGGGTAAATTAGAACCTATAAAAAGTAGGTTTTACAAATATGATCAAACTAAATATTTAGTTAATCCGGAAGAGGTAATAGATTTATCAGAGTTATCTGGCACTGAAGTCGCGCATATAGACTGGGAATTAGGGCGCCTTTCTGATATGACCGCTAAACAGATTTCGGCATTATCACATAAGGACACTCCATGGCTCGTGGCAAAAGAGAAAGAGCTCCTAGATTATGAGTATGTATTTTATCGTCCAGAAGAAACATCAGTAAGAGAATATGAGTCACTGAGATAAATCCAGTAGGGGTGGGTACGAATTTTACTATAATTCAGCATTTAGATTCAGTTAGAATAGTGAAAACGCGTTTGGCCTGTAAGTCTTTAAGGGACAGGTCTATAAGAATAATTTATGCGTATCACAATGATATAGCTACTTTCATGTATATAGAAATGTATTTTAAAGGCGAAAAGGCAAATGAGAATCGCGAAAGAATTACTGAATATGTGAAAAGTTTGATATAGTTTGTGGACGATTAACGAGATAATATTAAAATGAAATTAATTAGCGTAAACGCCCAATGTGGCACAAAATATGAGGCCCTCTTAGAATTTCTTAAAGAGAATTCTCCAAGCACAGATATTTTTTGCCTTCAGGAAGTTTTTCATAATGCAAAAAAGATTAGGCCGGTTTTAAAGAATGTCAGGCCGAATTTATTCGGAGAGCTAGAAGCGGTGCTCACTGATTTCAGAGGGTACTTTGCACCTCCACAGGAAGATGATGTTGGCGGTCTAGCTATTTTTGCAAAAAAAGATTTGGAAGTCAGCAGGGTGGAGAATATAGTCATTTTCCCGATGATCGACGTTATAACCGACCGCAGTAATCCAGACTTTTTCACAATGGGCCGAGATTTACAATGCCTCGAATTTAGTAAAAATGGAAAAACTTATTCAGTTCTAAATTTTCACGGCATGTGGAATTTAAAAGGCAAAGTAGATACGGAGAAGAGACTCGAGCAGTCGGAGAAAATTAGAAAGATTTTTGATGAATTAAAAGGTGCGAAAATTTTATGCGCGGATATGAACATTCTACCTAGCACGAAAAGCCTATCTATTTTAACAGAAGGTAACATTGATCTAATCCAGAAATTCGGCATTAATTCCACACGAAGCGCTTCTAAGCAAAGGCCGGAAGTTGTCGATTATATAATCACATCGCCTGAGATAGAAGTTTTAAATTTTGAGGTGCCTTTAGCCGAGATTTCGGATCATTTGCCTTTAGTGCTAGAATTTAATTAACACTAAATTTTATGAAAATCGAAAATTCTCTTATTAATAGCCTGGGTCAAAAATTAAAAGTCATCTATTCTGAAGAAGACCCTTTAAAAGATTTAGATGGTAAAATTTTACAGGGCGTGCACGCTTTCTGCTTTTGCGAAGGGAAATTTGTGCTCGTTTATGCTAAGGATAAAGGTTACTGGGCCCCGCCAGGCGGTGGAATAGAAAAGGGCGAAACATATGAAGAGGCTGTCATTCGTGAAGTTAAAGAAGAGACAAATATGAAAGTTCTCGCTCAGAAATTCATCGGCTTTCAGGATGTTTATGAACCGAATAGAATCGTCCGTCAAACTCGTTCAGTTTGCATTGTAGAACCTTATGGTCCATTTACAAATGATCCTGATGGAGATATTACGGAAATAAAATTAATCGAGCCCGTTGATTCGAAAAAATATTTTGACTGGGGTGTAGTGGGGGATAGAGTTATGAGTGAGGCTCTAAATAATTATAAATTATTGAATTCAAATGGCCGATAAAAAAACAATAGACTCATATAATAAAATTGCAGAGGAATATCATAAAAGAAATGCTAAGACCATATGGTCGAAGGAATATAAAACCTTTCGAGAGTTGTTGGTGGGTAAGAGCAATATACTTGAGATTGGTTGTGGTACGGGGCGTGATGCCGAGGAATTAGTAAAAATGGATTTTAACTATACTGGAATCGATGCGTCTTCGGGAATGCTAAATTTAGCAAAAAAGAGAGTGCCTAAAGGCAAATTTATTATCAATGATTTTTTTAAGCTGGATTTTCCTGCTGAATCATTTGATGGATTTTGGGCGGCTGCTTCTTTTCTCCATGTACCTAAAGCTGAAATAGATAAAGTTCTTATAGAGGCGAAAAGGATATTAAGGCAAAACGGCATAGGTTTTATTTCAATGAAAGAGAAAACTGATAAAGACGAAGGGGTAATTAGCGAAACAAAAGCAGGTGGTATTCAAAGATATTTTGCATTTTACAAACAGGAAGAATTCTCTCAAATTCTAGAAAGGAATGGATTTCAGATTATAGAAAAAGTCATAGAGGTAGAAGATGATCCTTTGGCACAAAGATGGCTAGGGTTTTTTGTTAGTAAAGCATAGATATAATTTTTTTGCCTCGCTTTTTGCCCTCAAATATATTAGGATATATTCTATGGATAAATCTCATATGAAGAACCCTCATCGTCCGGAATACCCTAAGGTTTCAAACGGCGATGTTTTAAGGGAGTATTTAAAGGCGGCTCGTGGGTACTGGCTGACTATATTTATAGTCACGGTATTTACCATTGTGCCCGTAATCGCCACGGGTATTTTCGCTCCGATTTTCTATAAACATCTCTTTGATCTCATATCAGGCAGTCCTACGGCAGAGGTGGTTTCTGAACTCATAAGCACAATACTCTATGTACTTCTACTGAATGGAATTAGCTGGATAGCTGTACGAATTTACGCATTTGCCATGGTGCATTTTCAGTCAAATATTATGAATCGCCTCCGCCAGAGAAGTTTCGAATATGTCATCGGCCATTCCTATTCATTTTTTAATAACACTTTCAGCGGATCGCTAGTTCAGAAAATTAACCGCTTTATGCGCTCCTTCGAAGGCGTGACTGATAGATTATTCAGTGAAATTATTCCGCTTCTCGTTAAGGTCGCGGGTATCGCTATAGTTCTCTGGTACACCGAACCTATCTTTGCCTATGCAGTTATAGTCTGGATGATTATATTTTTCATTCTCTCTTCTATTTTTGCAAAATGGAAAATTCCCTATAACATCATCTCCGCTGAAGTGGAATCACGCGCCTCCGCATCACTCTCTGACAGTCTTTCTAACCATGCTACAGTTCTGACTTTTATAGTAGATTTTCTCATGAGGCAAAGATATTTGATGAAGCGAATACTACTCATACCAAAGCACTCGCTAAGAAATGGAATGTGGCGAATATTATAGAAGCTATTCAGGCTTTCCTAAATATCGGTATAGAATTTATAATTTTCTATATTGCCATAAAATTCTGGGGAATGGGAAAGGTAACGGCTGGAACTTTTATACTCATTCAGATATATATTATCGGCCTTATGAATAATTTCTGGGGATGGAGTAGAATGTTACGCTATCTCTATGAAGCCTTCGCAGATGCGAAAGAAAGGGTGGAAATTCTAAAGCTTACACACGGTATTAAGGATATGACGGGGGCAAAACCACTTCATGTAAATGGTGGGGTTATAAAACTAACTGATGTTCACTTTGCCTTTAATGAGTCTACGCCAGTGCTAGATGGAATAAATTTAGATGTTAAATCTGGTGAAAGAATAGGACTAGTCGGTCCGTCTGGGGCAGGAAAATCTACATTAGTCAGGCTTCTTCTTCGACTTTATGATATTCAAAAGGGAATTATACAAATAGATGGTCAGGATATTAAGGAAATTACTCAGGGAAGTCTCCGTGAGGCTATCAGTTTCGTACCGCAGGATCCTATTCTTTTTCACCGTACGCTTCGTGATAATATTTGCTATGGAAAAACAGGGGCGACGGACGAAGAAATTATTAATGCATCAAAACTGGCTCACTGTCATGAATTTATAGAAACTTTTCCGTACGGCTATGATACTTTCGTCGGTGAAAGGGGAGTTAAGCTTTCTGGCGGAGAGCGTCAGAGAGTAGCTATCGCCCGCGCAATTCTTAAAAATGCTCCGATTCTCATTCTCGATGAAGCTACTTCTAGTCTAGATTCACATTCAGAAATGCTTATTCAGGACGCATTAGAAAATCTTATGAAAGGTAAAACGGTTATAGTCATAGCTCACCGCCTTTCTACTATTAGAAAGATGAATAGAATAGTCGTTATAGAACACGGAAAAATCCTCGAAGAAGGTTCTCATGATGAACTCGTAGAAAATGGCGGGCTTTATGCAAAGCTCTGGTCACTGCAGTCGAAGGGGTTTATAGGAAGTACCGAAGAATAATAAAAGTCTTGAGTGTTATAATAATATGTATAAAAGTAATTAATTAATATAAAAATCATGAGCGCAGAATTCAAAGGAATAATCGGAATAATATTAAGTGTAATCGCACTATTTTCAATGGTCTTAATAGAAATTTTAAGATTAGGAAAAACATTATTCACTGTCGCTATCGTTCCGCTTATTATCTCACTCATCGCTATATATCTAGGTGCTATCGCTAGAAAAGATGGAGCTAAGATATTAGGTGTTATTAGTATAACTGTGGGAATTATAGGTGCAGTTAGCAGAGTTCTATTCATCATAGTATCTGGAAGATAATAAATCTTTCATAAAATAAAATGAGAAGAGGCAAAAGAGAGGAGCGACAAGAGTATTTAAAAAATAGAGAAAATGCCCGTGCTTTTATAGAGAGAAAATCCGAAGAATTTAATAAGTTTTATGGCTATAAAATTAATAGAATTAGCATTAGAAATCAGAGGACTCGCTGGGGAAGCTGTTCGAAAAATGGTAATTTGAACTTTAATTATAGGCTTATTCTTCTACCTGAAAAGCTGGCAGATTATGTAATCGTTCATGAAATTTGCCATCTTGGTGAATTTAATCATTCCTCTAAATTCTGGGCACTCGTCGAGCGCACTATCCCAGACTATAGGGAAAGAAGGCAAATTTTGAAGAAAATTAGGACGAATATGCTATAATATTTTCATTATGAATACATTGAATGGCATTGTCTACTTATTAATAGATTTCTTGGTTTATATATTATTACCATTAGGCATAGTATCAGGAATCGCCTTGGCCTTCATATCTCGCGAAGAGCAGGATTTAGAGAAGAAAAAGAAGCTGAAGAAGTATATGAAATACAGCTTTATTTTACCTATACTTTTGCTCTTAGTCCTTCTCTCTATCTGGGGAGTCATTATGGTGGCAAATAATCCAACGGGTAAAATTCAGTAAATTAATTTAAATTATATGATTATAGCCATTATCGCCATCATTGTTTTTCTCGGATTAGTATCACTTAGAATAGTGAAAGAGTATGACCGTGGAGTGATTTTCTTTTTAGGAAAGGCTACAGGTGTTCGTGGGCCAGGCCTCATAATCCTAATTCCGATACTTGAAAATATGACGAAAGTGACCCTTCGAACGATCACGATGAATATTCCTTCCCAGAAAATAATCACTAAGGACAATGTTTCTATAGACATCGCCGCTGTGGCCTACTATCACATAGTGGATTCTATGAGGTCCGTGGTGGCTATAGAAAATATCCATGAAGCAGTAAATCAGATAAGTCAAACTACGGTGAGAAATGTTATCGGCCGTTTTAAACTAGATCAGCTTCTTTCTCAGACTGCTGATATTAACAGTACTATTAAGGATGTTATAGACCAGCATACAGAACCTTGGGGTGTGCAGGTCACAGCTGTGGAAATTAAGGACATCACTTTGCCTGATAATATGCAAAGAGCGATGGCAAAGGAAGCAGAAGCGGAGAGAGAAAGAAGGGCAAAGATAGTGGCGGCTCAGGGAGAATTCGAAGCAGCTCAAAAGCTCGGTGAAGCCGCTGATCTCATATCAGCACATCCTGTCGCCCTCCAGCTCCGCACCCTCCAGACAATGGCCGAAATCGCCACCGAGAAAAACTCCACCATCATTTTCCCAGCTCAGTTTATGACTACTGTTCAGGAGGCTTTCGCGACGATCAGACAGGATTCTTCGAAGAAATAACATTCTTTGGGTTCGCCGACAGTTTGCAATGCGGTTAATGACTTACTAATATAAACAAATCCCGATATGAAAAACCAGAACTCTCAGATCGTCATATACAAAGATCAAAATGGCAATGTCAGAATCGATGTACGTTTTGATAATAATACGGTATGGCTAAGTTTAGAACATATGGCAAAGCTTTTTGATAAAGCTAGATCGACCATAAATGAGCATATCTTAAATATATATAAAGAGGGGGAACTCATAGAAGGCCTAACTATTCAGAAAATCGGAAATTCCGATTTTCTTGTAAAACCTACGAATTACTATAGTTTAGACATCATTATTGCGGTCGGTTATAGAGTAAAATCCGCTCAAGGCACCGCATTCCGCAAATGGGCAACAGAGCGCCTATCAGAATACATCATAAAAGGTTTTGTGCTAGACGATGAGCGATTAAAAAACCCGGATTTACCTTTTGATTATTTCGAAGAGTTGTCTCGTCGCATTACTGACATTCGCGCCAGTGAAAAGAGATTCTACAGGAAAATCACTGATATTTATGCCACTAGCATAGATTATGATCCTACAGATGAGCAAAGTATTCTCTTTTTTAAAACAGTGCAGAACAAAGTGCATTATGCGATAACTGGAAGCACTGCAGCGGAAATAGTCGCAAATAGGATCGATGTAAAGAAACCGAATATGGGTCTTACTAATTTCCGGGGAGCGAAGCCGACTAAAGAAGAAGCTATCATAGCGAAGAATTATCTGAATGAGCAGGAACTGTTACAGTTAAATAACTTAGTCGAGCAATACCTCATATTTGCACAAGGTCAGGCCATGAGGCGAGTACCTATGCATATGAAAGATTGGATAGAGAAACTACACGGGTTCTTAACTATAAACGATAGAAATATACTAAAAGATGCCGGTAAGATTTCGCATGAATTAATGAAGGAGATCGCCGAGAAGAAATTCGATGAGTATAAGCAAATAGAAGTGGGACAAGATGTCGAATTTGATGAAGTTGCACTAAAAGCTATCGAGGATGCGAAAAGAAAAAAGCTATCTTCAAAAAATAGAAAAAGAAAGTCATGAATAAAATTAAAAAATCGGGAATATCTGGCACTGCGAAAAATACCATATTTTCCTGCAGTCACATATCTAAAAAGTTTGACCAAACGGAGGTGCTTCGGGATGTTTCTTTTACTGTGGCAAAGAATGAAAAAATAGGACTGGTGGGGGCAAATGGTTCTGGAAAGAGTACACTTCTTAAAATTATAGCCGATCTTTTAGAAAAAGATGGGGGTGTAATAAACTGCTCTAAAAAGATAAAGATAGAATATTTGCCTCAAATTCATCTAGGGACAGAGAATGAAAATCTGAGCGGTGGGGAAATCGCTAAGAAAATTTTGCAAAATATTATGGTTTCCACCGCCGACTTATTCATACTAGATGAGCCGACGAATAATCTGGATGAGGACGGCCTCCGAATGGTCGAAAATCTGGTTTTAAAAAGCTCGAAAGCATTTCTCATAGTCTCTCATGACCGTATGTTTTTAGATAATACTGTCACTAAAATAGTGGAAATAGATCATAAAACTAAAGCGTCTAATATTTATGATGGTAATTACTCTGAATATGCGAAGGAAAGAAAGGCGAAAATAGAGCGCCTTTGGAAAGAATATAGTGAAAAAGTAGAGAAGGTGGAGAGGCTTCATTCTTCGCTAGTCGAAAGGGTGAACTGGGTTCGGGAAATTGAAAATAAGAGATTTGATAATAAGAATTTACCGATGCATGAGAAGGAGAAGCCTCAGGCGGCGTATCTTCGTGATAAAGAGGGGCGGGCCGGACGCCGTGCGAAAGTTATGAAGGACAGGCTGGAAAAATATCAGGAAGAAACAGAGGAAATTAAAAAGCCTTATGACGGACTGCCATTAAAAGTCGTCTTTGAAAATGAAAGGGGTGGTGTGAAGGTTTTCGAAATTAAAGATGTCGTGAAGGAAATGGGGCAAATGAATGGGGGTGCCGGAAAAAAGATCGGCCCTGTGAATCTCCATATAACATATGGCGACCGTTTGCATATAGTCGGTAAAAATGGCGCCGGAAAGACCACACTTCTTAAAATGCTACTCGGGGAAATTTTGCCGACGAGTGGTGTCATAGAAAAGGGGGAAAATGTGAAAATCGGCTATATTTCACAGGAGAGATGGTTTAACCGAACGGACAAGAGGGTTATAAGGGAATTTCTGGATATTACGGAGATTCCAGAGCCAGACGCTAGGCAAATATTAAATAGATTTAAAATTACGGAAGATGATGTTAAAAAACATATCTCTGAATTAAGCCCTGGGGAGTATTCTAGGGTCCTTATCGCCGAATTAGTCGCAATGAAACCGAACTGTATAATCCTAGACGAGCCCAGTAACCACCTAGATTTGGAGGTCTTAGAGGAGCTTGAGAGTGGTTTAGAGAAATACGAGGGTACTCTTATAGTCGTGAGCCATGATAGATACTTTGTACAAAAGATTAGGACAAATAGGGACTATTTGCTGTATAATTAATGATTGTGGAAGAATTAAATGCAAAAAATGCTGACAGCCTAGGTCTCGAAAAATTAAAGCCAGATTTACGAATGCAGGTAGAATTAACTTTAAGATTTTATGGGCTTAAAAAGGAAGATGTGGATAAGGATACGGTTAATGAATACCTTATGAAATGGATTTCACATAATGATAATCAGTTTTCTGCTGATTTCCGCCGAGTCCTCGCCGAGAATCCAGATATACTTCCTTTATATGAGACGGATCCTGAAACGGCGCTTAATAAGATGGAGAGTTTGCTCTATGTAGAAAAAGTAGGGATATAGACGAATAGTAGACGATTATTAGACGAATCATAGAATGTTTGAACCTAGTATATATTTATGAGTTGGTATATCTTCGCATTCATAGCCCCATTATTATGGGCAATCAGTAATCATATTGATAAATACATTTTAGGTAGGTATCTAAAAAATACAAATGCCGGTATTTTGGCAATCTTTGCTGGGATGGTGGGATTTCTCTTTTCTCTAAGTATTCTTATATTCTCTCCATATAATATTCTCGGAATAGGTTTATTTAATGGCGTCCTTATTGTATTAAATGGGGTGCTCCTTGTAATTGCCTATATTCCATATTACTACGCTATAAATGGAGAAGATGCTTCATCTGTGGTTCCTCTTTATCAGATAATACCGATATTTTCATTTGTTTTGGGATATATCTTCCTATGGGAATCTATAAGCTTGATGCAAATAATCTCCGGTTTACTTATAATAATCGGCTCAGTATTAATATCTATTGATTTTAGAAAATCGAAAGTGTTTTTTAAGGGTAGGGTTTTAGCTTTAATGGCTATTTCTTCTTTTTTAATCTCAGTTCATTTCTTAATTTTTAAGATTGTGGCTATTCAGGAAAACTTCTGGCGTACTGTATTCTGGGAATACCTCGGGGCCGTTGGAGTCGCATTATTTCTTTTGGTATTTATAAGTAAATACCGTTTACAATTCATAGCCTTATTAAGAGAAAATTCATTAGCTATTATACTTGTAAATTTATTAAATGAGACTGTAAATATCGGAGCGAAACTATTTGCAAATTATGCGACATTATTAGTGCCTGTAGTAATAGTTAATTTAGCAAACGGTATTCAGCCATTGTTTGTATTTATTATCGGAATAATCTTAACTATCTTTTTACCATTTATAAACAAAGAAAAAATTACAAAAATATATATTATACAAAGATTGGTGGCTATAATAATATTATTTGTAGGTACTTATTTGCTAATAATATAAAATAAAAAAGTGGCCTGCTTAAAGCAAACCACTTTGATTTTTTATCCAGAACCACTTTCATGATCGCCATTTCTAGCGACTAAAAGTGCGCCAATGATGAGCGAAAGTCCCGCCACTATCCATGAGGCGGAGATTCCGAAGTACTCTGCGATGAGACCACTAAACACTAGCCCGACAGCTCCGCCGATATGCGGAGCGATAGAGCAGAATGAAGAGATCGTCGCCCTTTCTTCAGACGGAATTCTTTTTTGCAAATAGCTATCGATGAGCGGAGTACAGCAACCCCTCGGAATTTCATGCAGTAGGAAGATGAAGATAATGAACGGCAGTCCAGAGGCGAATACGGTGGCTATGACGAGCACACCCGTACAGACAGTAGACTGAATAATCATTTTCTTTTCTTTTCCTTTGCACGAGAGCTTTGAGATTATGAATGCTCCGAAGGCGACTGCGAACATCATTCCTGTATAGAGAAATCCGAGATGCTCCTCACTAACCTTAAGGTCCTTGAAGAACACTTGCCAATACATGTTTAATGCTTGGACGGAGAAAATCTGAATACTGGTAATGATGAGGATGAATCGTACGGCTTTATGACTCCTGCCGTAGCGAATGCTTGAAAGAGCGACATTCCGCATGGAGTGTAAACCTTTTTTAAAGGAAAACACTCCGCGCACGAAATATTCTTCTTTCATGATGAGAAAAGCAAAGACCGTAGTCAGAGCCATGACAGTTCCGCCGGCAAACCAGGGGAGGGCCGGATTTCGTGCAGCTAGATATGATCCAGCGACAGCCCCGACAGCTCCACCTATTTGCCTTATGAGATTCTCACGGCCAAAGATGTGATTTAGATCTTCACCATCATGACCGAAGTGTTTAAGACTATCCACGAGCCATGCCTGGAAGGCACCGCTTCGGAAAGTGGAACCCACGGCGGCAATGATTTCGGCCAGAACGAATCCGGCAAAGGTGTGCGAGCTTCCGTAAACGAACATGCTAATGCTCATTAAAGCACAGGCTGTTACGAAGGACTTTTTCCTGCCGAATATGTCTGCGAAGGCTCCCGTCGGGATTTCGCAGAGAAATAGGGTAAGGAAATATATTGCATTCACTAAATTCACTTGGAATAAATTTAATCCATTATGAATTAGGAATGTGACGTATACTGCACTGATAACTGACATACCGCCTGCACTAAAAAGGCAGGACAGAATGTAATACTGTCGAATGATTTTCTTTTGCATAACTATTTATTTTTTTACTAATTTTTTTGTACTATTTAGCGCCTTCGCGCCTTTTCCCTGAACGAGGGATTAAAAAATCCCGACTTTCGTTCAGTCGGGATCTTTCTAGAGTGCTTCAGATTTAATTAAAGGGGATTTAGTTAAAATTAGGAGAAAGCATATGAGAATTATCACGACTAAGCGTAAGTTTGCCGAAAGTGGCATACGCGAAAATAGATCCACAGACTAGGCTCTGTGAATTCCATTTCTTATTCATGACATTCATATGTGTACACATGCCTAGTACACTAAACTATTTATGATGATTAGTCAAATACTAAATGTTGATAAAAAGTGCTAAAATGTAAATAACTCATAAAATATATGGTTAAAATAACTTTCGAAGCACATGGTACGACATTCGATAATGAGGCCCGCGTAGCCTCAGGGCATAATGACGTAGCTCTTTCTCGGCTCGGAATTTTACAGTCAAAGGAAATGGGGGAGCGCTATTCTAAAGATCATTTCGATGCTATCTTTTGCTCTGATTTACAGCGCTCATATAAAAGTGCGGAAATCGGTTTCGGTAATAAGTGGCCGATTATAAAAGATAAAAGACTGCGTGAATGTAATTACGGTGATCTCACTAGATGCCCGAATGAGAAGATTGATTTAGAAAAGTCGAAAAGAATTTCTTTGCCCTTTCCAAACGGAGAAAGTTATGAGCAAACGATAGCCCGAATGAAAGATTTCCTAAAGTATCTCCTAGAAAAGTTCGATGGCAAAAGTGTAATGATTATCGGCCATAAGGCTACTCAGTACGGCCTTGAAAATATTATTAATGGCGTAACGCTCGAGGAGCTCACAACTACGCATTTAAAATGGCAGCCGGGGTGGAAATATGAGTTGCATAAAATATAAAGATGACCGAAAAAGAAATACTGGAAATTATAGAAAATGATGAAAATATGATGAAGATAATTAAGGTGGCTTCGTCTCTTAATTTGCCTGACTGGATGATTGGCGCTGGTTTTATTAGAAATAAAATTTGGGATTATTTAAGTGGTAATAAAGAAGATGGTTTTAAGACTGCGGACATTGACCTCAGCTATTATGATGCAAAAGGGAATGATGAGGAGGCGGATAAGATGCTTTCAGAGAAAATGGAAAAGGAGACGGGGATAGAATGGGAAATCGTTAATGAATTTTATGCAAACAAGTGGAATAATTTGCCAAAGTATAAGTCTACAGAAGACGCCATCTCTCAGTGGCCAGAGACAGTAACAGCGCTCGGTATTACTCTAGATAAAGATAATACACTTCACCTCATTGCCCCTTATGGGATTAGTGACCTTATTAATTTTATAGTTAGACCTACTCCAGTATTTGAAAATAAGAAGGACGTTATTATAGCTCGTATAGAAAAGAAAAAGTGGAAGGAAAGGTGGCCAAAAATACACATTATCTTCTAGGAATACAAAAAGAAATCCCCCTCGCCATGGCATTTGGCAAGGGGGGGTGTAGGTGATGAAACTTCGGTTGCAAGAGATAAAGCCACCACTTTAATCTCCTTTTGTAATCATGCGGCAACACACTATTTTTTTACGCAGGAAAGTTTCCAAAACATTATGATCCTTTCGGATCCCGTGTCTCACAGTTTGATTTGAAGTTATTACTTTCAAATTCACAACATTTCAAACCGTGACAAGACGCATTCTCGGACGTACTCTATCTTCCCGCTGTACGCGACTAAGTACGGGAAGGGAGGAAGTCGCAAACTGACCTTAAGTGAATCGTTACGCATTTCTAACTTCCGTAGTCCTGCATAAACCAGCATCACTTAACCGACATTCTAAATTTTTTAGGCGTCGGCCTACCTAGATAAAAACCGAAATGAAAAAAAATGTAAGTCCAGCAAACTGGCTACTTACTTTACTAACCCTGACAACGTACTAAATGTGCCCCGTTGCCACATCAGGATCTGTGACCCAAACTGACTTAATACTGAGACCAACTTTCGCTTTTGAAGCCGAACAGCATATCATGTCCTAGATATTTGTCAAGCATTTTGTAACTTCTAACACAGAGTCATGAAAGTATGGCCTAGAATAACGGTATTTTAGAATCGGATTTCTATTTAGTATATTTTTATTCGCCTTTCAACTCATTACTTATAGGTATATAATCTGATTATGCAAAATACAAAAACTATAAATATTTTCGGCCTCGGGCGCATGGGCGCGCAGGTCGCACGAAGGCTTCATAAGGCAGGTTTTAATGTTAATGCTTGGAACCGCTCACCGGAGCCAGTAGCTGAGATTAAAAAGTCAGGAATTTTCGGCACGAATGATATGGAGGAAATTATAAAGAAAAATGAGAGCGAGGGGACTCGCATTTTTTGGATAATGCTTCCGCACGGCATAGTAGAGGATTTCATTTTCAGCAAAGAGCATCTCGGAAAGTATTTAAGAAAGGGAGACATAGTGATAGATGGCGGAAATTCATTCTATGAAGAATCTGTACGCAGAGGGGCGCTCTTAAAAAGAAAAGGAATTTTCTTTTTTGACAGCGGGACGAGCGGTGGAGTCTGGGGAGAGAAGAATGGCTTTGCACTTATGGTTGGTGGGGCAAAAGAAAAGTGGCCAGTAGTGGAGCCTTTCTTTAAAGCACTTTCTTCTGGAAATAATTATGCATATTTAGGAAAGGCGGGGGCCGGACATTTTACGAAGATGGTACATAACGGAATCGAATACGGAATGATGGAGGCTATTGGGGAAGGTTATGCAGTTCTAGAGGCTAGTCCATTTAAATTAAATCTAAATGATGTGACTAGAGTTTATCAGGAAGGTTCTGTCGTCAGAAGCTGGCTTATAGACCTTTGCCGAAATATCTTTGAAAATGAAAATGTGAAAAAGGCTATCGGGAAAATAGACGCGACAGGTGAAGGAGAATGGACTGTTAAGACGGCAAAGAAATTAGGGGTGGATGCACGAGTAATAGAGGCATCTCTTAAAGTTAGACGTGAGTCGGCGAATCCTAAAAATCAGAAAAAGTTTTCAAATAAAATAGTGGCGCTTCTAAGAAAGCAGTTCGGTGGCCATGCGATATATACAAAAAAATAATTAAATGAATTTTATAGAAGTAAAAAATCAGGATGAAAATAATATAGGCGTTTCGGCGCTTGCCGAGCGCATTTGTAATTCTCTAATGAGAGGCAAAAAAGTACTCTGGCTAGTGTCAGGCGGTTCGAATATTCCTATAGCCGTAAAGGTGATGCGTGCTATAAAAGGCGAAGGTGGAATTTCCGAGAAAAAACTGGGGAATTTAACTGTCACTTTAATGGATGAAAGGTATGGTTCTGTTGGTCACGCTGATTCGAACTGGAAACAGCTAATGGACAGCGGATTTTCTTTTAGTGATATTAATACAATGCCTGTTCTTACTGGACTCGGATTAGAAGAAACTCAGAATGAATGGTCAAGGCAAATTAAAAAAGCTTTCGTTTTGAGGGCTGTAATCATAGGCCAATTCGGCATGGGATCAGACGGACACATAGCCGCAATTCTTCCGAATTCTCCAGCAGTTTCTGAGAGTGGGTTAGTCTCTGCATATCAGTCTGAAAAATTTACTCGTATAACTTTAACCTTCGAAGCTATTAAAAAGATAGATGTCGCTTATCTTTTTGCTTTCGGTGATTCTAAAAAGGGGCAAATAGATAGGCTTTGTGATAGTGAAAATGATGATAAAGATATTTCTTTAGCTGAACAGCCGGCGCAGATATTAAAGAGTTTAAAAGAAGTTTACATTTATTGTAATTAGCAAAAAGGAGCCCGAGAGGCTCCTTTTTTGCTTTAGCAATATATTAATTAAACATTTTTGGGAATATTAAAAACCAAAAATGTTTTTGAAGAAGTTCCCAATGCTACCAAAGAAACCTGGATGATTTTCTGGTGCATTGTTTGTGGAATTCTGAACTGGCTTTGCTCCATCTATTATAGATGAGGCGACGACTGATGTTCCATTTACTGTACCCTGAACTATTACTGAGTCACCGACCGCCACATTTGAGAGAGTGATAGTGTTTTGTCCCTCTACTATTTTTGCATTTGTGACATCAACTGTGTAGACCACATTACTTTTTGTATTAACTATTATCGAAGATCCGCTTATAGATGCTACAGTCCCAGCGATTATCGGCTGGCCATTTCCTGTGATAGGAGATACTGGCATAGTGGATGAGGCGTTACGTGGTCGGCCATTTTTATCTAATTCTTTTCCATCCTGTTCACCGTTTTTCCAAAGATTTCCGGCTGGCATTAATCCATCACGAATAGTCGTCGCCACTACATTTGTCCCTGTGACTGTTCCCTGAATAGCCACAGAATCACCGACGGCTATGGCAGAGAAAGTGCTCGTAGCATTATTTTTAATGACGGTCGCATTTGCACCATCAACTGTAAAAACGACGGACGTGGCTGGACTTTGATTAGTACTGACAGTACCTTCAGAATTTTTATCTTCGCCGATTCTCATCGGTCTTTTCATACTAGTAACTGTTAAAGTCGTTCCGTTTATGGCAGTGACTTTTCCAGCTACTGCTGGCCTAAAACCGTTTTTGCCCATCATGCCGACCCTTTGACCGTTAGGGGACTGGCCTGGATTCTTAGAAGAATCGTCGGTTTGCGCTGACACAGAAGTCGTGAGCAAAGCGACTGATGCTAATATAGCTGCTAATGTATAAATGTATTTTTTATTTTTAATCATTTGTTTATATGAATTATCTGATAATTAGAGGTCTTTTGACCTTTCACATGTATAGTACGTGTCCTGTATGCAAAATGGTGCAAATGATATAATTTACATATGAATAAAGAAGAATATTGGAAGAAGATTTTAGATTCAATAGAGCATTTAACTGATCGCCTCGGTATGCCAGTGGATCAGGAAATAAAGGAAGCTGTGGCAGGATTAAATGCAAATGGTATTAATACTATTTCATCATGTGGGGGACATGTTGATAAAGATAACCAGGCTTTTCCCTGGATTAGCTGTCAGGCGCCAAATATGCCTAGATATAGGTATATTGATGAAGAAAATCTCCTTAAGATAATTGCTGATAAATTTAAAATAAAACCGGATGAAATATTTTATTATGGAAATGAAAAAGCAGAAAAAGAGTATTATTTAATGACACATGATGTACCGTCTACAAAGGAATATTTGGAATGGGATATTAAGAATATTTATCTCCAAAAGAAAGTTAAGGATGTGTTAAGCGGGTTTTATCTGGGTGGGAAACACACAAAAGATGTTAAAATAGAATACGGTGTGGTTTATCCGGGTTGCAATATAAATGTGACCGAAGCAGATGAAGAATTATGGAAAAAGTCTTTATCTAGGGATGAATTGAATAAAAAAATTAAGGAGTCACAGAAGGAGATGGAATATTTCGGAGCTTTTTTAAAAGATATTTATATGGAGTCAGAAAAAATAGATAGAAATAAGATATAAAATAATATGAAAAAACCTTTGCCATTAGAAATTTTCTATATATACTTTTCACCATATACGGCACACGCCATAGAGATTAATGGTGTTATATTTCCGACAGTTGAGCACGCTTATCAGTGTCAAAGGTATACAGATAAGAAAATAATCGAAGAAATCAGAGGCGCGACGAGCCCGGTTAAGGCCTGGGAAATCTCTTCTAAATATAAACATCTTCAGATTCCAGAATTTAAAGATGAAAATCATAAATTAAAAGTTATGAAAATGCTTATGAAGCTAAAGGCTGAACAACATGAAGAAGTTAGAAAGGCTTTAAAAGATACTGGTAAATTAGAAATCGTTAAGCATATAGTCACTTATCCGCTTGGAGATGGCTTTTGGGATGATGGGGTAGATGGCAAAGGCTTAAATCATATCGGAAAGATATGGATGGAAATACGTGATGAAATCATTTGATCAAATATTAAAATTTGTGGACCTTATACATCAGTTCCGCGCCGTGGAAAGAATGCTTTTAGTCAAAGATAGCGAAAGGAGGGAAAATGATGTGGAGCATTCATTTTCACTAGCGATGCTTTCCTGGTATATTAATTCGACTTATAAATTAGGATTAAATACTGATAAGCTTTTTAAATACGCATTAGCACATGATCTAGTAGAGGTCTTTGCTGGAGATACTTACTATTTTCACAAAGATCAGTCGGTTTTAGATAGCAAACAAAAGCGCGAAGAAGAAGCGGCAGAAATTCTAAAGGCAAAATTTCCGGAATTTCCTGAGCTACACGAAATTATTCATGAATATGAAAAGCGAAAGGATGATGAGAGTAAATTTGTATATGCATTAGATAAGGTGGAGCCGGTTCTTAGTATTTATAGAGACGGCGGTAGGACTTGGAAGAAAAATAAAGTTACACTAGATATGTTAAAAACAATGAAAATTCCAAAAGTGGCAATAGACAAAAACATCGCGGAGATTTTTCAAGAATTAGTGGAGCGTTTAGAAAGGGAACATGAAGTGCTTTTTAATAAATAAATATTAATTATATGACTAATCCAATGGAATCAAGAGAACAATTAAATCAGTCGCTAGAGCAGGAAACTTTAGATATTCTTAATGCAAATGAAATAGGCTCTCTAGAGGCGAAGGGAGCATTAAATAGATATGTCGATGAATGTCATAGAGAAGCAGATGCAGAAGCTCAGTCAAATCCTGAAAGTGAGATCGTTTCAAACCGCGCAAATATTAAAGCTGAAATAAAAATCGGTGCTTTGCTTATTAAGTCAGAAAAATATAGAGCGGTAGGGATAGAGTCTTTAGAACAGACTCTGATGGCTACAGGGCATGATGATACGACGGCTGATTTGGCAGAGCAGATTAACAA
>Ga0194063_10000620_pt1 | contig 25134 bp, 16 predicted proteins | sample SepL3720m_MetaG_FD_155459 | JGI IMG/M metagenome (GOLD analysis project Ga0194063, IMG submission 155459) | Anoxic zone freshwater microbial communities from boreal shield lake in IISD Experimental Lakes Area, Ontario, Canada - Sep2016-L373-20m | ecosystem: Environmental > Aquatic > Freshwater...
TGTTATGGATGTGCTACCACCGGACTTTGACACGCGCGCCAAAGGTTCGGATATCTTCCTCGTGGCTCGTTTGGCGACAGATCGCTCCTGTTCGTCGCTGCTGTCAACCGGACCGCGGTCCACACGCAGGGCCTCTTTGTCTTTCATCGCCCGCGCTACCAGACCCTCGCCTTCATGCACCAGGAGAAAATCAATCCGGCGACCATCGAGATCAACCCGACCCACCTGAACCTTGACCCGCGAACCGATCGCGTATCGTATGCCAGTGCGCTCACCACGCAACTCTTGTCGTGCTTCGTCAAACCGATAGTACTCACCACCCAGTTCGGTGATGTGCACCAGGCCTTCCACATACATGGCGTCCAGCGTGACAAATATGCCGAAGCTGGTCACCGAACTCACCACACCGGCGTACTCCTCGCCAAGGTGCTCACGCATGTACTTGCACTTGAGCCAAGCCTCTACATCCCGGCTGGCCTCATCGGCACGCCGCTCATTGGCACTGCAATGCAGGCCGGCTGCCAGCCAGCCCTGGGCTTCGTGACTGAGCTTTTTGGTTTTTTGTCCCGGCTCGGCAACACGGGAGGCCAGTCCTTTCTCAAGGCGCCGTGCCAGCTTCGCGTGGGCTTCGCCTGGAATCGGAAGTTCCGGCAGTTGGTACTTGGTCTTCGCCAAAATAGCTTTGATGACCCGGTGTACCAGCAAATCAGGATACCGTCGAATAGGGCTTGTGAAATGGGTGTAGGCGTCAAACGCCAAACCAAAATGCCCCTTGTTGACGGGCGTGTAGATCGCCTGCTGCATCGAGCGCAATAGCATGGAATGAATCTGTTGCGCGTCCGGCCTATCCTTGGTTGCACCTGCTATGGCTTGAAATTCGCCCGGGCTGGGGCTGTCGCTGATGCTTAGTGCGATGCCTGTCGCTTTCAGATAATTTCGAAGAAGTTCGATCTTTTCAGGTGTCGGACCTTCATGCACCCTGAACAGGCCAGCATGCTTGCTCTGACCAATATAGTCGGCACTGCAGACGTTAGCCGCCAGCATCGCCTCTTCAATCAGCTTGTGCGCATCGTTGCGTGTACGCGGCACGATCTTCTCAATGCGACCCGTCTCGTCACACACGATCTGCGTCTCAACGGTCTCAAAGTCGACCGCTCCGCGGCGCACGCGCGATTTGTGCAGTGCCTCATAGACACCGTGCAGATTGATCAGGTCCGTCACCCTGTCCTGATGTTTTACCGCCTCCAGGCCGCGCGTATTGGCCAGGATGGCTGCAACCTCGGTATAGGTAAAGCGTGCGTGACTCCAGATGACAGCCGGATAAAACTGGTATGCCGACACCTCGCCATCAGCACTCACCATCATGTCGCACACCATACACAGCCGTTCGACTTCCGGATTGAGTGAACACAGTCCATTGGACAACTTCTCAGGCAGCATCGGGATCACGCGGCGCGGGAAGTAGACACTGGTCGCGCGGTCATAGGCTTCAACATCAATGGCTGATCCGTTTTCCACGTAATGACTGACATCGGCAATCGCGACCAGCAAACGCCAGCCCTGCTCGGCAGACTTTCCTTTGCCGATTTTCACAGGCTCACAATAAACGGCATCGTCAAAATCACGCGCATCTTCGCCATCGATGGTGACAAGTGGCACGTCTGTCAGATCGACACGATGCAACTTGTCGCTCGCTCGGACCTTCTCAGGCAGTGTGCGGGCCAGCGCAATGCAGGCCGGAGAGAATTCATGCGGCACGCCATACTTGCGCACCGCTATTTCGATCTCCATACCCGGATCATCCACTTCGCCAAGCACTTCGGTCACACGCCCTACCGGCTGGCCATACAGGGACGGGGCTTCCGTCAGTTCAACGACAACCACTTGACCCGCCTTGCCGGCCCCGGTTGCAGCCTTCGGAATCAGTACGTCCTGACCGTAACGCTTGTCCTCCGGGACCATGATCCAGATACCGCTCTCGAGCAACAGCCGGCCAATGATCGAATCATTGGTCCGTTCGACGATTTCGAGCACACGCCCCTCAGGGCGTCCCTTGCGGTCACTGCGCACGATACGGACCCTGACGCGGTCCTTGTGCAACACGGCACGCATTTCGTTGGGCGGCAAATAGATATCGGACTCACCGTCATCACGGGAAACAAACCCGTGTCCATCACGATGACCCTGAACTGTTCCTTCAACTTCGTCCAGCAGGCCGCTGGTTTGGCTGGTATTTTTGATACAATCACTCACTTTCCTGAGATGCCCAGGTGGCGGAATTGGTAGACGCACTAGTTTCAGGTACTAGCGAGTAACTTCGTGGGGGTTCGAGTCCCTTCCTGGGCACCAATATAATTGAAATCCGGTAGACTTTGACAAGCTTTCCGGGATGTTTTTTGCTTACAAGCCGCTTGACTAAAAGCGGCTTTTTTGTGTCCTGAATCCGGCTGAAACAGCAGTGTTTCAAAAGGGCTGCGCCACAAGGTCATGACCTTCGGTTCCAACCACCCTGGCCCGGGTAAATTCACCCACCTTCAAAGTTTTGCTTATTTTCTCTGGTGGCAGCAACTTCACCACACCATCAATCTCCGGGGCGTCAGCGTAGCTCCGTCCGAAACCACCCTTCTTGCCAAGGCCTGGCGCCGCATCTACCAGGACTTGCATCGTAGAACCAAGGCGTTGCCTCAGTTTGGCCACTGACACAGCCTCGGCGACGGCCATGAAACGAGCACGCCGCTCCTCCCTGACTTCAGGCGGCAGCATGCCTCGGAGATCGTTGGCCGCTGCGCCTTGCACGGGACTATAGGCAAAACAGCCGGCACGATCAATTTTTGCCTCCTGCATAAAATCCAGCAAGTGGGAAAATTCGGCCTCGGTCTCGCCCGGAAAGCCAGCGATAAAAGTACTGCGAACCACGATTGGCGGGCAGACCTCGCGCCAGCGCTGGATGCGTTCAAGGTTTCTTTCGCCACTGGCGGGTCGCTTCATGCGCTTTAGTACATCCGGGTGACTGTGCTGAAAGGGAACATCCAGATAGGGCAACACCTTGCCCTCGGCCATCAGCGGTATCAGATCATCAACACTTGGATACGGGTAGACGTAGTGCAAACGTACCCAGGCAGAAAATGGCTCGGCGATCTCGGCCAGAGCTTGCACCAGTTCCAGCAATCGCGTCTTGATCGGCCTGCCCTCATGGAAGCCGGTTCGGTATTGAACATCGACCCCATAGGCGGAGGTATCCTGACTGATCACCAGCAACTCCTTGACACCGCCCTCAAACAAGGCGCGTGCCTCCCGCAGCACATCGCCAATCGGTCGCGATACGAGATCACCCCTCATTGACGGAATGATGCAAAAAGTGCAGCGGTGGTTGCACCCTTCGCTGATCTTGATATAAGCATAGTGGCTGGGTGTGAGTTTCACCCCCGCAACACCAAACGAGTTTGGAACCAGATCCAGAAATGGACGATGCGGTCGAGGCAAATGTGTATGCACGGCATCCATCACCTCCCGTGTCGCCTGCGGTCCGGTCACCGCCAGCACCCTGGGGTGCAACTGTCGCACCCAATTGGCTCCATCCGCCAGTGTTTTGGCACCGAGGCAACCCGTCACGATAACTTTGCCGTTGTCAGCCAAGGCATCACCAATCGTGTCCAGGCTCTCCTTGACCGCGTCATCGATAAAGCCACAGGTGTTCACAATGACAAGATCAGCTCCTTGAAATGTCTTGCAGGTCTGGTAACCCTCTGCGGTCAGTTGCGTGAGAATCAGTTCCGAGTCCGTCAGTGCCTTGGCACAACCCAGGCTGACGAAGCCAACCCTCGCTGTGTGATCGCTGTTGTCGATAACTTCATCCATTAACTCAATTTCCCTGCGTTCATTGCCGGATCAGCGCTTGATCCCGAAGGCACCCAGCATTTGGCCTGTCTGCTTCTGCATCTGATCCTGCATCTGCTGCAACAAGTTTCTAGATTGCTCCAAACTGCCTCCCATGATTCCCTGTAGTGCAGGAGACTCCGCAGCCAGGAACTGTGTCCACATTTCAGGACTCAATCCTTTGGCTTGCTCAGAGAACTTCGCCTGCACCTCCATCAAAGTCTGAATGTTTTTCTCCAGATAGCCGCCCATAAAACCCTGCATCGCATTTCCGTAAAAGCGGATCACACTGGCCAGCACCGGAGCCGTAAACATTGGAGAGCCATTGGATTCTTCCTCAAGAATAATCTGAAGCAATATGCTGCGCGTCAAATCCTCTCCGGTCTTGACATCGCGCACAGCGAAGGGCTCGTTGCCCATCACCAAGCGCTTGACTTCCGCCAAAGTGATGTAACTTGAAGTGGCAGTGTCATACAGCCTGCGATTGGGATACTTTTTGATGACACGCTGCGTGACTTTTGCGTCGGGGGCTTTTTTGCTTTGCATGGGAACTCCAGTGGCCTGGATTGAGGCCATCAAAAATGTATTGCGCTGCAGCACATTTTAGGGAACACCCCAGCGCAGGGTCCCAAGGTTTACCCTGAGATTGCGTGAAAAACGGAATTTGGTAGGCGCGATTGGACTCGAACCAACGACCCCCACCATGTCAAGGTGGTGCTCTAACCAGCTGAGCTACGCGCCTAAGGATTGCCCGAGAGGTGCGAGTATAGCAGCAAGCGCAAAACCACTTTTGGTCCACCACATCAGCCCTTCACAAATTCCGGATGAGTGATAATTGACGTTTACGTTAACGTCAATTGTTTTTGGAGATCACTATGGACATTGCAGGCAAGGTATTCATCGTTACGGGCGGCGCATCGGGTTTGGGCGAAGGCACCGCCCGTCTGCTCGCGAGCAAGGGCGGCCAGGTGCTCATTGCCGATATGCAAGTCGAAAAAGGCGAAGCTGTGGCACGGGAAATTGGTGGTGCTTTCGTCAAATGTGATGTAAGCCAGGAAAGTGATGGGCAAGCTGTCGTGGCCAAGGCCGTGTCCATGGGCAAATTGATGGGTCTGGTCAACTGCGCCGGCATCGCCCCAGCTGAGAAGACAGTCGGCAAGAACGGCGCGCACAATCTTGGCGTATTCAGCAAATGCATTACCGTCAATTTGATAGGCAGCTTCAATATGATTCGCCTCGCAGCTGACGCCATGGGCAAGAACGCTCCAGAGTCGACTGGCGAGCGAGGCGTGATGATTTCCACCGCGTCGGTGGCTGCTTATGACGGTCAGATTGGCCAGGCAGCTTACAGCGCCTCCAAGGGTGGCATTGTCGGCATGACACTTCCGATCGCTCGCGACCTGGCTCGCAACGGAATTCGCAACATGACCATTGCCCCAGGTATCTTCGGCACCCCCATGATGTTCGGCATGCCCAAGGAAGTGCAGGATTCACTGGCCGCCAGCGTGCCCTTCCCATCGCGCCTGGGCACGCCACTGGACTATGCGAAGTTGGCCGTGCATATATTTGAAAATGACATGCTCAACGGAGAAGTGATCCGACTGGACGGAGCCATTCGCCTGGCACCGCGCTAGGGCCTGCGCGAACACAGCCGTCACCCAACCGATGACGCGCAAGGCGTCGGTCGGCGTGCGACTGCGCCACAATAGGAACTGTGAGCATTCCCCAAACCTTCATTCAAGAACTGATAGCGCGCGCCGACGTGGTCGAAATCGTCGGGCGCTATGTGCAGCTCAAGAAGGGTGGCGCCAACTTCAGCGGTCTGTGCCCATTTCACAGCGAGAAATCACCCTCTTTTTCAGTCAGTCCGACCAAGCAGTTCTACCATTGCTTCGGTTGCGGCAAGAACGGAAATGCCATCAGTTTCCTGATGGATCATGCGGGGATGACTTTTGTCGAAGCCGTCAAGGATCTGGCCCAAAAATATGGCTTGCAGGTACCAGAAGAAGATGCCAGCCCTCAGGACCGTGCCCGGGCGGCTGAACAGCGACAGAAGCAGGTCACTCTGAACGACGTGCTTGAGAAGGCCGCGCAGGCCTATCGCAAGCATCTGAAGGACTCCGACAGAGCGGTGGACTATTTCAAAAGGCGCGGTTTGTCGGGCGCCGTTGCGCGGCAGTTCGGTCTGGGCTACGCGCCGGAAGGCTGGCGCAGTCTGGCCAGTGTCTTCCCGAACTATGACGATCCCTTGCTGGTCGAAAGCGGATTGGTCATACTGAACGATGAAACCGGCACAGCCGAGAAACGCTACGACCGTTTTCGGGATCGGGTCATGTTTCCAATCCGAAACGTGAAGGGCGAATGCATTGGTTTTGGTGGCCGCGTCCTGGGCGATGAGAAGCCCAAATACCTCAATTCACCTGAAACGCCCGTTTTCAGCAAGGGCCGGGAACTGTATGGCCTGTTTGAAGCCAGAAATGCCTTGCGCGACCATGGATATGTATTGGTGACCGAAGGTTACATGGACGTGGTTGCGCTGGCCCAACTCGGCTTTCCCAATACCGTGGCGACGCTGGGAACCGCCTGCACAACCGAGCACCTGCAAAAATTGTTTCGATTTACGGACGCTGTCATATTCAGCTTCGATGGCGATGATGCAGGGCGACGGGCGGCGCGAAAAGCGCTCGATGGTGCACTTGCCTTTGCCAGCGACGTGCGCAGCGTCAAGTTTCTGTTTCTGCCGTCCGAGCACGACCCTGACAGCTTCATCCGTGAGTTTGGCAAGGAGGCGTTCGCACGTTTCATCAGCGAGGCGGTGCCTTTGAGCAGATTCCTGATCGATACCGCACGTGAAGGCTGCGAGCTAAGTACTGCAGAGGGTCGCGCCCACCTGGCCAGCCGTGCCCGCCCCCTGTGGACACCCTTGCCCGATGGCGCCCTCAAGAGGCAGCTTTTGGTCGAAATTGCCGACCACGTACAACTGGCCAGCGCCGAACTGATTGACTTGTGGACCTCCGTTAACGATGCAAATCAGCACGTCAATTCAAGACGCCACCCGGGCGGCAAGCCTTTCAGCAGCAGCGATTTGCGGGATCTGTCGAAAGGTGCATCGCGGCGCCCCCGATTGACGGGACGAGCGTTGCCAATCAGCCGTGCCGACCACGCCACCCGATTGCTGCTGGGACACATGGCAGCGCTGGACTTGTTGTCGGCTGAGGACCACTCGATGCTGTGCGACTTACCCGAACCCCACGGCGCGCTGTTTGTCTGGCTGGAGGGTCAATTGCATGAGCATGGAGCGCAGCCGTGGGTGGCATTGCGCGAGGGATTGCGGGGACACGCGCAAGAGCAGATGGCGGTCCACCTGATGACAGATTACGAGCTTGGGCCAGCCGAAGAAGCGGATGCAACGCTTGCCGAATTGCGCAACCTTCTGAATCGAATGCTGGTTGAACGCCTGAAAGTTCAGGAAACCCAGGCCATCCAGGACGCCAAGGTTGACCCATCCGCCCTGCTTCGCTACCGCGAATTACAGGCGCGCCGACGTCAGTTGGAAGCAAGCTTGTCCGTAGCGCCAGATCAAGTGGACCCGTCATTGACCTGATGGTATAATCCAACCCTCGATTCTCGGCAAGAGCGACAGCAGCACCTCCGACCCGGCCAACCGCTGACATGATTCACAACTGGCTAATTTTCGCAAGGACTGCACACCAAATGTTCGCCCGCACATCTTGCCTTCAGAAACAATTTTTTCGCCACTCAGACAACGCTCCAAACGTAGTGCGTTGATTGGGTTTGTTGAATGTGTCTGTTGTCTAAATTCTGAGGTTTTTCATGCCTGCTCAAAACTCCAAGAAGCCCGTCCAATCCAGCACACGGCCTGGCGCCAAAGTCAAACCCAAGAGCGTCGCCAAATCCGCTCCCGCCAAAACCTTGACAAAAGCGACTACCAAACAAGCCCCAAAGATGTCTGAATCAAAAGTCAAGGTGGCACACGCGTCCAAGCCCTCTACCAAGACTGTCGCCACCGAAGTAAAAAAGGCTGCTGCTCCGGCACCAACCGGCGAGCTGGTTCTGAAGAAGAAGCCAGGTCGGCCGCCGAAAGCCCCCTTGGCTCAGATCGGCGCAACCGGTACGACCGGCGCCAAACGCGGCCGCAAGCCCAAGCTGGCGACAACGACCAGCGCAGCAGACAGCCAGGACATGGCCGATATCGAAGCCGACCTGGTGGGAGAGCCGATCACGACCGGCGAGAAGGTCAAACCCCTTCGCATGAAGATCAGCAAAGCCAAAGAGCGCGCGCTGATGAAAGAGTTTGGCCTTGATGAAACGGTGCTGTCAGAGGAGGATATCGCCAAGCGTCGTCTGCGTCTGAAGGCCCTGATCAAGCTGGGAAAGACCCGCGGCTACCTGACCCATGGAGAAATTTCAGATCACCTGCCAGACAAGTTGGTCGATGCAGAAACGCTCGAAGTCGTGATCTCCATGCTAAACGACATGGGCGTGGCCGTGTATGAACAGACACCCGACGCAGAGACACTGTTGCTCAACAACAATGGTCCGACGGCCGCCACTGAAGAAGAAGCTGAGGAAGAGGCCGAGGCTGCGCTCTCCACTGTAGACAGCGAGTTCGGCCGCACCACCGACCCGGTGCGCATGTACATGCGCGAAATGGGGACCGTGGAACTGTTGACACGCGAGGGCGAGATAGAAATTGCCAAGCGTATTGAAGGTGGACTGATGGCCATGATGGAGGCGATCTCTGCATCTCCCGCCACCATTGCCGAAATTCTGCGTCTGGGCGAAGAGATTCGTGAAGGCAAAGTCGTCATCACCACCGTTGTGGACGGCTTTTCCAACCCCAACGAGGCCGACGACTATGTGGCCGAAGAGGATTTCGACGAATTCGACGCCGCTGACGATGACGACGGCAAGGGTGGCTCGAAGGCGTTGACAAAAAAACTCGAAGAACTCAAGCGTGAGGCACTGAGCCGGTTTGACAAGTTGCGGGACCTGTTCGAGAAGATTCACAAGATCTATGACCGGGAAGGCTACGGCTCACCAAGCTATATCAAGACACAGAAGCTATTGAGCGAAGAGCTCATGTCAATTCGCTTTACCGCCAAGGCGATTGAGAAATTGTGCGACATGGTGCGTGCTCAAGTCGACGACATCCGCAAGAAGGAGCGGGAATTGCGTCGCATCATCGTTGATAAATGCGGGTACCCCCAAGAACACTTTATCGCCAATTTCAGTGGTCGCGACAAGCATGGCAACCGGGTGGCAAGCCAACTGCTTAACCTCAAATGGATTGAAAAGCAAACCACGCTGGGCAAGCCCTGGAGCGCCATCATGGGGCGCAACATCCCGCCCGTTCAGGACCTGCAACAAAAATTGACCGACTTGCAAGCCCGTGTGGTGGTGCCGCTGGATCAACTCAAGGACATCAACAAACGCATGAATGAGGGCGAGTCGTCCTCACGCGCTGCCAAGAAGGAAATGATCGAAGCCAACTTGCGCCTGGTCATTTCGATTGCCAAGAAATACACCAATCGCGGTTTGCAATTTCTGGACCTGATCCAGGAAGGCAATATCGGCCTGATGAAGGCAGTGGACAAATTCGAATACCGCCGTGGTTACAAGTTCTCCACCTATGCCACTTGGTGGATTCGCCAAGCCATCACGCGCTCGATCGCAGACCAGGCCCGTACCATCCGCATTCCTGTGCACATGATCGAAACCATCAACAAGATGAACCGCATCAGTCGCCAGCATCTGCAGGAGTTTGGTTTTGAGCCTGATGCGAGCGTGCTGGCTGAACGGATGGAGATCCCGGAAGATAAGATCCGCAAGATCATGAAGATCGCCAAGGAACCCATCTCGATGGAGACGCCAATCGGCGACGACGACGATTCGCACCTGGGCGACTTCATTGAAGACAGCGCCAACACGGCGCCAATGGAGGCTGCCATGCAGGCGGGTCTGCGCGATGTCGTGAAAGACATTCTGGACAGCCTGACGCCGCGCGAAGCCAAAGTGCTGCGCATGCGTTTTGGCATTGAAATGACGAGCGACCACACACTGGAAGAAGTAGGCAAGCAATTTGACGTCACGCGCGAGCGCATCCGCCAGATTGAAGCCAAGGCGTTGCGCAAGCTCAAACACCCATCGCGATCCGACAAATTGCGCAGCTTTACTGACAATCTGTAGGCATTGCCGGCCCGCCCTGCCCTATGTGAATGGGGTTGCGCGCCCTAGTCCAGCAGCGTGGCGTAAACCAGGTTTCTAAACAGCCTGCGGTAGTACTCGCGCTGATTGGGCGCCTGTAACATCAGGCAGGCAAATAGATCTTCCGCCGGGTCAACAAAGAAAGTGGTCCCGGCCATCCCGCCCCAATAGTAGGCACCGACAGACCCAGGCTCTGTAGCCAAGCCTGTTTCCTTGCGAACCGCAAAGCCCAGACCGAAGCCGTAGCCTAGGGGAAGCAATTCGCGCGAAGCACCACTGTTTACTGGAATGGATCCAAGATGATCTGATGTCATGTAGGCCACGGTTCGCGATCCGAGCAAACGCACACCATCGAGTTCACCCCGATTCAACATGAACTGCAGGAAGCGGGCGTAATCCAGCGCGGTTGATGCCAGACCCCCTCCACCCGACTCCATAGAGGGCTCCTCACGCAAGTCAACCAAGCGCATCTGCATGGCACCGTCGGGATCACGCGCGAAAGGTTCGGCAATCCGGTATTGATGCTGCTGCGGCACAGAAAACCAGGTCTCCTCCATGCCCAGGGGAGCGAAGATGTTTTCTCGCAAGTAAGCACCGAGCGTGGTCCCGCTGATCACCTCAACCAGGCGACCCAAGACATCGGTCGAGCGCCCATATTCCCATGCCGTACCAGGCTCAAACATCAGTGGCAAAGCAGCGAGTTGCAGGGAGAACTCGGCGTTGCTTCGGTCGCGCGAGCCGATTCGGTTCTGCGCATACTGCCGCTGTACCGAACTGTTGCCCATGAATTCGTAGGTCAGGCCGGCGGTGTGCCGCAACAAGTCCTGAACTGTCGCCATCTGCCGTACTTCCTGCAAGTGGAGTACTCCCTCCGCCTGACGCGCGACTTTTTGATTGGCGTACTCTGGCAGGTACCGGGCGACCGGATCGCTCAGCAACAGCTTGCCCTGCTCCATCAGCATCATGGCGGCCACTGAAACCACAGGCTTTGTCATCGAGTAAATGCGAAAGATCGCATCCCGCGCCATTGGCGCACCAGTCGCCGGGTCCATCACACCCAGGCTTTCAAACAATGCCACTTTTCCGTGACGTGCGATCAGCACCACGGCGCCGGGTAGGCGCTGACGGTCCACCTCCGCCTGCAGAGCGTCAACCAAGCGTCGAATGCGTTGTGGACAAATCCCAATACTGTCAGGCGGCACCACGCCAAAATTGTCCTCCTGAAATCGGCGGCGATCCATAATACATTCCAATAAAAAGACACAAAAGGCGAATTGTGCTCCCGAAAATTCAGGAATCGGAAAGGCCAGCTGAAAGAATATCTAGTACCCAGAGGCTTGCGACAAAGTGGTTCAATATGCCTTCAAACATATGAAAATATCTGCCACTTCAAAGACCGTGCTCGCAAATAGGGCACTGTCTCTGTATGTCATGGCGACCATGGGTTTGACCGTGCCTGCGACATCTGAGTTTTACAGTTGCCTGTCATCGACTCGCTGCGCGATGACCGAATTTCTTTTTAGCCCTTACCTTGACGTCAATATTCCATTGCCGTCCCTGCCGCCGACCACAAAGTCGTCGTCATCCACCTTCTACATGAACTGGATTGAACCACCAACGAGGCCTGTTCCCGAAGGTATCAAGGCGTTAACGCTCGCATTCGCGACCGGCGAATGCGGCAACGAGCATTGGAACGGGGTTGCTGGGCAGGCAATCGCTGACTCGAGCATCAAGTCATTTCAGCGCAATGGCATCGACTACGTTATTTCAACGGGCGGCACGGCGGGCATCTTTACCTGCAGCAGCGAGCAAGGCATGGAGAAGTTCATTGCTCGCTATGGATCCCGCCATTTGCTGGGAGTTGACTTCGATATCGAATCCGGTCAATCTGAAATGGACATCAAGAACCTGCTTACCCAGGCGCAGCACGCAACCCGACTGCACCCCCACCTACGCCTAAGTTTCACCCTGGCAACACAGGCATCGGCGGTGGATGGCAGGGCCACCTTGAACACGCTCGGCAAACAGGTGATGAAAGCAATTTCCGAGGTTGGCCTCAAGAACTACTTTATCAATCTGATGGTCATGAACTACGGTGAAGCCAAGCCTGGCAATTGTGTTGTCGAATTCAGCAGGTGCAATATGGCAGCATCCGCTATTCTGGTGGCCGAGAATTTCAGCCGTGAATTCAGTGTGCCCTTGCGGCGCATTGAGCTAACCCCGATGATTGGCGTCAATGATGTGATAGACAACATCTTTTCTTTGAACGACGCGCGCACGCTTGGGCGATTTGTCGCGACAAACGGACTTGGAGGTCTCCACTATTGGTCCCTCAATCGAGACCAACCCTGCCTTTCGGGCTTGACGGCAGTGTCTCCCACCTGCAGTAGTCTCGCCGGAACGAACGGACTAGAGTTTGGCTTGATATTCGCCAACAATTTCCGATGACAGGGGGCAACTGCCACGAGGCCTGATTGGCATGATGCTGCACTCCCGGGAACGACATCAACTTGCAATTCTTGGCACAATACGTGCATGATCTCAGCTTGCATAGTCGCCAAGGATGCACATACCGCTGAAGCTTTTGCCTTTGCTGCAAGAGTAAACCCCGATGCGTGCGCCTTACGGTGGCTGTTAAAGTGGGCGTCTGGGATAACTCTCGGCGCGTGTTTGTGCGCAAATTTTGTTGATTCAACTTTTTATCTGGAGTAACGTAAATGCATCTGAACAATCTTAAGACCATCGTCGCCGTCGTGGCCGCCATGGGTGCCATGGCAGCGACCCCGGCGCAGGCAGGCAAAACGCTTGATGGAATCAAGGCGCGTGGCCAGGTGATATGTGGCGTACATACTGGTTTGGCTGGTTTCAGTGCCGCAGACTCTGGTGGAAAATGGGCCGGCATTGACGTTGATGTGTGCCGCGCGGTGGCTGCGGCCACTTTGGGCGACAGCGAAAAGGTGAAGTATGTTCCGCTGGTTGCCCAGGCCCGCTTTACCGCGCTGCAGTCGGGGGAAATTGACGTTCTCTCGCGCAACACGACGTTCACGCTAACTCGTGACGCGTCTCTGGGTTTGAGCCAGACCGCCGTTACCTACTATGACGGCCAGGGTTTCATGGTGCCAGTCAAGAGCAAGATCAAGAATGCCAAACAACTCAAGGGCCAAACCATTTGCGTTCAGTCCGGCACAACGACAGAGAAGAACCTGACCGATTTTTCCAAGGCCAACGGATTGAATGTCAAACCTGTTGTTTTTGAAAAACTTGACGCAGTAGAAGGCGCCTACTTCTCCGGCCGCTGTGTGGCGTACACGACGGACGCTTCCGGCCTGGCTTCGGTGCGGAACAAGTCGGCCAAAAATCCGGCTGACCACCTGATCTTGCCGGAATTGATTTCGAAGGAGCCGCTCGGGCCGCTGGTGCGTCGTGGTGACGACGAGTGGGCAGCCATCGTTAAATGGGTGATCTATGGTCTGCTCGAAGCTGAGGAATACGGCGTGACATCCGCCAACGTCGATGAGCTCAAAGCCAACAGCAAGGATCCGGTAATAGGTCGCATCCTGGGAACGACAGAAGACACCGGGAAACTGCTGGGCCTGGACAAGGAATGGATGGCACGTGCGGTCAAGGCAACCGGCAACTACGGCGAAATCTTCGAACGTAATGTCGGCCCCAAGTCCGCACTGCAATTGCCCCGTGGCTTGAACAACCAGTGGAACAAGGGTGGCATCCAGTACGCCCCGCCGATCCGTTAAGCTGCACCTGAACAGGGTGCGGGCCATGCCAGTACCCTGTTCACTATTCAAGGGCAGATGCATCTTGCGCTGCCCTTTTCCATTTAATAAGTATCGCAACCTAAATCAAGAGACCCCATGACAGCGACTTCTCACTCACCGCCAAAAAAGCCCTGGTCGTGGCGGAGCCAGGCGTTTCGTGCCCTGGTTTACCAGATCGTCGCAGTCGCCGTCATTGGCATCATGGTCCTTTACCTCGCGAACAACACCGCCACCAATATGCGGGCACGCGGTATTCAGAGTGGTTTTGATTTTTTAACCGGTTCGGCCGGCTTTGACATAGGCGAGAGCCTGTTCGCCTTTGATTCCGGCGAACCCTACTGGCGCGCCTACCTGGTCGGCATGGTCAACACGCTACGAGTTGCTGTCGTTGGCATCGTTTTCACGACCATTCTGGGGACACTGATAGGTGTCGGACGATTTTCACGAAATGCCTTGGTCCGTGGCCTGTGCGTTGCGTACGTCGAATTCTTCCGCAATATTCCGGTCCTGCTGCAGTTGCTCATGTGGTACCTGATGTTTACCGAAGTTCTTCCGGCCGCCAACCAACCGTGGATCGTAGGACCCGTATTTCTCAGCAAGGGCGGACTCAATTTTCCGATTCCGGTATGGGCTGACGGTCATGTATGGGCTGCCATTGGCATGATGACCGGTCTGATCGCAGCCTGGGCCTACCGCCGCTATGCGCGACGCAGATTTGAACAGACGGGGCAGCCCCAGAGCATGTTCCTGATACCGCTCGCGATTGTCCTGGCATTCGGCATGATGGGCTGGCTCCTAGGCGGCGCACCGACCGCAATGGACAAACCCATGCAAGGCGAATTTGCGGTTGAACATGGCGGATCACTGACGCCTGAGTTCCTGTCGATGCTGTTGGGGCTGACCATCTATACGGCAGCCTTTGTTGCAGAAGTCGTGCGAAGCGGCATCCAGTCAGTTGCCGCGGGTCAGGCCGAGGCGGCCAGCGCCCTTGGATTGACCCGTGGCCAGACGATGCGACTGGTGATGCTGCCGCAGGCCTTGCGCGTCATCATTCCTCCGATGACCAATCAATTTTTGAACCTGACCAAGAACTCGTCTTTGGCAGTGGCTATAGGCTACCCGGATGTGGTTTCTATTGCCAACACGGCAATCAACCAGACGGGCCGTGCTGTAGAGTGCATCGCCATCATCATGCTGGTTTACCTGAGCACCTCCCTGTTCACTTCCTTACTCATGAACTGGTACAACGCACGTGCCGCCATCAAAGAACGCTAAGGACAGACCATGAGTGTGCAAACGTTTCAATCCGTCGGCGCCCGCCCTGCCCCCATCTCGACCGAGGGATGGATCGCCTGGTGCCGGATCAATCTGTTCAACGACTGGAAGACCGGGCTAGGCACGCTTGCCATCGGTGCGGTCCTGCTGGCCCTGTTGCCGCCTCTTTTTCGATGGGCCCTTTTGGATTCAGTCTGGGTAGCGGACTATACGGTCTGCCACGAAGCCAGTGGCGCCTGCTGGGGCGTCGTTCGTGAAAAATTCCGGTTTATCATTTTCGGTCGTTACCCTTTTACGGAGCATTGGCGTGCCCTGGTCTGCACCGTGATCCTGCTGTCGTTGATCATTGCCAGTTGCATGCGCGCCTGCTGGAAGCCCTGGCTGGCGGCGGTCTGGGTGGTCGGTCTGTCGTTCTACTTTGTGCTGATGCGCGGTGGCGTGTTGGGCTTGTCCAAGGTAGACACCGATATGTGGAGCGGTCTGCCGCTGACGATTTTGCTGGCGTCCCTGAGCATGACGATGGCCTTCCCGCTTGCCCTGTTCATTGCCTTGGGTCGCCGTTCCGGCATGCCAGCCATTCGCAGCTTGTGCACCATTTATGTCGAACTCATTCGTGGCGTGCCGCTGATCTCGGTCCTGTTCATGGCTTCCTTCATGTTTCCCCTCTTGATGCCCCAGGGATTCTCGATTGACGTCCTGGTGCGTGTGCTGGCGGGCATCACTCTGTTTGCTGCAGCTTACATGGCAGAAGTCATCCGCGGCGGCTTGCAGGCGATCCCGAAAGGTCAGATCGAGGCGGCCGCCACATTGGGTCTGTCGTACTGGCAGACACAACGTAAGATTGTTCTGCCGCAGGCCCTGGCGATGGTGGTACCTGGGATCATGAACAACTTCATTTCGACTTTCAAGGACACGTCGCTGGTGGCCATTGTGAGTTTGTATGAACTGACCGGCGCCATGGGCATGGCCATGAATTCCGACGCCAACTGGCGCCCGTTCCGGATCGAGGGCTATCTTTTCATCGCGATGATCTATTTCATCTTCTGTTTTTCCATGTCGCGCTACAGCCTGTGGATCGAGAAGCAGGTCAACCGCGGCACGCAGCGCTGAAGCAGCGCGGTCCAAAAAGAACCGAATCAACGAGGCCTAATTCAAGAGTTCATCATGTCAGAACCCATTATCAAATTCGAAAAACTGAACAAGTGGTACGGCAACAATTTCCACGTATTGCGCGACATTGATTTGAGCGTGGCGCAGGGTGAACGTATCGTCATCTGCGGACCATCGGGTTCCGGCAAATCAACACTGATTCGCTGCATCAACCGACTTGAAGAACACCAGGAGGGCCACCTTTTTGTCGATGGCGCTGAAGTGACCGACGATGTCAAGGTGATTGATGACATCCGAAAGAAGGTCGGCATGGTCTTTCAGCAATTCAATCTGTTCCCGCACCTGACGGTTCTTGAGAACCTGACCCTGTCACCCATGTGGGTCGGCAAGATGCCGAAAAAGGACGCCGAGGAAAAAGCAATGATCCAGTTGCAGCGTGTGCGCATCGCAGAGCAAGCCAACAAGTACCCGCTGCAACTCTCCGGCGGGCAGCAACAGCGTGTGGCCATCGCACGGGCACTTTGCCTGACACCCAAGATCATGCTGTTTGACGAGCCAACTTCGGCGCTGGATCCCGAAATGATCAAGGAAGTACTTGACGTGATGGTTGAAATGGCGAGCCAGGGCATCACCATGCTTTGCGTTACTCATGAAATGGGTTTCGCCAAGGCTGTGGCCGACCGTGTGATCTTTATGGACCAGGGTCAGATCGTCGAGCAAAACAACCCCAACGACTTTTTCAACAACCCGCAGAACGAACGCAGCAAAGACTTCTTGTCCAAGATTCTGGGCCATTGACGCAAGTGCCTGACATGAGGACCGCAAACAGTCCGCCAGGCTCCATCACGGACGTGGCGGGCCTGACAGTTGGTCACTTCACCGACACACGTCGCCCGACCGGCTGTACCGTGATCATCACGCCAGAGGGCTCTGTGGCCGGCGTTGATGTGCGTGGCGCAGCGCCGGGCACGCGGGAGACGGACCTGCTGCACCCTTCCAACCTGGTAGACCGTGTACACGCCATCGTTCTGGCCGGCGGCAGTGCCTGGGGGCTGGATGCGGCCAGTGGTGTCATGCAGTGGCTGGAGGAGCAGCAGATTGGCCTGCCCGTCGGGTTCGGTCTCGTACCGATCGTGCCGGCAGCGGTTCTGTTTGATTTGCCCGTCGGCAACGCCAGGATCCGACCTGATGCCCAAGCCGGCTATGCGGCCTGCGTTGCAGCCAGTCACCAACGACCGTTGGAGGGGAATTGCGGCGCCGGGGCTGGCGCCCTGGTAGGCAAGATTTTCGGTTTGAGACGCGCCATGAAGGGTGGTATCGGCAGTGCATCAATGACGGTAAACGGTATTACCGTTGGGGCCATCATTGCCTGTAACGCCTTGGGCGACATCATCAACCCCGCCACCGGGCTGCTGCTGGCCGGCGCCAGAACCGCTGACGGCGCCGCTATGGTCGATAGCCGCGCTGCCCTCGTTGCTGGCGACTCACCGAAGCCCGTGATGGCCGGGACCAATACAACCATTGGCGTCATTGCGACCGATGCGGTATTGACCAAGGCCCAGGCACACCGTCTGGCGATGGTGGCGCATGATGGACTGGCCCGCAGCATCAACCCGGTCCATACCCTCTCCGATGGCGATACCTTGTTTGCGCTGGGAACCGGTAAAGCCGGCAAGCCAGCCGACATGATGCTGCTCAGTACGCTGGCCGCTGAAGTGACGGCCATGGCCGTTGTGCGCGCCATCATGGCAGCGCGCAGCCTCAGCTGCGATGGTCTGCACTGGCCGTCAGCCGCAGATCTGGCGCTGCGGTCTACTTCAGCGCCTTGAACCTCATACGCTTGGGTTTGGCTCCTTCTTCGCCCAGACGTTTGCGCTTGTCGGCTTCGTATTCCTGGTAATTGCCATCAAAGAAAGTCCATTGACTGTCGCCTTCGCAGGCCAGGATGTGGGTTGCAATGCGGTCCAGGAACCAGCGGTCATGGCTGATCACCATGATGGAACCAGCAAATTCGAGCAAGGCGTCTTCCAGTGCACGCAATGTTTCCACATCCAGATCGTTCGACGGCTCGTCAAGCATCAGCACATTGCCGCCTGCAATCAGGGTTTTCGCAAGATGCAGCCGGCCACGCTCACCGCCTGAAAGGGTGCCAACCCGCTTTTGCTGATCGGCACCGTTGAAATTGAAGCGGCCACAATAGGCACGACTGGCCATCTGGAACTTGCCGACATTGAGAATGTCAAGTCCATCCGACACATCTTCCCAGACCGTCTTTTCGTTTGCCAGACTGTCACGGTTCTGATCAACAAACGCCATCTTGACCGTGGAGCCTACCTTGACCTCGCCACTGTCAGGCTTTTGCTGACCGGCGATCATCCGGAACAAGGTCGATTTGCCGGCGCCATTGGGACCAATGATGCCGACAATGGCACCAGCGGGAACCTTAAAGCTAAGGTTGTCAATCAGCAACCTGTCCCCAAACGACTTGCTGACATTGACGAACTCAATCACCTCATTGCCAAGGCGCTCGGCCACCGGAATGAAAATCTCATTGGTCTCATTGCGCTTTTGATACTCAAAGTCGGACAGTTCCTCAAACCGTGCCAGTCTGGCCTTGCTCTTGGCCTGTCTCGCTTTCGGGTTCTGACGTGACCATTCAAGCTCCTTCTTGAGCGCTTTGGCGCGTGACTCCTCGCCCTTTTGTTCCTGCGCCAGACGCTCCTGCTTTTGCTCCAGCCATGCACTGTAATTGCCCTTGTAAGGCATTCCAGCGCCGCGATCAAGTTCCAGGATCCACTCAGCGGCGTTGTCGAGAAAATATCGATCGTGGGTGATCGCCACCACGGTGCCGGGGTAACGCAGCAAGAACTGCTCAAGCCAGTCGACCGACTCGGCATCCAGGTGATTGGTAGGCTCGTCCAGCAAAAGCATATCAGGCTTGGACAACAGCAGGCGACACAGGGCGACGCGACGCTTTTCTCCCCCTGACAGCACATCAATCCTGGCATCCCACGGCGGCAAGCGCAGCGCGTCAGCCGCAATTTCGAGTTGATGCTCTGAATCGGCTCCGGCACTGCCTATGATGGCCTCCATCTTGGCCTGTTCTTCGGCCAAGGCATCAAAATCGGCGTCTTCCTCACCGTAGGCCGCATAAATCTCTTCCAGACGATTCTTTGCTGCCAGCAGGTCCCCCATACCCGCTTCCACGCTTTCACGCACGGTCTGCGTGGGGTCCAACTGCGGTTCCTGAGGCAGATAGCCAATATTCAAACCGGCCATCGGAACCGCTTCACCTTCAAATTCCTTGTCAACACCAGCCATGATCTTGAGCAGTGTCGACTTACCAGAACCATTGGTGCCCAACACGCCAATCTTGGCACCCGGAAAGAAACTAAGCGAGATGTCTTTGAGAATGAAACGCTTCGGCGGAATGATCTTGCCGAGGCGATTCATGGAAAATACGTATTGAGCCATTGAATTTGCGGGGAATCGCGGTATGTAAAACCAGCATTATCGACGCATCCACCGGCACAACTTCTCCGTAGCGCGTTTAAGTCACAACGCGGCAAAAGCCGGTGGTACGCTTTGGAGTCTATCTTGAAGTCGGCGCAGAGCCGTGGCAAAACCGGCGGCATCAGTAGCCGAACTTTTCAAGCCATCAATGGCGAATGAGACGGATCGCAGGAACCGCTCCAACCCTGGGTCATCGTCTGACTCGAAGCACCGAGCCCGACCAACAAGCCAGTCCAGAACCTGCCGGGCCGGGTGTTGATGATCAGTGAAGTAGCGGGGATCCGAACCGGCGATTGCCAGCAGCACCGGTTCCAGTTCGGCGGCGAGACCGCGCACCCTCGGCAGCAGTCGCTCGTCCTGAGCAAGCTTGTCCAGCAAAAGACGAACCACTTCCTCACCCAACTGCCTGCTCAATTGCCTGAGCCTGGCCTGTTCTGCCAATATCTGCGCGCCGAGTTCTTCGTGGGTAACGGCAACTTCATCCAAGCGGTTTTCACGTTGCCGCAATCGTCGCATCATCGGTTTGATCAACTTCAACTCTTCCAGCGCCACATAAGAGAACGGCACAGTGGGCAAAAAGTCCTGCCCGTGGCCGCCCATACCGCTCTGAACCCCACCAGATAACAACCTTCGCAGCCGGTCAAACGTGGTGACGGTGCGGCTTACCGAACTGTTGCGTCCTCTCGCGACCACTGCGTTTTCACCGCCCAGACTGGTCCCAACCGAGAACGACGGCTCTACGCCATGCGAGCGCAACCAGTCACAAATTTCAAGATAGAACTGTTGCAGTTTGACGCCTAGCAGACCTGCGCTGGGGATAAGCAATGCAGCCCGGACATCCGGGTCTGGCACAAACTGCTTCAAACACGCCACCAAAGCCTGAACAAAAACCTCGACCTTCAGTGGATTAAGTAAGGGCTGAACCGTGGTCCAGCCGGAGATGCTGCTGACCAGGGCGTCAAGCGCCGGCAGCACATCTTCAACGCCGCGGGACACCTCCTGCAGCGCCAGGGCAAACTCGATACTGGCATCAATCTGCTCACTACTGAGGAGTTCCAGATCGGCAAAACTCCCCATGGGTCTGATCGCAAAGTCTCTTGAATTGCTGCCGTAGACAGCAAGTTTCAATTGGACAACAAACGTCTCGATCACCAGAGACGCTTCACAGCACAGCGAATCCGTGATTGCCTGGCTTAACGGGACGGGGCCAGCAAACGCACTGTTGAACGTCGTCCTGCTTGCAGCACTGGCAAGTCCATCAAGCACATCGCGCATCAAAATATCTGCCAGCGGTAGCACTGCTTCGATGCAATCATGCAAGCTCGGCCGAGAACTGTTCTGTTCACTGGCGACGCCGATCCGGCGAAACTCAAATCTTTTCATCCAACGCCTTCCACACGATGACAGGTTCACGATCGTCGGCGTCATTCTCCCAGTTGAAATCTCTGCTGGACAGCTTGCTAACACATTGTTTCCAATGCCTACAAACAGACATCAAATCTTACAACTCAGAGCCCGTTTTTCCAGTAAGGGAAAGTGTGGAACCAAGCGCTAGAACTCGAGACTATAGGCATAGTGCCCTGCTTTGAGTTCCTGCCGGAAAATCAGAGCTGAATGGTAGGCGTCAACCCGTTTGAGCTCGGGAATCGGCAAGCTTCCCTCGATCGCCTTGATTGATTTTGGAGGCATATCCATCGCGTGGTGCGTCACAAAAAATGTGATGCCCTTCACGTTGCCAGGGGAACGTACATCAAAGGCAAGACTCCTGCCGCCGCCTTTGACCGGTCTGTAAGCCACACGATCACGGATCCGCCACCAGTCGGCTATTTCGTGGCCGGACGCGGTCCAGATGCCGTCACGGTATTGCTGCAACCTCTTAAGGTAAGGGGGGGTGATTTTGGTCATCAACTCTCCGACTTCGTAATTTTGCGAGTGAACTGACAAGACCCCTAAAGCCCCCGCTTCGCGAACGTAGTCAAAATCCAGCAAAATCAATTCTTCAGCCAGGGCAGCATTCAGCCTCAGACCCAGATAGTTCAAGTCATCCATCTGGGTGCGGGGCAAGCCAATCATCACTTCTTCCGCACCGAGTCCTGGCTCCGATTCTGAAAAGAACGGCAGTCTCCCTTCCGACGCTGAGGGGCCGGTAACGTTGTAGCGGACTCCCAACCTACGCAGAATTTTTTCGGTATTCGCGTCCCAGGACTCGGTTGGCGCTCGAAACCCTGTGACGGCCGTCAGTGCCCGGGTACCCACTGTGTCCCGCATGTCGGTCACCATGACGTTCAACCGCTTGTCCTGGGCGTCGAGGGTCTTGCCCTTGAAACCAACGTGAACTTCTCCGTGATACCCAATCTCATGCATTTCCGATAACTTCTGAACAGCCGTCCGGTGCTGCCTCGCAACGCTTGTCAAGGAATAGAAGGTGCCACGCAGATTATTCGAAGTGAGATCGCGTGAAAAGTCAAACGCATTCGAATACTTGTCTTCTGCGTCCATCTCCAACAATTGCGCCGACGCATTCCCGTTCGGCCAGGCCCCCTTGTAAATACTGGTTTCATGCTTAAGCCAAGCCATGACCGAATCAACCAGATTGGGTATCTCGATTCGTTCGTCGTATTCCCAACTCGACTCAGAAAATCCAAAGTAGACCCGCCGGGAGCCATTTTTCTCAAGATAGGCAATCGCTCCATTGCTGTTCTTGGGTGCCGGGTAACGCTCCCAACTGAAATAGCGCGCCGCCAGGTTGGAAGATTGCACCCGTATCGGTGTCTCAGCCACTTCACCCAGGAAAATGCGCTGTCCTGCGGGCACTGCCCATGTGAGAGGACCATCGCCAAACGGGTTCAGGAATCGCGTAGTCCTTTCGCTGTTGTCATCCGACAGCACCTTGCCGTTCACCTTCATTTGTAGCAGACCTTCAATAAAGCCGTAGCCAGCCCATTGCCCTCGACCATCGCGCACGCCTGTACCCCAAGTCACCAGGATACTGCCGCCAGAGTCGGCAAAAAGTGTGATCGCCTTTCGTTCCTGATCATCAAGCAGCGCAGCTGACCCCAATACCAGGACGCCCGGCTTGAGTCCGGCTATCAAATTAGCCCTGGAAATTTCACGGAATGACTTTCCATAGGGTCGAAAGTATTCGCGCCAACGCTGCTTCAATGTGTCATAACTGGCGCCATTGGCACCAAAGAATGCAGACGTGATGGGACTGGAATACAAATAGACGGATTCCAGCGTGACGGGCGTGGCGACGTCTGCTGCATGAACCCAACTCGTCAGGCAGATCAGACCACTCGAAATGATTCGCCAGGAATAGCGACTCAAACCAAGTCGCCGTAAAAAATTGAACAACATGCTTGAAGATCCTTTTACCTAGACTGATCCGAGAAGACAGGCGCCCAATCAGCGTCAAGCAAACGAACAGGCGCCTTTGGTTCTGCTGCCAATTCCTCAAACTTGGGTCTGAAGTCAAGGTAGCTCTGAACCCAGTTGAACGTGGCTTTCGGATTCAATATTCCTACAGGCGCCACAAAGACCGCTACCGGCTTTCGGTCCGTCTTGAAAGTCAGTCGAATGGTGTCATGGACAAATCGGGCGACAGTGTCATAGACCGAGTACAAACCATCTGTCGGATTCCGACCGTTGTGTGATATCAACACCCAAGTTGAAGCAACGGCCATCACCAGCGACAACACAGAAATCCCCAACCAGGCCCTCGGGGATGCAAGCTGAATCAATCGGTGGAAAACAGAACCCTCTCGCATGAACACGCCCACACCTTGCGCCCGCTTGCCGGCGTCCTTATTCACGGAAATTGAACCCAATGAACCATGCGTGCAATTATGACCCCTGTCACGAATTCGCATCACGCTCAATCCGGCACTCTCGCGGACTTGCGAGCACGCTTTCCCGGACCGTGCGACAATCCACACCATTGCGGAGCTTCAGTTGCCCGCAATACCAGCAACTTGCTGGGAACGGTGCCTCGCGCAACTGTTCCACCTTTGTATCCCATCTGCCTATGACTGACTCGGTGCTGCTAGCGTCGAGACAGGCCGATGCCATAGCGCCCAGGATAGGCGCCACACTATGAACTTTGAAGAACTAAATCTGGCTCCGGCCATTGTCAAGGCCGTGCTCGAACAGGGTTACGAAACCCCCACTGCCATCCAGGCGCAGGCCATTCCCGCTGTGCTTGCCGGCCACGATCTGCTCGGAGGTGCGCAAACCGGAACCGGCAAGACCGCCGCCTTCGTATTACCTATGCTGCACAAGCTCAGCGCAGCCGCAGCGCCAAAAAACAAGTTTGGTGGCACAGGGATCCGTGCCTTGGTCCTGACGCCCACACGCGAACTTGCAGCCCAAGTGGAAGAATCTGTGCAAACCTACGGCAAATATCTGGATCTGACTTCAACCGTCGTATTCGGCGGTGTCGGCATGAACCCCCAGATCAGTCGGGTCAAAAAGGGGGTCGATATCCTGGTGGCGACGCCGGGTCGTCTGCTGGACCTCTTGCAGCAGGGCGTACTGGACCTGGCTCAGGTCCAGATTCTGGTGCTTGACGAAGCTGACCGCATGCTGGACATGGGTTTCATCCATGACGTCAAAAAAGTGTTGGCCGTAGTACCCCGCGACAAGCAAAGCCTGCTCTTTTCAGCCACCTTCAGTGAAGAAATCCGGGATTTGGCCGCAACACTCCTGAAGAGCCCATTGAGCATTCAGGTTACGCCGGGCAACACGACCGTCCAACGGATCACGCAAATAATTCACCCCGTCGGACGTGGCAAAAAGAAAGCACTGCTGGCGCACATCATCCAGCAGCACAACTGGAGCCAGGTTCTCGTGTTCACACGAACCAAGTTTGGCGCCAACAACGTTGCTGAATTTCTGGTCAAGAACGGCATCAATGCAATGGCCTTGCACGGCAACAAAAGCCAGGCGGCGCGCACCCAGGCACTGGCTGGTTTCAAGAGTGGCGAGATTCGCGCCCTGGTGGCAACTGACATTGCTGCTCGTGGCATCGACATCGATGATCTGCCACACGTGGTGAACTATGAAATACCCAACGTCAGCGAAGACTATGTGCACCGAATTGGCCGCACCGGCCGCGCCGGCGCAGACGGTCAGGCGGTTAATCTTGTTTGCCTGGACGAAGAAGGTTTCATGCAGGCGATCGAGCGCTTCACCAAACAAACCATTCCGGTTGAAATCGTTGACGGCTTCATGCCGGAGCCAGGTGAGAGGGCCGAGCCCATCGCCATGGGTCGCCAAACCATTTGGGGCGGCGCCGGCAAACCTCCCAGCCGCGACGTCATGCAGGCTGCTGGCAGAGCGGCACGAACCGAGATGATGCAGA
>Ga0194063_10000621_pt1 | contig 25119 bp, 24 predicted proteins | sample SepL3720m_MetaG_FD_155459 | JGI IMG/M metagenome (GOLD analysis project Ga0194063, IMG submission 155459) | Anoxic zone freshwater microbial communities from boreal shield lake in IISD Experimental Lakes Area, Ontario, Canada - Sep2016-L373-20m | ecosystem: Environmental > Aquatic > Freshwater...
CGCCCGCCCTCCCTTCGCTGGAGATTGAAGTAGGAGCCTGTGGGGCCTTGGCGGATCACGGAGAGTTTCCCACGCTCCATTCGCTCGATGGATGCAATTTGTTGAAGGATATCGCGAGGATCAGTTTGGGAATTCATCATCAAAAGTATATGTGAAAACATATACTTTGCAATAAAATTTCCTCAGGAAATGCATTTTCAGAGATTTTTGTCCTGCACCCTTTTCCATATCAACCCCAAAACGGTTTTTCTCCGCGGGCTCCGCGTCTCCGCGTGAGGAATCGCCGGATCGGGTTCAATACATCTCGACCGGAGAGCGCTTGCCGTTGTCCGGGCTTCGCACGGCGGCGGCTTCCTCGCCGAGCGTGGCGACGCGAAGCGACCAGACATCGGCGTCGGCGGCACGGAAGGCTTCGAGGGAGAACGGTGTCGGCGGCGCGAGGCGGGATTTGCAGCGGGCGACGGATTCGAGGGCCGGCAGCAGTTTGTCGCCGAGCGTTTCGATGGCGGACTTTGCGGCGGCGGCCAGCTCGACGCGGTGGCAGATCATGAGGAGATCGTTGCCGGCCTCGATGCCGAGGCGCATCGTCTCGTCGAACCCGTAGTGGTTGAGGATCGCGCCCATGTCGAGATCGTCGGTCATGACGAGGCCCTCAAATCCGAGATCCTTCCGCAGGAGGTCGCGGATGATCGCCGGCGAGAGCGAGGCCGGGCGGTTGATTTCATCGAGGCCGGAGATCGCGATATGGCCGATCATCATGCTGTCCACCGATTGAGAAAACGCGCGGAAGACGGCGAGCTCTTCGGCCTCCATTTGCTGGCGCGAGCGCTCGAGCTGGGGGAGCTCGTGGTGGGGGTCGAGCCCCGCCGAGGAATATCCCGGGAAATGTTTTCCGCACGAGAGAATCCCCGCCGCGCGGAGCCCGTCGTTGAAGGCGCCGGCCTTGCGGATAACCTCTTCGACCGACCTGCCGTAGCAGCGGCCGCGCAGCGAGTTGTCCGCCGCGTCGTCGAACGAGATGTCGAGGACCGGGCAGAGATCCATGTTGAAGCCGAAGAGCCGGAGCAGGCGGCCGGTGATGTCGCCGTGAGCTTTGATCAACCCGAGATCGTCCCGGTCGCGGAGCTGCTGCGCGTTCGGAGGTTCGTTGCCGAGGAGCTTGAGCCGCGAGACGCGGCCTCCCTCCTGGTCGATGGTGATCACCGGCTCTATGTCGGAGAGATCCCGCAGGTCATCAATGAGCTTGCGGAGCTGGGCGGGCGACTCGATGTTTCGCCCGAACAGAATGAACCCGCCGGGCTGGATTTTCCGGAAGAGGCGCGCCGAGCCGGAATCGAGTTCCGTTCCCGGCACGCCGACGAGGAGAAGTTGACCTGCATCGCTGGATGGCATAATCCGGGGAAACCAGATTTCCGTCCCGCTGTCGAAATGATTCCACTCCGCAAACTCGGCCTCTACGGGGGCAGCTTCGATCCGATCCACATCGGGCACCTGATCCTCGCGCGCGAAGCCCTCGAAAATCTCGGGCTCGACCGCGTGGTTTTTATTCCCGCAAAAATCTCCCCGCACAAGCTCTCGCATCCGCCCGCACCGCCGGAGCTGCGCTGCGAAATGGTGGCGGCGGCGGTCGCCGGAGAGCCGGGGTTCGGCTGGAGCGACTGCGAGATCCTCCGCGAGGGCCCGTCGTTCGCGGTCGATACCGTGCGCGAAATGCGGGCGCTCCACCCCGGCGCGGAAATTTTTTATATGATCGGCGGGGACAACCTGGCGGCGCTGCACACATGGAACGCGATCGGTGCGCTGCGCGGGCTCGTGACCTTTGTGGTGTTCCCGCGCGGCGAGGGCACTGCGGATCACAGCTTCCCGGTGATATTGCGGCGCGTGGATATTTCCTCGACCGACATCCGGAATCGGATTGCCAGCGGGAAGTCGGTCCGCTACCTTGTTCCCGAAGCTGCATGCACGATCCTATCCCAACACCGACTCTACCGGAATGATTGATTCCGAAACGATCGCCCGTGCCTGCGCCACCGCGGCCGCCGACAAAAAAGCCGAAAACATCGTGCTCCTCGACCTTCGAGGGGTTTCGGAATTCACTGATTTTTTCCTAATCTGCTCGGGAACTTCCGAGCCCCAGCTCAAGGCGATCTCGTCCGCGATGCGCGAAAAAGTGCGCGACAAACATGCCGTGCGGCCGCTCGCTGAGGACGGGTATCCCGCCAGCCAGTGGGTCGTCCTGGATTTTGGCGGCGTGATCTGCCACCTCTTTCACGGCGACAAGCGGGGGTTTTACGATATCGAAAGCCTCTGGAGCGATGCCAGGCGGGTGCCGCTCGCTTTGTAGAAAATTTTGCACGGGCATCCTGCCCATGTGATCGAGTGAACGGCATTCCGTCCGAGCCGGATCAGGCTTTCCCGCCTTCCATGTGCGCCTGGAAGGCCGCCTTGAGTTTCAAGGGGCTCGGGATTTTCAACGTCCGGGCGCGGACGCTGATCAGTCCGGCCTCGCGGAGCTTTGCGAACGTGCGTGACAACGTCTCCTGGCGTGTGCCCAGCTCGCCGCTCAGCATCGTCTTGGTCATCCCGATCGCAATCTCGGCCGGCTTGGAGGAGATCGGGCGCGGGCAGCGGCGCAGGATCCAGTGCATCAGGCGGGTCTCGGCATCCTTCAGCGCCACGTTCTCGAGCGACGAGATCAGCCCGCGCATGTGCCAGCTCATCGTCGCAAGAACCCGCAGCCCGATGTCCGCCCGCTGGCGCAGGATCTGGAGGAACTCCCACTTCGGAACCATGATCACCTCGCTTTCGCCAACCGAGCGCGCGTCGGTCAGGTAGCCGGATTCGTTGAACAGGGAATTTTCGGCGAACGACTCGCCCGGACGGAACAGATGGATCACGTGCTCGCGTCCGTCCGTCCCGACCCGGTGGACGTTGATGATCCCCCGGCGGACGATAAAAAACCCGTGTGCGGGCTCGCGCTGGCGGAACACATACTCCCCCTTTTGGTAGGTCTTCAGGATGCAAAGATCCGCGATCATTGACAGGTCGTCCTCGGGAAGCCCCGTGAACATCGGCGTCCGGCGGAGCGAAAAAATAATCGCCGTGCTCCGCAGGGTTTCGTGAGGGTTGGACATGAGGCGCGGATTATGCCAGCGAAACCGGCCTGGAATCAAGCGCGGTGGTATTGTTCGGGCCGGCTCCTCGCGCGGCGGGCGGATCAGGGGATCGGATTCGGCCGGTTGCTTCCGGTCACCTGTTTTCCGACGGGATCGCCCGGCGCCGCGCGGCGGGCATGGATCCGCGCGGTGAAAAAATCCCACAGTCCGAGCGAGAGCGGATAGACGATCAGCGCCAGGATCGCGGCGGATGGCAGCACGCCCACCAGAAACGGGACGGGAGCATGTTTGAGCAGTTCAAGGATATCGTTTGTGGGAACCTCGGAAGGCCCGTGCCAAAGGATCAGGCAGCCGATGCGGTATTGCGCGTAAATAAAAAATGCCATCGTCAGCGGGTTGCTGATCCATGTGGCGGCGACGGCGGCAGGCACGTTCACCCGCGTGAAGTAGGCGAGCAGCCCGGCTCCCAGCGTCTGGCCCGGCGCAGGGATCATCGCGAAAAATGCGCCGACCGCCATGCCGCCCGCAAACCGTCTCCGCGTCGGGTGCCAGAGCTGGCTGTGAAACAGGCGGTCTCCGAGCCGCCGGTGCAGCCAGGTCCCCCGGATGTGCTTGATGCGCGGAAGGTGCCGGAGGTATTTCCCGATCCGCGTGCGGCGCCAGAGATTTGGTTTCATATAACTTTTTACGATCGGGCTTGCCAAGCGGCGGGGGAAGAGTTCTTAATGCACGCCTTATGAAGAAGATCGAGGCCATCATCAAACCCTTTAAAATGGAAGACGTAAAGGAAGCGCTTGCGGAGATCGGCATTGAGGGCATGACGGTCACCGAGGTCAAGGGCTTCGGGCGCCAGAAAGGCCACACCGAAATCTACCGCGGCAGCGAATACACGGTGGACTTCCTCCCGAAGGTCAAATTCGAAGTCGTCGTCTCCGACGCGATGGTCGAGAAAGCGGTCGCCGCGATCTCCGCCTCCGCCAAAACCGGAAAAATCGGCGACGGAAAAATTTTCATCCTTCCGATCGATAACGCGATCCGCATCCGCACCGAGGAAACCGGCGAGAACGCGATCTGAGGTCTGTGATTTTGCCCGACTGGATTGCGGTCGTTTTTCTGGGCATCGTCGAGGGGATCACCGAATTTATTCCGGTTTCCTCGACCGGGCATCTGCTGATTGCCGAGCACTGGCTGGGCGCGCGCAGCGACCTTTTCAATGTGGTCATCCAGTGCGGGGCCGTGCTCGCCGTGATCCCGCTTTTCCAGAGCCGCATCGCCATGCTCCTGCGCTGGCGCGAGCCCGCGAGCCTCACGTTGAACCTCAAGATTCTCACCGCCTTCCTGATCACGGTGGTCGGCGGGCTCGCGATCGACAAATTGGGGATCGAGCTTCCGGAGACCGTGCAGCCGGTGGCGGCGGCGCTCGTCCTCGGCGGCGTGATGTTTATTGTCGTGGAGATGCTGATGAAGCGGCGCGGCTTCACCGAGGAGATTTCCTGGCCGGTTGTCGCGGCCGTGGCGGGCGGGCAGTTGGTGGCGGCCATTTTTCCGGGAACCTCCCGCTCGGGGGCGACCATCATTTTCGCCATGATGCTCGGCGCCGGCCGCGTCCCGGCCACCGAGTTCTCGTTCCTGGTCGGCATCCCGACGATGCTGGCGGCCGGCGGATATAAAATCCTCAAAGGGATGCAGTCCGGAGCCCACGAGGACTGGGGGATGCTCATCCTGGGAAGCGTTGTCGCGGCGGCGGTCTCGTTTGTCGCCGTGAAATGGATGCTGGGCTACGTGCAGAACCACACGTTCATCAGCTTCGGAATTTATCGGATCGCCCTGGGCGTCGCCCTCTTCTGGCTCCTGTCCTGAAGCCCGAGCGCCCGGAGTTTCTTGTCCGCTATTTTGATTTCAGCTCCGCGAGGTCGGCGTCCACCATGATCCGGACGAGTTCTTGGAATTTTGTTTTCGGCTCCCAGCCGATCTGGCGTTTTGCCTTGGCAGGATCGCCGACGAGCAGCTCCACTTCGGCCGGGCGCTCGTAGCGTGGATCGTGCTTCACGAAGTCCTTCCAATCCAGGTCCACATGGGCGAAGGCCTCCTCGACAAACTCGCGCACGGTGTGGGTTTCGTTTGTCGCGAGCACGTAGTCGTCGGGGTTGTCCTGCTGGACCATCATCCACATGCCCTCGACATATTCGGGCGCGTATCCCCAGTCGCGCTTGGCATCGAGGTTGCCGAGGAAAAGCGCTTTTTGGCGGCCGGTCTTGATCGCGGCCACCGCACGGGTGATCTTGCGCGTTACGAAAGTTTCGCCGCGCCTCGGGCTCTCGTGGTTGAAGAGGATCCCGTTCGTGGCGTGCATCCCGTAGCTTTCCCGGTAGTTCACGGTCGCCCAGTAGGCAAAAACTTTTGCCACGCCATACGGGCTTCGCGGCCAGAACGGCGTGGTCTCGGTCTGCGGAACCGCCTGCACCTTGCCGAACATCTCGCTGCTCGAAGCCTGGTAGAACCGGCTTTTCACACCCGACTCGCGCATCGCCTCGAGGATCCGGATCGTGCCGACCCCGGTGACATCCGCCGTGTATTCCGGGATGTCAAAACTCACCCGCACGTGGCTCTGCGCCCCGAGATGAAAAATCTCATCGGGCTTCAGCTCGTAGATCAGCTTGACGAGGTTGACCGAGTCGGCGAGGTCGCCGTAGTGGAGAAAGAGGCGCACGCCGTTGACGTGGGGATCCTGGTAGAGGTGGTCGATCCGACTCGTGTTGAACGTGCTGGCCCGACGGATGATCCCGTGAACCTCGTAATCTTTTGAGAGAAGAAAATCGGCAAGATAGGAGCCGTCCTGCCCGGTGATTCCCGTGATGAGAGCTTTTTTCATAAGATGGCAAGAGAAGAATTCTGGATATCGAGGAGCTTGGCAATGCCGGTTTTTGCGGCGGCGAGCATCGCGTCGAGCTGGGCCTGACTAAAGACGGTCTCCTCGCCCGACCCCTGGACCTCGACAAAATCCCCGCCCCCGGTCATCACCACATTCATGTCCACCTCGGCGTCCCTGTCCTCGACATAATCCAGATCCACCAGCACCCCGCCCGCAACCATGCCGACGCTCACCGCAGCCACGCGGTTCTTGATCGGCAGAGTTTTCAATTTTCCGGCAGCGACCAGCGAGCGGCAGGCAAGCTCGACCGCCACCGAGGCGCCCGTGATCGCCGCCGTGCGCGTCCCACCGTCGGCCTGGAGCACATCGCAGTCCACCCAGAGCGTCCGCGGCCCTAGCTTTTCCAGATCCACCACCGCGCGGAGCGAGCGCCCGATCAGCCGCTGGATCTCGGTGCCCCGCCCATCGGGCTTGCCCCGTGAAGAGTCGCGCGGCTTCCGGTTCGTGGTCGAGTAGGGGAGCATCGCGTATTCCGCTGTGAGCCATCCGCCGGTCACCCCCTGTTCTTTCATCCAGCGCGGCACGCCTTCCTCGATCATCGCGGCGCAAATCACCCGCGTGTTGCCGAACGCGATCAGCACGGATCCCTGCGCGTGCGGCGCGATTCCGGGCCGGATTTCAATGCTGCGTATCTCGCCGGGTGCCCGGCCGTCGTGTCTTGTCATGGGGCCGAGACCTTGCACACGAGGCCATCCGGTGCGCAAGAAATCATTTCCCGCTTTCCTCTCCCGCAGCCGGAGGTTGCTCCTGAAGGCCGGCCAGCAGCTCGGAGGCATCCTCCACCTCGTCCCAAACAACCCGGCTCACATAGATCGGAGCTTTTTGCTGGGCGGCCATCGCCAGGCAATCGCTGGGCCGCGCGTCGAGCTCGATGATCTTTTTTTGCTGGAGCTCGTTCTCCGCAGTGAGGATGAGGCGCCCGAAATACGTGCCGCTCTTGAAATCGTTGATGATCACCCGCTCGACGTGCGCCCCCACGGCCGTGAGCACATGCGCGAGAAGATCGTGCGTGAGCGGACGCTCCTTGTCCGCACCGCTCAAAAACATCCCGATCGCCGCACCAATGCCCTGATCCACGTAAATGACAAAAACTTTTTCCTCGTTGCCGAGAAACACAGCGCAGCCAACGCCCGTCGGAACCAAGGCGCGAATCTGAACAGGAACCACCAGTTTTTCCATCCGTTCATCTTAAACAATCCCGCCGACGAATGCGAGAAAGAATCAGAATTCCCATCGGTTTTTCCTTGCGCCACCGTGCAGGATGCCCCATCTTCCGCAATCCACCACGACCCTATCGTCCAGTGGCCTAGGACACTGCCCTTTCACGGCGGCGACACGGGTTCGAATCCCGTTAGGGTCGCCAGTTTTATTTATGGCGATTTCCCCTGTGACTAGCCTGTATAAAGGCTCTGCGGACGGTTGAGGCAAAAGTCCAAAACGGCAGTTGAGACGCGAAACGGCAGTTGCGCTGTCCGTAATTGTCCTTGATTTTGGGACTTCCCACCAGATTTTCCGCGCCGAAAAATCCAGCGTGCTTGTTTTCGAGGCTCTTTGCAACCCGGCAGGTTCACTCGGAGTGATTTGAAACGGGGTATCGGAGAGAAAAGTTTCATGCCGGTGGCTGGGCCAACCTTCCAAGATCGATGAACTCGTCAGGTATCAAGACGGTTCCATTGTGAGCCGCGAGTTCATCAACAAGTCCACCGGCAGGGTGCCGATTTTCGCCTTCGACGAAGGCGAGGGATTGAGCGAGCACGCGGCCCCGTTTGACGCATTGGGGCAAGTTGTGGAAGGCGAAACAGAAATTGTGCTCCTCGTCAGAGTTGAACCCATTGTTGATTTACCGATTTTCGCGGGCCAGTGCCTTGCGCGCCGCTTCTATCGCGTATGATTCGAGACCGCGAAAACCCTGCAGGCTCATTACAGCGTCGCGAGCTGCTGCCCGTCGCTCCTTGTCTGTCGTGGTGATGCCGACGGCGGATTCGAGGTCGCGATAGGCCACTTCTAGATCCGCCACGGTAGGAGGTGCGACTTCGATAATCTGGCCTACACGGTTCAAAAATTCGGTCGGGAGACCGGAGTGCTTTTCGATGTCTTCGCGCGTTATGCGAACGTCGTTTTGCTCTTCAAAAAGCATGTTCTCCCCGCGCTTCATTTTGTAGATATCTTGAAACGCGCCCGCACAAATTATCCAGGAATTACGCAGGCTTTCTCGCTGCGTCGCGGTGAGAACGAGTTCCCCCATTTGCCGGTCGAGCAACTGCATTATCTCGACAAAAACGCCCTTCCACCAATTATCCACCCGGTCGCCCTTTACAGAAATTTTGTCGGCCTCGTCGATGAAAATCACAATCGGAACGTCGAGCAATTCCCTGATGCAATTAAGCGTCCACGACGACGATTCCGCCCGCGAGTTTTGCAGCGTCCATCCTCCGACGGTCGCTTCGTAAAAAGGCCAACCGCTGCAACTCGCAAAGGCGCGTGCGCAATACGATTTCCCTGAGCCACTTACGCCACAAAATAGGGCTCCCCCACGCAACTCGATGGAACCGATGCGGCCGCCATATTCGTTTCTCACGCGGGCGAGCGAGGCCAACTGAGCCACCGCGCGCCGCTGGCCGGCGGATTTTAGACTAGCTATAACATCCGTAGCTGCGACTCGTTTCGTCGCTAGGACCCTTGGAGCACGTAAGATAATTGCAGGGTATTCAGCCTGGATTTGGTAAAGATTGAATGGGGCGCCCGGGGCGACAAACCATCGCATCATGTCTTTGATTCCGTGCATGACGGCGTCCATTTCATCGACGATTTTCCGAAGATTTGGTTCCAGTGCGATGAGCATGCTGGTTTTGGCAATCTCCCCAGCGAGCCAGATTTTTTTGTCGAGCGCTATCGACTGCGCGAATTCGGAAGTCAGCAACTCTGCCGCGAGGCAGCGAATCCCGACCCGTTTGCTTGCGGCGTCGGCTCCGGCTTGCAACTCCTCAAGCGTCCGCGCGTCTTTAACATACTCAGTATATGCGCGGCCCCAAAATCGAATCAAAGAAGAACCGGCTCCGGTTCCAATTTTCCAGCCGCCTTCGCTTTTGAGATGTTCAAGTTCCATCTGCCGAAGATACTGAACACCCCGGCAGGGCAGGCATGGCGGTCAACAAGCATCCGCGCATCCGCTCGTCATGGCTACTGCGGGCGTGCATTTTTCCATGATGCTGCCCATGATCCACGACCGGTTTGCCTGAACACCCTTTTTTGAAATGTCCAACCTCTCCTCCTTCATCTGGTCCGTCGCTGATCTTCTCCGGGGCGACTACAAGCAGAGCGACTACGGCAAGGTCATCCTGCCGTTCACGGTCCTGCGCCGCCTGGATTGCGTGCTGGAGGCCACCAAGGCCGACGTGCTCGCCGAGCTGGCCAAGCGCGAGAAGGCCGGGCTGAACCCCGAGCCGTTCCTGCTGCGGAAGGCCGCCCAGCACTTCTACAACACGTCGCCGCTCGACATGAAAAAGCTCATGGGCGACCAGGACCACATCGGCGAGAACCTCCGCGCCTACATGCAGGCGTTCTCGCCGGCCGTGCGCGACATCTTCGAGAAATTCGATTTTCACACCCAGATCGACCGGCTCGACCGCGCCGGGCTCCTCTACCAGATCACGGAGAAGTTCGCCAACATCGACCTCCACCCGAAGGCCGTGAGCAACGCCCAGATGGGGGCAGTCTTCGAGGAGCTGATCCGCAAGTTCGCGGAAATCTCCAACGAGACCGCCGGGGAACACTTCACCCCGCGCGACGCCATCCGACTCATGGTCAACCTCCTCTTCATCGAGGACGACGACGCCCTCACCAAGGCCGGCGTCGTGCGCAGCCTCTACGACCCCACAGTGGGCACGGGCGGCATGCTGAGCGTGGGCGGCGAGCACATTTTCAGCCTCAACCCTGATGCCCGGCTGGTCATGTATGGGCAGGAGCTGAACCCCGAGTCCTACGCCATCTGCAAGGCGGACATGCTCATCAAGGGCCAGGACATCGCGAACATCATCTTCGGCAACACCCTCTCCGCCGACGGCCTGCTGGGGAAACTCTTCGACTACATGCTCTCGAACCCGCCCTTCGGCGTGGAGTGGAAAAAGATCGAGGCCATCATCCGCAAGGAATTTGAGCAGATGGGATTCAACGGCCGCTTCGGCCCCGGCCTGCCCCGCGTGAGCGACGGGTCCCTGCTGTTCCTCCTGCACCTGATTTCCAAGATGCGCCCGGCGGTCGATGGCGGCAGCCGGTTCGGCATCGTGCTCAACGGCTCCCCGCTCTTCACCGGTGGCGCGGGCAGCGGCGAGAGCGAGATCCGGCGCTACGTTCTGGAGAATGACCTGGTCGAGGCCATAATCGCGCTCCCCACCGACATGTTCTACAACACCGGCATCTCGACCTACATCTGGATCGTCAGCAACCGGAAGTCCAAGGCTCGCAAGGGCAAGGTCCAGCTCATCGACGCCAGCGGGTTCTGGCAGAAGATGCGGAAAAGTCTCGGCAGCAAACGCAAGGAACTCAGCCCCGAACACATCGAGGACATCACCAAGCTGTTCGGGAATTTCCGCGAGGTCACCCGCGACGGCAAAACAGAAGGGTCGAAGACCCCCATCAGCCGGATTTTCAAGAACGAGGACTTCGGGTATCGCACGATCACCGTCGAGCGCCCCGAGCGTGATGCCGCCGGGAAGATCGTCCTGGGCACCAAGGGCAAGGGGAAAGGCAAGCCCGTGCCGGATGCCAGCCTTCGCGACACCGAAAACGTCCCGCTCGCCGAAGACGTGGACACGTATTTCAAACGCGAGGTCCTGCCCCACGCGCCCGACGCCTGGATCGACCACGAGAAGACCAAGGTCGGCTACGAGATCCCCTTCAACCGCCATTTCTACGTCTTCCAGCCCCCGCGCCCGCTGGCCGAGATCGATGTCGAGCTCAAGGGCGTCACCGACCGCATTCTTACTATGATTGGGGGCCTGACAAAATGAGCGACACCATGGCCGTAAGGATTGTTTACGCACCGCGTAAGAAAATCACCGCCCCGGCGCCACATGCTTTTCATCCCATCTTGATTATTTAACGTCCTTTCCTCTCGTTCCAAGCCATGAAAAAAACCTCGAATGTCATCCGGCGAATCGAATCCATTCTGGAGCTTGCCCGGACGGGCATCGCCCGCACCGTCAACACCACGCAGGTTGTTGCCAACTGGCTGGTGGGTCGGGAGATCGTCGAAGAAGAACAAAGCGGACGCAAGAGTGCCGGTTACGGCCAGGAATTGATCAGCACCCTCGCTGAGCGGCTCCAGAAAAGCTACGGCGGCGGATATGGCGAGACGAACCTGAAGCTCTTCCGGCAGTTTTATTTGATTTATCCCCGCCTTCTGGATGGTCGCATTGGTCACACGCTGCGTGACGAATTCAGTCTCCCTGAAAACGCAAGCGAGCCATCGGCGCCAATTCGTCACACGCGGTGTGACGAATCTTGGACTCCCGGCCAGCTCCATCCCAACCTTGCGTGGTCCCTCTACCGCCATCTCATTAAGGTGAAGTCATCGGATATCCGTGCATTCTACGAGATTGAGGCCGCGCAAAACCGCTGGAAAGCCCGCGAACTCGAACGCCAGATTGCCAGCCTGCTTTACGAGCGTCTGGCCAAGAGCCGAGACAAGAAGGGGCTGCTCGCGCTTGCCACGAAGGGCCAGGAGATTCAGCAGCCTGCCGATGTTTTCAAAGATCCCGTCGTCATCGAGTTCCTCGGCCTTCCCGAAAGCCACCGGCTCGTGGAGACGAAGCTGGAGGAGGCGCTGATCTCGAACCTGCAACAGTTCCTTTTGGAGATGGGCAAGGGATTCGCTTTCGTGGCGCGGCAGGAACGGCTGACTCTGGAAGGCGACCACTTTTACGTGGACCTCGTCTTTTATCACACAGTCCTGAAATGCCATGTGCTGATCGATTTGAAAGTGCGGAAGCTCACCCACCAGGACCTCGGACAACTCCAGCTCTACGTGAACTACTACGACCGGGAACGCCGCACGCCGGGGGACAATCCCACGCTCGGCCTTATCCTCTGCACGGATAAAAATGACACCGCCGTAAAATACACCCTGGGCACCGACCAGCAGAATATCTTTGCCAGCCGCTACCAGTTCCATTTGCCCACCGAGGCCGACCTCGCCGCAGAGATCCGCCGCGAGCTGGCCTTGCTCGCGCCGCCGGTGCCCCCACCCAAAAAGCGGACGCGGGCAAAGCCGTGACCGCCATGCTCCATCGCCTCAAGGAGGTCTGATCAAGTGACCATTTTAGTATTTAAGCTTTCAGCGTTTCAGCCTTTTCTCCCATGAGCTTCCCCCGATACCCGAAATACAAACCCAGCGGCGTGGAGTGGCTGGGGGATGTGCCGGAGCATTGGGAGGTGCGAAAGATTCGCTGGCTGTTCGAGATCAAAAAGCGCATCGCCGGCGATCTGGGTTTCGATGTCTTCTCGATCACTCAGCAAGGCATCAGAGTTAAAGATTTGGAAAGCAATGACGGCCAAATCTCGATGGACTATTCCAAATACCAGTTGGTCGAAGTCGGCGACTTTGCGATGAACCACATGGACTTGCTGACTGGTGGCGTGGACATCGCCGCCGCCAGGGGTGTCACAAGCCCGGACTACCGTGTAGTAACCATTCGAGATCAATCGACCAGCCACGACAGATTCTTCCTTTACCTGTTTCAGATGTGTTACCGAAACAAGATATTCTATGGGTTTGGGCAAGGGAGCTCCCAGTTGGGACGCTGGCGGCTGCCGACTGAACAATTCATAGACTTCGTATTTCCACTCCCATCGCTCGCCGAGCAAACCGCCATCGCCGAGTTTATAGACCGGGAGACGGCGAAGATTGACGTGCTGGTGGCGGAGCAGCAGCGGTTGATGGAACTGCTGAAAGAAAAACGCCAGGCCGTTATCTCCCACGCCGTCACCAAGGGCCTCAACCCCCGCGTCCCCATGAAGCCCTCCGGCATCGAGTGGCTTGGCGACGTGCCGGCGCATTGGGCTGTTCGTCGCGTTAAGTCAGTCAGCACCTTTATTACAAGCGGCCCGCGCGGATGGTCAGAGCGCGTTGGCGAAGTTGGGCCTATTTTTGTTCAGAGCGGGGATCTCAACGACTCGCTCCAAGTCGAATTCTCTACCGCCAAGCGAGTGCAGGTCGAACAAGATGCCGAGGCCGTTCGTACTCGGCTATGTGATGGCGACATTGTCGTCTGTATCACCGGAGCAAAAACCGGGAATGTGGCAGTTTGCGCGGCCGTCCCGGAGCCAGCCTATGTGAACCAACATCTTTGCCTTATCCGCCCAAGTCGCGAGATTCTTTCGGTATTTTTGGGAGTGGGCCTGAAAAGCCGTGTCGGCCAAACTTACTTTGAACTTTCGCAATACGGTCTGAAACAAGGCTTGAGCTTGGATGATGTCAAGGAAGCGCCGGTATTGCTTCCCCCTATGGCGGAGCAGAAAGAAATCGCCGAATTCGTTGGCATCGAGTCTGCCAAATTCGACGCACTCACCGCCGAAGCCCAACGCGCCATCGACCTGCTGCAGGAACGCCGGACCGCGCTGATCTCCGCCGCCGTCACCGGCCAGATTGACGTGAGAGCATCCCTCTCGCATTTATGAGTATTCCAAATTCAGCTATGCAGGACCACCTCGTCGGTTTCATTGATATTCTCGGCTTTGGTAGCCAGGTGGTAGCAGCAACAGATCCGGCCTCGTTCCAAAAAGTGTATGAGCAAGTAAAGTTGGTTCAGGCAGCGTTCTACAAACCTTCTGCCACCGAAGATCCGAAAATGCAGGAATCCGACAATACAGATTGGGGCGTGCGCGTTTTGGCTCTCTCTGACTCAGTGGTTATCGCAATCAATCCAAACTGCGAGGCTGCGCCTTTAGTGGGTCCAAGCGATTTTCTTGGTGATTCCATTTACGGTCTAGCACAGTCACAATACACCTGTGTTCTCGAACACGGTATTTTTCTCCGTGGCGGACTTGGGGTTGGCCCGTTTTTATTTGAAAACGATATTCTTGTAAGCCCGGCACAGGTGAAGGCATACATCGTTGAATCCAAACATGCCGAGGTGCCTGTTATCGCTCTTTGCCAGAAAACTCTCGATTGGATCCACGCAAATTCTCAAGGCGGGACCGGAGTTCCTGGATGGCAGGATAAGTATTTCCAGCCGCTTCAGACAAACACCTATAAGAATTCATTATACTTTCTCGATTATCTTCATGTCGCAATAGATGATTCCGAGGGTGATCCCAAACCCATTCTTGAAATCCATCGAGACCGTATCGAAACGAATCTCGCTATCGGTAAAGCTAAGGAAAAGTATCAATGGCTCGCACGATACCATAATGACACGATTGCGATTAACTGCCCCTCTGCAAGTTCACTCAGCATCAATGTCTAGTCATCCTCTTCGCGTCCTCTGTCTTCCATGAGCCTGCACAAAGAAATCCACTTCGAAGACGAGATCTGCAAGCACCTCGCCGCCAACGGCTGGCTTTGTGCCGAGGGCGATGCGGCGGGCTACGACCGGGCGCGGGCGGCCTTCCCGGCCGACGTGCTGGCCTGGGTTCAGGCCACGCAGCCGAAGGCGTGGGAAGCCCTGACCAAGAACCACGGTGCCAACGCCGGTGACACCCTGCTCGCCCGCCTGCGGGAGCAGATCGACCAGCGCGGCACGCTCGACGTGCTCCGGCAGGGCATCGAGATCCTCGGTCTGCGCCAGCCGCTCAAGCTCGCGCAATTCAAGCCCGCGCTGGGGATCAACCCCGAGATTCTCTCACGCTACGCCGCAAACCGCCTCCGGGTGGTGCGCCAGGTCCGGTATTCCCAGCACAATGAAAACTGCATCGACCTCGTGCTCTTTCTCAACGGCGTGCCCGTGGCCACGGTCGAGCTGAAGACCGACTTCACCCAGAGCATCGGCGACGCCGTTGACCAGTATCGTTTTGATCGGCACCCCCATCCCAAGGGCAAGGCCCCCGAGCCGCTGCTGTCGTTTCCCAACGGGGCGCTCGTGCATTTCGCGGTGAGCAACGCCGAAGTCCGCATGGTCACGAAGCTGACCGGCCCCTCGACGGAGTTCCTGCCATTCAACCAGGGCGACAACGGCGCGGCGGGCAATCCCGCAAACCCGGCGGGCGGGCACCGCACGGCGTATCTCTGGCAGGAGGTCTGGGCGCGGGAAAGCTGGCTGGACATCCTCGGCCGCTACCTCATCGCCCGGCGGGATAAGAAAAAGCAGATCACCCAAATCATATTTCCCCGATACCACCAACTCGACGTGACGCGCGAGATCCTGGATGCCGTCCTGGCGGAGGGCGCGGGCGGAAAATATCTGGTCCAGCACTCGGCCGGCTCCGGGAAAACAAATTCCATCGCGTGGGCGGCGCACTTCCTCGCCGACCTGCACGACGCGGAAAATAGAAAGGTGTTCGACACCGTGCTCGTGGTCTCGGACCGCACTGTGATTGATTCGCAGCTTTCGGAAGCCATCTTTGACTTCGAGCGCACCAGCGGGGTCGTGGCCACGATCAAGGGCAACGACGGCAGCAAGAGCGCGGAGCTGGCGGCGGCCCTCTCCGGCGACAAAAAGATCGTCGTCTGCACGATCCAGACATTCCCCTTTGCGCTGGAGGCCGTGCGCAAACTGGCGGCCACGCAGGGCAAGCGGTTCGCGGTCATCGCCGACGAGGCGCACAGCTCCCAGAGCGGCGAGGCGGCGGCCAAGTTGAAGGCAGTGCTTTCACCCGAGGAAATCCTGGAGCTCGGCGACGGCGGCGAGGTGAGCACGGAAGACATACTGGCCGCCCAGATGGCCGCGCGGGCGGCGGATACCGGGATCACCTTCATCGCGTTCACGGCCACGCCGAAGACAAAAACGCTGGAGCTTTTCGGCACCCGGCCCGACCCGTCACGCCCTGCCGGTCCCGACAATATCCCGGCCCCGTTCCACGTTTATTCTATGCGGCAAGCCATCGAGGAAGGGTTCATCCTCGACGTGCTGGAGAACTATACGCCCTACAAACTGGCGTTCAAGCTCGCCAACGAGGGCCGCGAATACGACGAGAAAACCGTCGAGCGCAGCGCCGCCATGAAGGGGATCATGGGCTGGGTCCGCCTCCACCCCTACAACATCGCCCAGAAGGTGCAGATCGTGGTCGAGCACTACCGGCAGTTCGTGGCCCCGCTCCTGGCCGGAAAGGCCAAGGCGATGGTCGTCGTGGCCAGCCGGGTCGAGGCCGTGCGCTGGCAACTGGCCATCGACAAATACATCAAGAGTCGCGGCTACCCCATGCGGACGCTCGTGGCGTTCTCCGGCGAGGTGAACGACAAGGACTCCGGCCCGGACGCCTTCACCGAGAACAGCGAGACGCTGAACCCGAACCTGAAAGGCCGGGACATCCGCGAGGCGTTCAAGGGCGAGGAATACCAAATCCTGCTCGTCGCAAACAAATTCCAGACCGGCTTCGACCAGCCGCTCCTCTGCGGCATGTATGTGGACAAGCGGCTGGCTGGGATCCAGGCCGTGCAGACCCTCTCCCGCCTCAACCGCGCCCACCCTGGCAAGGACACGACGTATGTGCTCGACTTCGTCAACGACACGGCGGACGTGCTGGCCGCATTCAAGGCCTACTACACGACCGCCGAGCTCGCAAACACGACCGACCCGAACATCGTTTTCAACCTCCGCGCCAAGCTCGACGCCGCCGGGCACTACGACGACTTCGAGGTGGATCGAGTCGTGGCTGTGGAGCTGGACCCGAAATCGAAGCAGGGCGACCTCGTCGCCGCGCTGACACCCGTGGTGGACCGTCTGATGAAGCGTTACAAGGCAGCCCAGGAGGCCCTCAAGGTGGCCAAATCCAAGGAGGATGAATCCGCCACCAAAGCCGCCCAGGACGAGCTGAACGCGCTGATCCTCTTCAAGGGTGACATGGGGGCCTTCGTGCGGCTCTACACGTTCCTGTCCCAGATTTTCGATTACGGCAACACCGCGGTCGAGAAGCGCTCAATCTTCTTCAAAGTCCTCATCCCGCTGCTGGAATTCGGCCGCGAACGCGAGGGCATCGACCTCTCGAAGGTCGTTCTCACCCACCACAACCTGAAAAACCTCGGCAAGCGGCCGATGCCGCTCGGTTCGGGCAACACGCCCAAGCTCGACCCGATCACCGAGGCCGGCAGCGGCCGGGTGCAGGAAAAAGAGACCGCCTACCTCAGCGCGATCATCGAAAAGGTCAACGACCTGTTCGAGGGTGAACTCACCGACCAGGACAAACTCGTTTACGTCAACAAGGTCATCATGGGCAAACTCCTGGAATCCCCGAAGCTCCAGCAGCAGGCCGCGAACAACAGCCGCGAGCAGTTCGCCAACTCCCCAGACCTCAACTCCGAGCTCCTGAGCGCAATCATGTCCGCCCTCGACGCCCACACCCAGATGAGCACCCAGGCCCTCAACTCCCCCACCGTCCGCCAGGGCCTCAAAGACATCCTCCTCGACCACGCCCGCCTCTGGGAAACCCTGCGAACATTCGCGGCGTGAGTTGAGCTTGAACAAGCAACCTCATGATTGTGGGCCGTTTTACGAATTGCTGCTACTGAAACTAATCTTTTGAAATCAACTCAGTAATCACCAATGGTCTCTACTGATAAATGTTATTTATGTGGCGCGAACGGGAAACTTACCCGCGATCATATTCCACCAAAGTGCTTATTTCCGAAACCTCGGCCATCAAACCTTTTTACCTTGCCATGTTGTTTTTCGTGTAACAACGCGGCATCAAAAGACGACGAGTATCTGCGTTTAGCCACGAGTAGCCTAATTAATGCTCTACCAGTAGCTCGTAGATCTTGGGATCGGGTCATCGATAGCACCATAAAAAAGCGAAGGATTGGAGAACTGATTGATGATCTGCGAAAGGAAATTAAACCGGTGATGCTGAACACTCCTGCAGGGAACCTGTCCGCAGCCCAATTCGCGATACAGGCGGAACCAGTCAATCGAAGCGTTGTTAGAATTACCAGGGGAATACTATCAGCCACTCATCCTGAGGTGGATACGACACATTTGGATTATGCCGTGACGCACATTGATCAATTTAAATTAACATCAATAAAACAATCAGGGATTTCCGATAGCTTGCCTTGCTATCAACTGGGTGATGGCGTCTACACAAACTGGAGAGGAGTTGCCAATAATAACCATGGCTTTGGATTGATGGTTCATGCATTCTATGGCGCAGCAGTGTGGGTCGTGCAACACCAGCCAGGCATAGGAAGGATTACTCTTTTTGGCGCTCCGGGTTGGAGTCAGCCGTTGAGCGGAGGTTCACTCACGAGAGATCCCACTCAGGTTCAATACTGAATGAGCATAACAACCGCGAGCATCGAGTGGCCCTCACAGCGCTTGGAAGAAGTTCTGGCTCTGCACCGTACGGATTCGCACAGGCTGGGATTCTTCCCGCGAGGGGCATTTGAGGAGCATGCCCGCGCCAGGCAGATCATTTTAGCTCTCGATGAGCGGGATGAGATGCTTGGGTATTTGCTCTATCGCGTCGCCAAACAACGGGCAATGGTCGCGCACCTATGCACCGCGCCCAGGGCGCGGGGAAAAGGGGTAGCACGTGCTCTGATTGAGCATCTCAAGCGCGCGACAACGTCGCTTTCAGGAATTGGGCTTCACTGTCGCCAGGACTACGATGCAAGGTATGTGTGGGCGAAATTTGGTTTTACCGCGTTGCACCGGAAGACAGGGCGGAGTCAGGATGGGCACGAACTGACGTTTTGGTGGTTCGATCATGGACACCCCGATCTTTTCTCTATTGCTTCATCCGGCGATGAGTTCCGGCAGAAGGTAATCGTGGATGCGAACGTCTTTTTTGACCTGCAAGGCGGGAAAAACCGGAACAGCGAGGACTCGATGGCACTGCTGGCGGATTGGGTGCAAGCCAGTATAGAGCTCTGCGTCACGAAGGAGATATTCAACGAAATTGACCGGGCTGCCGATGGGGAACTCCGGGCTCGGAGTAAAGCGGCGCTGACGCGCTATGCAGTCGTCAAATCGGACGATATTCGTTTTCAGAAAGTCTCCGAGGAATTAAAGCCACTATTTCCAGAGGACTCCATTCTCCGAGACGAGTCCGACTTACGCCAGATCGCATACGCAGTGGCTGGCGATGTTTCATATTTCGTGACACGTGATGCAGCGCTGGCTGAACGATGCGAACACCTTTACGACCGGCACGGATTGCAAGTTCTCCACCCTGCGGAACTCATCAGCAACCTCGATGTCCTCGAGCGGGAAGCCCAATATCGCCCGGCGCGAATCGCTGGATCACGGTTGGAGAGCCGTGCGCTAAAAGCTGACGACGTGGAGTTGGTGGTCGAAACATTTCGAGACAAGGCGCAAGAGAGGACGACTGAGTTCCGGAAGGCCGTGTTGCATGGTCTCAGCAGGCCACGGGAGATCGCGGCGAGATTCGTGGTTGACAGTGAAATGCGCCCGGTCGTGTTCGGTGTCTGTGACCGCACCCGCTCCGACTTGATGGATGTCACGATATTGAGGGGTGCCGATCACAGCCTCGCCCCAACGATGGTGCGGAACTTCCTGCGGACTACGCTGGAGGCGGCCACGCGGGAAGATAGAAACTTGGTGGTGGTTTCGGATATGGGGTTTGGAAAAGTCGAACTGGAGGCTGTGGTTGAGTTCGGCTTTTTCAAGATCGATGGTAAGTGGGTGAAGACGACTTTGAGGTTCTTGGGGGGATTTGATGCTCTACGCTCTGCGGCTGAAACTGTTATCGCAACAATTCCCGGGAAATCGCTGACAGAGGCAACGCAGCGGGCAATCGAAGAAGCCGAAACCTCAAATAATCCAGATACGGCGGCCGCGCTAGAATCGCGCTTTTGGCCTGCGAAGATTATCGGCTCTGCCCTACCTACATTCATCGTCTCCATTCGTTCAGAATGGGCACAGCACTTCTTTGACGATGAGCTGGCATCGCAGTTTCTTTTCGGCACCCGCGAAGACCTATTGCTTGGAATCGAAGGTGTATATTATTGCTCTGCCCACCATCAGCATCTCGCCGCCCCAGCTCGCATCCTGTGGTATGTCAGCAAAGGAAAAGATGGATTCGGCTCCATGAGCATCAAAGCCTGCTCAAGGTTGGAAGAAGTTGCTGTCGGCAAACCGAAAGAGCTGTTCAAACGCTACCGGCGACTGGGAGTTTACCAATGGAAGGATGTGTTCCAAGCAGCCAATAAAGACATCACAAACGACATCCTAGCCTTTCGATTTTCCATGACTGAACGATTTCTCAAACCCTTTGCCCTCAGCCGCCTCGAAGAGATCGGCATCCGTCAGCCACTGCTGGCACCCAGACGCATTTCGGATGCACAGTTTTCCACGATCTATTCCTTTGGCTGTGGACTCTCGTAACATGAAAACCGGCAAAGCGCTTCTCGTCTCGATCCGTCCCCGATTTGCGCAGCAGATATTTGCAGGAACAAAGACAGTTGAGCTTCGCCGCGTACGTCCGCGTGTGCAGGCCGGTGATTTGGTCGTCGTTTATGCTTCGGGCGAGCAAAAAGCACTTGTGGGGGCATTCCAGATCGCAAAAGTATATGCAGCCTCGCCGAACAGCATCTGGCGAAGGTTTGGTTCGAAAACAGGAATAACCAAATCGGAGTTGGATATTTATTTTGCAGGACTCGAAACAGGATTCGCTATTGAAGTAGAGCGGACGTGGCGTCTGGCTGCACCAGTTGGTCTAGCGGCACTCCGCCGCCAACGGGGAGGATTTCATGCCCCCCAGAGCTATCGTTACCTTGATCTTGGGGAAGTCTTGAAATTGGGAGGCAAGGCGCTGCTGGGGGGAAGTGGGCGTGACAGGTAATGTATCGAGACGAATAGCCGAGGGAGAAACAGATTGGATCTCCTTCAAAACTCGAACTCCCCCTGCTTCGAACCACCGCCCTGCGGCTTTTTCTGGATCATCGTTTCTATCGCTTCGATCACCCCGTTGACCTGAGCCTTGTTCTCCGGGCTGGGATCTTCTGCGTGCCATCGCGTTGCCTGCCGGGCCAGCCACTCCAATGTTCTCCTCCCAATCGGCCAGATCCGGAAGATCCACCCATCCACCCGCATGGCATCGCCACCGACGATCACCGTCTTCGGGAGGGGAAGTTCGGGCAGTTCCTCAACAGAATTGAACGGAATACCGAGAGGAGAAACGCCCAACGGCAAATCGGAACCATCCGCGTTGGAGGGTGTGGATCTGCGGCACCTTGCCATGAGTGGATTTTATTCAGGATCTCCGTCTCCGGCAATCGCAGGATTCAGAGATTTCGTTCTGTCCCGCGCCGCTGGGCACCCGGTAAACTCAGGGCATGACCACCGAACAGATTCACGGACACGAAATCATCGAACTTGTCTCCAAATACCCGGAGGGCATCGCGACCGGGACGCTGACCGACATCGTGGCGGGCGAATTTGGGACCGGCGCACGGTTTTTCACCTGCTCGGCGGAGAACATGTCCCTGCCAGAACTCCTGGCACTCCTCGGCGAGCGGGACAAGGTCCAGCTCCGCGACGGCCTCGTTTTCCCCGGTGGATCGCTAGTCTGCAGTCACCACTGATGCCTGCGAATGAAAGCTCTCTTTGCATTTCTGCGAAATCTCTTCCGAAGGCCGGAGCCTGCGCCCCGGATCTGGACCCGGTGGATGCCATAGCCACTTTCCCCCATGCGACGATCCTCAATGCCGCAGCCTGAGAAAATCCAGCAACTCCTGGCCGCTGGTCGTGCTGTTGCCGAGGGATTCCTCCGGGATAACGGGCAGGTGCCTCCCATGATGCTGGCCTTTTCTGATGACGGGATGATTCTTCATTCCGCCACCAGCACGACGCATCCCAAGGTGAAGGATGACTTTGCCGGGGCCTGCCGCTTGCTGGCGCTGGCCAACCGCTCCACGGCTGTCGTCCTGATTCTGGAAGCCTGGGCGAGAATCGCCCCTCCCGGTGGATCCATTGATACCGACATCCGCCCCTCCACCGCGCCGGACCGCATCGAGGTTGTCAGCCTCAACGCCGAAATTCCCGGTCACGGATACCTGGCCATGCATGAAATTCAGCGGGACAAGGACGGGAAGTATTTCTCTCTGGGCGAAGACCAGGGGATCGGTGCGGCGGACATGCAGGGCCGATTCGCGGGAATCCTCCCAGCAACCCCGCCGACCGATATCGAGGCCGAGGTGGCCAGAAAAGTTCTGCGGAGCTTCGGTATCAACCCGGATGGCACGCGGGTAAACCCTTCGCTGAACTGAGCGGGGGAAATCAATGAAGATGAACGACGAACGGCTCAAAGAGCGGGCGCGGCACGGGCTCAGCAGCTATTTCGAGCAAAAGCGCTCCCCGCGCTCCATGCTGTCGCTCATCATCCTCGTGACGGCATTGGCCGGCCTCGGCGTCTCCTTCGCTCTTCTGAAAGCCGGCGTGACGTCAATGGGGCTGCGATATCCGCTCTCGGTTCTGGCCGCATACGCCGTCTTCCTGGGATTGATCCGCATTTGGGTTGAGGTCGAGAAGCGGCACATCGACCCGGAGGATGCCGAGTTAAAAGCGGCGATTGACGGAGCGAAAGAACCGTCCCAAGTGTCGCTTGATACATCACCGGGATGGACTCGTATTCTCGACGGCATCGACATCCCATCAGGAATTGATGGTGAGGGTTGCCTGATTCTTTTGGTTCTCGGGCTTATCGTCTGCCTTGTTGTCGCCTTGTTTTCGCTCATCGGCGAAGCTCCCGTCTTGTTCGCGGAAGTCTTCATTGATGTCGCCCTGGCCGGGTTGCTTTACAAAAGATTGCGGGCAGCGGCAAACGAGAATTGGCTTGGAACCGCGATTCGGAAGACGTGGGGGTATATCATCGCAACAGCCGTTCTTCTGTCGATTGCCGGTATCTACCTCGACATGATGGCCCCGAGGTCCGACTCAATGGGGAAGGCGCTTAAAGAAATCGCTCATCCGGTAAGCAAACCGTAATTCCGCGAATCCTTCTCCCGAAAGCCGGCCCAGTTGGATAACGCGCAGGCTGCCGGCAAAGTGAAATTGCGGTCGCGTTTGGAAGTCGTCCACCTCGATTGCCCGCTTCGGCATCTCGCAGGCACAGTTTTTCGCCTTCACCTACGTCAAACAATTTTCTCTGTCTTACTGGAATTCTTAAAAAATCACCTAATAAAGAGCATTTGTAAGAATATTTTTCTGAAATTTGCTATTAGCCGGTGAGATGTCGTATAATACAGTTGCTATTTGCTATTTAATAGCGTGTTACGCAACGTGCTATTTTAGATATATTTTTCATTTACACCGATTAAATGACTGATTTATCGCTAGTTTCCCCCCGACTACTTGCCGCTAACAGTCTGTTTGCGATACTTGGACTGTTGCTATGATATATTCAGCAACATCCAAACGGCCTAAACTAAGTGTAACAAAAACCCTCAACTGGAAAGACGTGAAAGCAGGAGTTCCTTGCGTCGTATGCGCGGATTCAGAACTTCTTTTAGCCGACATTCCACCCAACTCTGTTGATGCGTGTATCACGGATTCGCCCTACGGCATAGGGTTCCTAAACAAAGAATGGGACGCAGGAATCCCCAAGTTAAGAATCTGGAAGCTAATCTTTGAGGCATTAAAGCCTGGGGCTCCAATAATGGCGTTCGCATCACCGCGCACGTATCATCTCATGGCTGCCGCTATCACTGCCGCTGGATTTGAAGTAGCGGACCAATTCAATTGGTTATACGCAACTGGCATGCCCAAAGGAACAAGGCTTCCTGATGCCTCTCATACTGGCATGAAGCCGGCTCACGAGCCAATCGTGGTGGCTCGAAAACCATCTGTTGGCACAAAACGGGCGAATAACATTGAATACGGCACGGGAGGTTTTGGTGTACCCAAAAAAGGCAGCTCCGATAAGTGGCCGACAAATATTATCCACGATGGCTCAGACGAGGTTGTGCGAGCCTTGGGCGGACTAGCACCATTTTTTGCTTGTGCTAAGCCATCAACAAAAGAGCGAGAATATGGATTGGATGATTTCCCGCTAGTCATGAAGTCCCATGACGGACGTAAAAAACACATCAACAATGCATTTCAGCGCAACGCCGTGTTCCGCCGCAATCACCATCCAACCGTAAAGCCGCTTGCGCTGATGGAATGGCTGATTCAACGAGCTTGTCCCACAGCAGCGGGTATTATTCTCGACCCATTTTCAGGCTCGGGAACCACTGGAATGGCCGCGTCACGTCTTGGTTATCGGTTTATAGGGATTGAAAGGTGCCCCGAATACGCTGCCATTTCGATGGCGCGTATTGCGGCTGCGCGCAGCTATCTCAAAAACTAAACACTGACACCAGATAACTCCAAAAACTTACCCAAATGGAAACACCAAATCAACCCGACTCCGCAAGCGTGTCTGACACGCAACCAGCCAGCGTTCAAGCTGGCAAATCACTCATTCTCAGAGTATATGAATACACAGAGCGCATGGAGCGCTACGGTTGGACCCTCACTCGCCATTCCGATGGACTAGACAGATATGGATATTTGGAGGAAAACGACCTTTTCAAGGAAATCTCTTTTGCCCAAATCGTGGACTACTGCAAGCGCAATTTAAGCATGGCTGACGTTGCGGCATGCAGCAGCATCTTGCCGCTCAGCGATGAGCTGTATGAGGGTTATCCGCCGGACAATCATCCGGCTGGTGACTTGCGCCTGGAATCTCAGAATGTTGAAGCCTCCGGTGGGGCCTTGCCAAGCACACGGGTTCCGCTGAATGGCCTGACATCAAAACGCAGCCCCTCGCTGCCGAGCGTTTGGGGGGTGTGTCGCCGGTCACTTGAAAGTGCACCACCTGTGGTCACTTCAAAGTGCACCACTTCGGACGCGGTTTTTTTAGTTCATTTTCTGGCGGGATGCAAGCGGTGGTTTGGTCGTTGTTTGAAGGCGGCGG
>Ga0194063_10000622_pt1 | contig 25075 bp, 20 predicted proteins | sample SepL3720m_MetaG_FD_155459 | JGI IMG/M metagenome (GOLD analysis project Ga0194063, IMG submission 155459) | Anoxic zone freshwater microbial communities from boreal shield lake in IISD Experimental Lakes Area, Ontario, Canada - Sep2016-L373-20m | ecosystem: Environmental > Aquatic > Freshwater...
AGCAAGAGCAGAGGCAGAGGCGCAAGCAAGAGCAGAGGCAGAGGCGCAGGCAAGAGCAGAGGCGCGAGCAAGGGCGGAAGCAGAGGCGCAAGCAAGGTCAGAAGCAGAGGCGCAAGCAAGGGCGGAAGCAGAGGCGCAAGCAAAGGCAAGGGCCGAGGCAGAAGCACAAGCAAGAGCCTGGGCAGAGGCGCAAGCAAGAGCAAGGGCAGAGGCAGAGGCACAAGCAAGGGCCTGGGCAGAGACGCAAGCAAGGGCAAGAGCAGAAGCAGAGGCAAGAGCAGAAGCAGAGGCAAGAGCAGAAGCACAAGTAAGAGCAGAAGCACAGGCAAGAGCAGAAGCACAAGCAAGAGCAGAAGCACAAGCAAGAGCAGAAGCACAAGCAAGAGCAGAAGCACAAGCAAGTGCAGAAGCAGAGGCGCAAGCAAATGAAATGCTTCGGAGTCAAGAGCAACAAAGTAATTATCTTGAGAGTACAAAAAGCATTTGGCAGCCCAAAATAGATGGCGGTTCAGGGGTTCCTCAATATTGTTATAATTGCGGAGTAATGATTGGAAAGGGAGACGCTTTTTGTACAAAATGTGGTGCGAAAATATAATGGAAATGTTATTATAAATTAAGGTGCTGAAGTAGCTCAGTCGGTAGAGCAGCTCACTCGTAATGAGCAGGTCAGGGGTTCGATTCCCCTCTTTAGCTCCACAGACTTCACTTTCTGCTAATAATATTGGTAGGAATCGAACCCCGAGAGGGCTTTCAGCGTTAAGAAATTGCAACGCAATTTTAGCTGAAAGGGCCGAGACTAAAGTCGAGGCGGAAGTATGCGAGCGAAGCGAAGCAGACGGGTTGATTCCCCTCTTTAGCTCCACAGACTTCACTTTCTGCTAATAGTATTGGTAGGAATCGAACCCCGAGAGGGCTTTCAGAAGCTCCAAAGACTTCACTAGCTCCAGGTCAAATAATAAATGCGAGGTTTTGAAATGAATAATAACTATGACATGAAAGTTGAAAACCCATGTATTTTTGTGATATTTGGAGCAACCGGCGATCTCACTAAGAGAAAACTGATTCCTGCGCTTTATTCGTTGTTTACTAAAGGCAAACTACCAAGTCACTTTGCTATTGTTGCCACGGGGAGAAAGGCAATAAGTAAAGAAGAATATGTGGTTATTATTAAGTCAGAGTTAAGCAAATATCTCAATAAAGACTTGAATGAAAATGAGTGTAATGAATTTTGCAAAATATTTTTTTATAAGATATTTGATTTCACATCTGAAAAGGAAGATTTTCAAAATTTGAAAACTTATCTTGACGAGGTTGACAACGAGTTTTCAACGCAGGGGAATAGGATGTTTTATCTTGCAGTGGCGCCAGAGTTTTTTAGTCTGATAATTTCTGACTTAAAGAAGAGTTTTATGCTGGAAAATAATACTTCATGGCAGAGAGTTATGGTTGAAAAGCCATTTGGAACTAGTTTGGAAGCAGCAAAAGAGTTGAATAAAAAGATACTTGAATCCTTGCCGGAAAATAAAATTTTTAGAATTGACCATTATCTTGGTAAGGAGATGGTTCAGAACATTGTCGTAATACGTTTTTGCAATTCGATTTTTGAATCTATGTGGAACAACAATTACATAGATAATATTCAAATTATATCTACTGAAAAAATCGGCATTGAAAAAAGAGGGTCATATTACGAGAATACTGGAATTCTGAAAGATATGCTTCAAAATCACATATTACAAATGCTTTCATTAATATGCATGGAAGCGCCAGTTGACCTTTCTCCAGAGGCGATTAGGGATGAAAAGGTTAAGGTCTTACGTTCTTTAAGAACGTTTGAAAAAGAAACTGACCAGGACAAAATAATATCTGGACAATACGATAAGGGCCAAATTGCTGAGGAAGAGGTTAACAGTTATCGAGATGAAGACAGTGTAAATCCAAACTCTATGACTCCTACCTTTATTGCTCTGAAAACTTATGTAGACAATTTCCGTTGGGGCGGAGTTCCAATTTATATACGCGCAGGGAAGAGGTTAAACACAAGAATTACTGAAATAATAGTACAATTCAAGAAACTCCCAGGCACATATTTTTATGATGAATTTGCAAATACTGAACCAAATGTTTTGAAAATAAAAATATATCCAACTGAAGGTATCAACTTTAATATAAGTGCAAAAAGGCCCGGAATTAATCTTGAAATAGAAAAAGTTGAGATAGATTACTTTCAAAAGAACAAGGATTCGGAAATGACGTTTGAACCATATGAAAGAATCATAATTGGTGCTATTCAAAACAACCCTGCTTTTTTTACAAGATGGGATGAAATAGAGTATTCTTGGAATTTTATTAAAAGTGTAGAAGAAGTATTAGAGAATTCGGAGCTCGTTTATCCGAACTATGAGTCGGGATCAAATGGACCCGAAAAAGTATTTGACCTTTTGGAAAGAGACGGAAGAAATTGGTGGGGGTGATATGATGAAAATTTATGATATTTCTATGCTAATTCATGATGGCATGATGATTTATAAGAATCGAGAGGAGAATAAACCACAGTTAGAATTGGTGAAATCATTTGATACGGACGGAATAAACGAATCATCTATAAAAATGAATTTACACTCTGGCACCCATATCGATGCAAAATTTCATATGAATAAGTTTGGAGAGACCTCCGAAAAGTTCGATTTGTCAAGGCTGGTGACAAAGTGCAAAGTGATCGACTTAACTCAACTTAAGTTTAAAATCTCGCGAGAAGATTTGTCGAAATTCGAGATAAATAAAGACGATTTCATTCTATTAAAGACAAAAAACTCATTTTCAGAAGTATTCTTATTTGATTACATTTATCTTGATGAATCAGGCGCAGAGTATTTAAAAGAACTTTCAATTTCAGGGGTTGGCATTGATGCTCTTGGAATTGAGAGGAATCAGCCAAACCATATTACCCACAAAAAATTAATGGACAAAGACATCATTATTTTAGAAGGTTTAGTATTAAAAGATGTTCCTGCAGGAGAATATTTTTTGTGTGCACTTCCTTTGAAGATTGAGGGTGCCGATGGTGCTCCTGCAAGAGTAATTTTAATTGATGATTTCCGTTTACATTTGTAAAATAATTATTTGTACTCCGAGGCGACGAATTCGTTATTTTGAAAAATATATTGACCAAAGAAATTAATTCCGTAAATATATCGGGTTGTCTTGTTTGCCAATTCAATCATATAGTTTGGGTTGTCTGAAATTGAAGGCGCTTTAGGCCGAATCCTAAGCCCGACTTGAATATCAAGCCCAGTCAATTTCGCAGGCAAATCCACACTCACGTGAAACACCTGAGCCGTCGCCGACAACAACTTTTCCGAAGAGTTTTCGCCTATCGGGAAATAGCCCATGTATTTACCTTGAGATATGGCAATTTCATAGGTGAAATTTCTAGGAGGTGGAGCAAACCCGTTATTTTCAAGGGTGATTTCCAACGGCATTTTTCCTGAAGGCGAGATTTTCAGAGGAATGCTAGCTTTCGAAAGCGAAAGACGGTATCCGAGTGAATTCTCTATTGTGTCGTATGCGCTCTTATTGCCGATTTTAGAGCGTTTCCACGCAGCAAGTACATCCTTGTTGTATTCGTGGTTCAAATAGCTAATATGGAGCGATTTGAAGGCCTCAAATGCCTTGTCGGCAGCAGAGTAAGGTCCTAATGTTGGCATTTCGCCGCCATTAATTGAATTATTTAGATTTTGATCAATCCAACTGACTTCTTGCGCAGGTGAAAAGGCGGGATCATCATAGGTTCCCATATCGGTCTCATCAGAAATGAGAGCGTCGTCATGGAACCCGAGGCGAGACTTATCGATGCTCGCGGCAATAGCGTCACGAATAAAACGCGGACGTCTTAAGTCAATAATAATAGTTGGATCAAGTGTTTTTGCAAGTTCAAGCGCAATTTGATTACGAACTTGGGTGTTTTTTTTCTCATCTTCAGAGAGAAGGTTGCTGCTATGCCACTCGCCCCAGGCACCAAGGAAACCGGCCTGTACTAAATAAATTATATCTGAGTATTTGTTCACGACAGTGGAAATTTGCCTTATGTGTCGCAAATGAGTTTCGATAGTTTTGGGGTCTGAAAACGGGGAGTCGGCAGAAAAACTGTATGCTGCGCGGAAAACAACTTTCAGACCATACTTTTTAGCTCGAGCAAGTGCGGTATCAAGTTCCGCAAGTTTTTTAACGCTAATATCTGAAGTTACAAAGTCCTTAAGATCAAAGCCAATCATGGCAAGAGTTATTCCGTTGTTTCGTAGTTCGGACATTTTCACTGCGCCGGAATGCTCGGTGTCAGCGCTGTCGAACTGAACGTAAAATCCACGAGCTGGGTTAACTATCGTATTTTGGCTGGGTGAAAGATTATAAGTTTTCATAGGCACCCAGAAAAAATATACAAGTGTAATTATTGCTATTATGAGCACAAGAAACAAGTTTGTCGCAAAAAATAATTTTTTCCTCATCATTCACCGAAATCGCCTGTATATTCTACTAACGTTGCACTATGAACACCTTCGAGATTTGAAAGAATTGTAACAAAAGTAGAATTGTCAGACTTTGATTTTATTTCTAACGTCAATTCGGTCTTTCCATTAATTCCAGTTTTGTTTTTTAATGAGAAATTCATCATTTTCAAAATACTTTGAACTTGTTCGTTAGCTGAGTTATTGAATTTAACTATAAGCAAAAATGCACGAGTTGATGATTTCATTCGACTCAAAAGTATATAAATTAGTGATATTGTTACAGTACTCAAAAATGACATTATGTAAAGTCCAGCTCCACAAGTTATTCCTATGCCAACCGCCCAAAAAACAAATCCTACATCAAGTGGGTCTTTTACAGCTGTTCGGAAGCGCACTATGCTCAATGCACCGACCATTCCTAAAGAGAGCACAACATTCGAACTTATTGTTAATACAATGAAGGCGGTAATTACACTTACCAATACAAGCAAAATGTTAAAATTATTGCTGTAAATTATTCCTTTGTAAAAACGCTTATATACAAAGAAAATTACCATTCCGCAAATGAATGCCGAAAGCAGGGACAATAATATCGTCGGATAGCTTAAGTCTCCTTTCGCGATGTTTAAGAAACTGTTTTTGAAAATGTCCGTAAAGTTTGTAACTAATTTATCCATTCTGTGTCACCCCTATATTCTTGTTTCTACATAATAAATACTTTGATATTGCCGATTTGTTTGTCATCCCAATTTGTAGAAGGTCTAGTATTACAGTTGGTATGAAATCATCATACTTAACTTCGAGAACCATAAGATTTGTGGGTAAAATTTCGCTAAGAATCAAGCTTTCGCTAAACATATCCACCTCGGAAATTGATGCTGAAATATTTTTGTCAAACGTAATTCGCACATTTCCCGCCTCAAAAACATATGCTTCGCGCATATACTCTACGATCGTTACTGGCTTAAGGAGTCTAGTATGGTGCAGAGCACACAATTCTTTGCAAACATCTTCAGGTCTTGTCGCTAAAAAGTCATAATCGTCATCAAGTATCATGTCATATTCCTCTCGAGATAGAGTTGCGGATACCTTGGAAATGAAGGAGTCGAATTTTATTTTGCATTCGAGTTTTATTACTTCGTCACTTCTGTCATAAATACGTATTCTGAATTTTTTGCGAAACCTTGTTCCGTCGATTTTTTCTTTTCGCGCCGAATGATACATATCGTCAAAATATAGGCTACTAATTAAATATCCATCATCACTTTCGGTATTTTCATCTAAATCAAGCAAATATCTGAAACGTTCACGGAGAGTGTAATAAACGCTTTGGTTGATAAAATATTTTATTTCATGACGCAAAGTATATTTTTCGTGTTTCAATTCCACACCTCCTTATCTAAAAGTAACTTGACGAAGACCAAACTCAGGCTTTAAAAGATTTCCTGAAAAGAAGTCAAATGATCTTTGAACATTTCCGTTCGTATCTCGAATTGAAATTTTCAAATAGTATGTGCCTTTTTTAATCGCAGTTCCATATGTATATTGAGTTTGTGTTATATTGCTTGCGCTAAACACTTTTCGAAGCATAGTTGGGTCGTAATAAAAAGCTACGTCATATGATATAAGAGTTCCGTTGTAGTCGAAGCTTGGCTCCCAGGCAAACGTAACTTTCCCAGCAGAGTCCATTTTTGGATCGGATACGAAGACAGGAGAAGGGTATTTAATTGATTCTAAATAATAGTTGTAGTTTTGTTGAATATTTTTATAAAAACCGTTTAAGTATGAATTTATTTCGTTTGGAGGCAACCTTGATATTCTTAAATCAGGCATTATGGTCATGGTTTTTTCTAGAACAGGCTTATAGGAGTCGACTAATGCTTGGACTTTTTTTTCAGTCATATAATTGTCAAAAATGTATTTGATCTTTTTTGATAGTTTCAACATGTTTCCAGGATATCTGAAATAGCGCCTATGGAGTTCAACTCCGGATAGTCTTTGAACTCCTTTCAAGGAAGGCGGGGCCTCATAGTGTGAGGCATATTTACCAATTTTGAATGTGCCGTCATAATCCCATGGCATGAAATACCAAGTCAATGAATTTTGAGGATTATATAAAATGAAGTTTTGTGAAATAGTATCTTCATTGCCGAGAAGGATATTGCAGGCAATCCATGAGAGATAATTATCTTCGTTGAAATACGTTTTGAAAATTTTTGCGAAATCTTGGTTTGGATCATTTACTGCCTTAACCATTTCAATTAGTTTTGAGTTGTCAGTTCCTTCTTTTGGCTCTAAAATTTTCGCAAACTCAGTAAGACTAAAGCCTGGATCTTTATAATTCTTTAGTGCTGGAGACATTTTAAATTCGAAATTAACTGCTTTGTATAAACTGCCGTTGACATCTAGTCCGTGAGCTTTTAAAAATGTCTTATTTGGTTGTTCGACGTGAGTATATAGTCCGTAATACTTAAAGGTTTGGTCTTGCTTTGGGAGTGAAGTGTCGCGAATATAAAGAATCATGAAGTTGGTACGCAGGCTAGACATTGAGGGTAATGTAGATAGCATATCCATACAGAATTTATTAGAAATCTTACTGACGTCATATGCGTGTTTGTTAATATTTAAAGTTTTTTGTCCGTAAAAAGTCTCCGCGCTGTCTAGCAAATTTAATTTGAAAGATTTATTTGCTGAGCTTAGGGAAGAGCCGCCCCTATCTTTAATAATTGCATTAACTATATCAGGATTTTTAACAGGGTTTAATTTTCCGTCAGGTTCTCCATAAATTACATTTGCGTCTAAATCAAAAATCTCTGACTTATTAAATTGGGTTATTAAATCTAGGCTTTTAAAAGTGCGCATGACACCATTTTTATCCTGAGTTGGAAACACAGAAATATACAAGGATGTAATTTGACCATTCTTAGAAAAATCATAGATGTTTTTATCTTCATAAAGTGGAGCGCCATTATACTCGCTATTTTTTAGTGACCACATATCTAGTTTAGTAGACGGCGTAGCGATTTTTTCGACTTTATACGATGAGTCAAGATAAGTTAACGTAAAAATAACTACAGCTATTGTGACGCAAAGTATCAATATAATTTTTACTAGTATTCCGTTTATCTTCATTTTTCCCCCTGTGTCCTAATTGCATTTTTTCTTTAAGTAAAAGTATTTATTAAATTATTACGTCTTTCTACAGAATAACTGTGCGTTTATATTCTCTACAAAATATCTCAGTCTAAAAAAGGCGAAGAGCCAAGCGAATACACTTCCAATTAGAGGAGCAACAGCATAATAGTCGCGACCTAAGAAAATCAGAATGAATATTGCTGAAAGTGTAGTTAGGAAGAAGAAAATCGCAGTGGTTACTACAGCTCCAAATTGGTCATCAAAATAATACATAAATACGACGGTAAAATACATCGAAAAAATACAGAAGACTGCAAGCCCAAGTATCAAAAAGAAATCAAGAGACCCACCGAGCCCTAATCTAGGCAAGAAGTATATTGCAAGACACGAAAGAATTATTTCGATGATAAGTTGCACTTCATAAATGAAAAACAACTGGACTTGCAATGTGTTTTGCATGATTTTACGCGTTTTCTCGATGGTAGCGTAACTAGCGTTAGCAAGCGATGCAACATACTTTTGATATTTCTCAAAGAAGTTTGTTTCTATCTTAACAGTAAAAATAACTACAGCTGATAAATTTGCTAAAATCGCCAAGAATGATGCCATATCGTAAAGTGGAGCTACATAAAACATTTCAATTTTCGTGTTAATTACAGAAAAGAACCAGTATAATATGTTAGCAACATATAGGCCAAGAATATAAAAGAGGCCGCTAAAAAACAATTTCGGATGTTTTTTGAAATATGCTAAGAAAGCAAAATATTTTTCGTTTGAATAATTGAAAAACGAAATAATATAATAGACAATAATGATATTAATCAGCAAGAAACCAACAGCCATTGCCCAAATAATTGAATCGATAATTGAAAAATTGCAAATTAAATGCAACAGAAAATATACTCCGAAGCTCAATGCTATTCCTAAAGCAAATGCTTTTGTAATTTTTGCGTATTCCTTAATTGTTGAAACATAAGTCATAATTGTATACGAGATAGCAATCATAACGCAAAAAATAAATAATCCGGAAACAAAGAGCAAAGAATGCTGATAAAAGAAAAACAGAGTCAGAGAAATAAATAGGCCCCAAAACACAGAAGCAATAGCTGCTATAAACATACTTCCAAATAACGCTGAAGGGACATACTCTTCTTTATTCTCAAATAACATGTCGGAAGTGAATCTTGAAGAAATAGTATTTAGAGCGCTTGAAATAATGATCGCGCTAATAAAAACATACAATAAGGCACTAGAAAAAACATTTCTGTCAATTTCGCTGACACCAAGTCTATCTATAGCAAAATGTATTCCTAAAAGGAGAATTAGAAAAATAATGGTAGGGCCAATAGTAGTCATAGTAGCAAAAACTATGCCTTTGACTTTACTAAAAACACTTTGTTTGCTGAAAACTTTTCTTAGTTCAAAGCCTATTCCTGCCAATTTTTTCACCCTCCCCATATTTTTTGTATAGTTCATAGTACGCATCTAAAAATGTCGATTTCTGATAATATTTTTTAACTCGGTTATAGCCGACATTTCCCATTTGCAATCTTAAGTTAATATCTTCTGCCAATTCGACAATTGCATCAGCGATGCTTTGGATGTTCATTATAGGAACTATTAGACCAGCCTGTCCTAAAAAGTCATCATTTTTACCATACAATAATTCTTGGCAACTTCCCACATTAGTAGCAACTTGTGGGATTCTTGCAGCCATTCCTTCGAGGACAGCAAGTGGCTGACCTTCACTAATGCTAGTTAAAAGCATAATGTCAAAGTCAGAAAGATATTTGGAAACATCTACTCGACCTTCGAACAATACGCCTTTGATTTCTAATTCATTTATTAGCGAAACACACTCGTTATAGTATTCCATATCCTCATCGTTTGGGCCACAAATTACAAGCCTTGCATTTGGAATTTTTGTTGTAACTAGGTCGAAAGCAAACAACATGGTTTTGATATCTTTTATAGGAACAATTCTAGCAACTACACCTATGTTGAAAAATTGATTTGATGAACTCGTCTTTTGAGGGAGTCTTTCGAATTTTTCGATATCAATACCATTTGGGATAATTCGAATTTTTTCTTCAGGGCATCCAAGCTCAATTTGAAGAGTCTTATTGGTTTCAAATAACGAAATAACTTCATTAGCTGAATTATATGCTATGTGAGATAACTTATTGAAAAATTCAATCCATATTTCCTTGAAAGCGCCTTGTACCCAATCGGATTTTATTATTTCTTCTTCGCGTTCTCTAGTATATATTCCATGCTCTGTCAATAGGAAAGGGACTTGGAAAACTTCTGAGGCTACGGCTCCCAAGACACCAGCATAGCCAGTAGAAACGGAATGATATAGATTTGCAGGTAACATTTCAGCTGAAAAAATCGACACTAAAGGAAAGTACATTGAACGAAGATTCCAAAGAAAATCGCTGAAAACTGTTCGGTTATAACTGCGATTATATAACTCAACAGCAATCTCGAAAAACTCGCGACTCATAAGGATTTCCACAAGATCATGCTTGTGTATTTTAAAGAAATTTAATATCTCGTTCCAGTTTGCCTTATTTGAATCGTCCAAAATTAACGAACGAAGTGAAAGTTTATCCGACTTTGATAATTTAACTCGCTTGTTTGAAACAACGAACTTTTCATTTGTTAAGTAGATTTTACGAACCTCAACTACATTTTTTGGTAGTTGGTATTTATATTCGCTCATCTCTTCTTCATTGGTAGCAATAGTCCATATAACGAATTCAATGTCTGGAAATGAAGTAAGTATCATTTGAATCCAACTGGACACTCCTCCCATTACAAATGGGTAACTACCTTCGCAAACTAAACAAACTCTCATTTGCAAAACCTTACCTTTCATTTTATGGGCCGTATACATTTCAATATACACGGTAATTATCACATTCTATCAAAAAAATGTCAAGCAAAAACAACTGTAAAGCTAGGTGTCTCGGCTATAATTTGATAATATGAGTCGCTAATTTTATTAAATGACCCACCAACTACCTCTTTGATTTCTCTATCGCTTCGCAACATAAATGTTTGATTAACCATGAAATTATCGCAAAACACTTTAATTTCAGAGGAAGACTCTGTAATGTTGGTTTTGAGTCTAGAATAAGCTTTAACATTATTTGAAGCATCGCTTACAGTGGCTGATTTCAACCACGATGTTTTTTCAAAGAAATTTTTAGATAGTTCGGAAAATTTAATTTTCACATCATCCCATTTTGATTTGTTGTCATAATTTTTTAAAAGTGATTCTATGTTAAAACTATGCGAAACGACTCCTTTTGACGTTAGTGCTGAAAGGAAATCAAATGTCGCTCCATCTTCGCCTGTAAATCCGTTTGATACGGAGGGGAAATATATATATGATTCATCTTCCCCAAAGTCATGAGTGAATTGGGTCTTTGGATCCCCATTTAGCACGCCAACAATAATTTTTGACTCATCAAAATTATCTGTAATAAGTTTTAACGTTTCCTTGTTTGGATTTCCAAAAAGGACTGAATATGCGTTGAATTGATAATTCGAAAACGAATTTTTAAAGAAGGCTTTTGCTTCCTTCATTTGTTCGGATGTCAGCGATGATTCTTTTGAATGATCTCCGGAAATTATTATTTCACCTTTGCGATTAATTATTTCATGAAAAATAAAGGTAAAGAGTCGTTTGTTTATTTGGGAAGTATCATAATATTTGGGGATAATTGTTAATATCGAAGCAGTATATTTCAGGTTATTTACTATTTGAGTTGAAAGTAATTGTGGCCAAAAAACGTCTCTTAAGAAAGCCTCTGTACTTCTTCCATATAAATTTGTGGTTCGAGTATCATCGATATTTGCAATGGGTGGGAAGGCATCAATAAAAACCGTTTTAGTGCCAATTATAGGGTATAAAAGGTCGCCCTTAAGTGCACCAAGGCTTGCGCTAAAAAAACCAGAAGCGTATTTTTCTTTTAATAAGTCGCCGTTAATAATTACGGTTTTAAAGTCGTTAAAAAGATTTGAATAAATCACTGGAAGTCCATCTTTGCTCCTGACGAAAACCTTGGTATTTGGACCGAGAGGTAACACTGTAGATGCATTATTCCCTTTGAATGTAACGCTTACGGCTGAATATGGTAAAAAGTCTGAACTGACTTCGAAATTGTTTGTGATTTTCCTGTTTCCAGGATAATCCACGATACCCCAAACTGGATATAAATACGAGTCTTGCTTTCCTTCAGGAATTCCTGCGGCAAATAAAACCTTTCCGCCAGAACCAATATAGTTGCTTATTAGGCCCATAATATTTCCGCAATTGCTTATTTGTGCAACCGAAAAAATTACTGTTGGGTTTGAGTTTAAATCGATTTCTGTAATTGTTGTTACAGTTTTAAAATGCAGTTTCATACTACTTAAAGTCGAAACAATGTTTTGTTGAATTAACTTTTCAGTAGGAGTCTCCTTGTTTGAAACAACTAAGTATTCCTGGTTGTTCGAATTCATCGGCAATTTACCTGAAGTAATTAAATGGATATGTGAATCAACATATATGTTTTTTCCTTCATTGTTTGAATTATTTGAAATGGTGAGCAACAAAAATGCGACTCCAATAAATACAGCTATAGCAATTAGTTGGAGTAGACGTCTAATCGATAACATTATTCACCTCTAGCAATCCAGAATCTAATAGTCTCAAGGCCATGGTTCGAAAGACTGATTTTTGCATTTTTTAGTTCTTCAAAGACTTTGTTAAACTCTTCTCGGTTTTTTACTGTGAAGTAAATTTCCATGAGTTTTAGGTACACATCCTCGTTGTAAAAAAGTTGCTTTGCTTTTCTTGCAACTAATTCAGCATTATGAGGGTCGTGAATCTCAATAAGAAAGTCAATTTGGTGAATATAATCTTTACATTGAAGAACTTCTTCTGCTGTATTTCGCGTATCATTAAACAACTGAATAAACTTATTTATGCTTATTAAATAATCGCGGCGAGATAAAACATCACTCTTTAAATAATCAAACAATAAATCCAAATATTCTCGCCTTAATTCGTTGTTTGTTTTATCAACAGAAAACAATTCTTCAATTGCTAAGACGTTAATTTTTAACTTGCGATAAATTTCCATAGTTGCTGCGGCAGCATAATGAGATGTTTCGGAGTCTTTATCATTCAAAGCAGAACGCGCGATTTTAGAGCTTTTGAGCATGTCGCGTTTTAGTACATCTAGCAACAAAGACCTTTTTTCATCAGTTGTTCCGATCGCCATTGCTTCTTCAAAGGGGACAATGTCGAGTTCTTCGTCAATTAGTGGCTTAGTTACATATTGTTCATTTGCGTGATGCATAACTAAGTCGGCAGAAGCATAAATGTTTCTTTTTTTTCTAATTCGAAAAATCAGGTGAGGGACAATATAAATTAGCATACCGAAAATAGGCACAAGTAAAAACATGATTGCGAAGACAAAAACCTGTTTCTTTTTTTCCATCATTTTAATTATAATGAAGATGATAGTTGCTATTAAATTTACTATCAATACAGCAAATAAAATATTCATGAAAGGTCTCCTTACTCGATTACAATTGCGTTGAGGTTTTTTTGTTTCAATCGTTCTAAAATGAAATCAACATCATTTTTAATTGTGTTTCCAAGCAATATTATTAATTCGCCATTTTCATTTAATCCAAAGAAATCTGTATCACGGAACATAGCAGCTGCAGAATGATAAAGTTCCAAAATTGAATTAGTTCTTTCAGTTGATTTAGAATAACTAGAAGGACTCAACAAACTGCTGAAATCTATATGTGCGGGCTTTTTTGATTCCTCGATTTTTATTAGGGTGTAGGTAGAAAGACCACGCTTTTTCTCTTCTTTTTTTATCTGGATTAATTTATCAAATTCACTTTTTATATGGATCTCAGTATTTTCTACATATAAAGTAGAGCGCATTGCCGACTCGTATTGGTCAGCAATTGAAATAGCCGAGGTAATTAAAGCAATCAAAGTTCTGAATAAATTTATCTGATATAAAGTTAGAGAGTTGAAAGGCATTTCATTAATAACTACTACTGAAATTAATTTTCCTTTGTCGAAAATTGGAGCAGCAAATGCAGGCTCATCTTTACTCCACTGAGACCCTACAAAAATCTCGTTGTTTTCTAAAGATTTATACAACTTTGGATGATTTTTAAGATTAATTGATTTCCCGATAAATATTGATTCATTGTTTGCAGATACGATTAACCGGGCGTATTGACTATTATTATTAATTGAATATACCGAAACAGTGTTTGTATCCATGACATCACGAACAACGTTTACGATTCCAGTGAAAATCTTTTCGGGCTCAAGAACGTTTAATTGGCTAACAATAAGGTGGAGTTTAGGCAAACTAGTTTTGTAGTTAAGAAGTCTCTTTTCATATTCTTGCTTGATAATAATATTGTCATTATTTATTTCGGAAACTTCATTAAATTCGTTGTCCAAGAATTCATATTCAACTGAATTTTCATGAATAACTGATTTGTAATGGTCAACAATATAACCAACTGCAACGCCGAGGAACATATATTGAGCGATTTTTAACATAACAGGGAAGTTAATCAATATTCCGAGCAATCCGTTACTCGAAGAAGATTGCTGGAAGAAAACTGAATACAAGGTGAGCAGTATGACTGAAAAAATTGACTGCCTAATTCCGAAAATCAAAGCAATGAGTATTACATAAATAGTGAAAAAATCTACTCTAATTATGGCGTCCTGATCTTTGTATAAGTATACAAGATAGTCGTGTGTTATGTTATTAATAAAGATAAAGAAAAGAAAAACAACCAAGTTCTCAAATGTTTGTAAGAATGTTGGGTGATTAAATTTTACTTTTTTGGAATCGTTCTTTTCTGTTTTCTTAGAAAAGTCAATTTCGTTGTTAGCTAAAATTGTCTCGAGATTTTGAAATTGAACCCATTCAAGTTCTGATTTGATTTTTGAGCAATCTACTTTGCAATCACGAAGTGGGCCGTTTGTTTCTTTAACTTGGAATCTTGAACCAAGAAGCGAGTTCAACTTAGTTGCCAGCGATAGTTCGGAAATTATCTCGCTCTCGCTAACATTATAAATTGGAGAAGGGGTAACATCTTTAGCTCTAAATATTGCTTCGACGCAGTCTCTTATATTCAGAGGGATAATAAAGTTAGAGGGATTTGCAACATATTCACCGTAAGTGTAAAAACTATTAACTATATTTGAAATAATGTCTTTTTCCCCTTCGTTTATCGAAAAACCATATATACTTGGCATTCTCAAAATAACATATTCAAGATTATATAATGATTTATAATTTGAAACGATGTCTTCTGCCTGAGAACACAATATTCCTTTGTAATCATCTGGTTTTTTCGGAATTGATTCTGCGATATAAGCAGGTTGATCCGAACAAGAGTACACATTAGTAGAAGAAAGAAATACAAACTTAGAAACTTCATTAATTGCCGCTAAATTTAAAACGTTTATCAATTGAGACAAATACAAGTTTGAATCCTTGTCATGCCCCCACGATTCACTACAAAACAAGCTACTTGCAAAAACAACAACGTTTGGTTTGATACTAGTAAAAACTTTCTCGACACCTAATTCTTCGCCAGAATAGTCATAAAGCTTATAAGACTGAGTGGGCTTCGTTTCTTTGGCGAAGTCCTTTTTAGATAAAATATGAACATCATGAGCTTCTTTAACTAACTTGTCAACGAACTTTGATGCGAGAGAATTACAGTTTCCGATATATACAATTTTCAAACTAAACACTCCTTTCTCGCTACGATATTAAAGTATTTATTTATTGAAAACATTATGTCATGTAAAGGGGGAGTTGTAAAGTAAAAACGGGTGAAAAGTCTATGAATATAGGGAAATGTGTGTAATTACTAACAACGGAGTTGACAACAAATGTTTTGTGGGCGATAATGATAATGGTTATCGTTATTGCGATGGAGGTGAAAGGCAATTGGAAAATCAGAAGAAAGTGGAAAAAAGCTCGAAAAAAAGAAACTTGATTCTCTACTTACTAGAGGAGAACAAATCAAGCCATTTCACTGCGGATGAGGCTCTTACACTAGTGCGAAAGGCTAATGTCGATATTGGAATTGCAACGATATATAGGAATCTAAAATACTTGGAAGAACAAGGGAAATTGAGAAAGACACAACTCACTGGTTCGCAAACTGCTTATTATCAGTTTGTGCAGCAAAATGATAAACATTCTCATCATCATTTAAATTGCGTGAAATGTGGAGCTGTAATTGATTTTGAAGAAGATTTACTAGACGCAATTGAAAAAATAGTAAGAGTTACAAAAGGATTTGAAATATATGATCATAACCTAACTTTTTATGGAAAATGTAAAAAATGCTTAGAAGAGGAGAATTGAGAAATGGCAAATTATGTACCGGGACTAATTATGGGATTTAGAGAAGGATTAGAGGCGTTCCTAATAATTTCAATAATTATTAGGTATTTAGACAAGATAAAGCAGGATTCATTTAAAAAGAATGTTTTCGCGGGCGCGGGAGTTGGAGTAGCAGTTTCATTAGTAGTGGGTGGGGTGTTATATTTCCTTTCCAAAATAATTGAAGAGTCAGACAAATTTGAAACTATGTGGGCAAGTTTGTCTAGTTTTGTTGCTCTTGGGTTAGTAACAACATTTATAATATGGATGATTAAGAATGGATCTAACATGGCAAAGCAAGTTCAAAACAAAGCCGCGGTAAATCTTTCACGTGTAGGATTAGTAGCAGTTTCAGCGGTTATGATTGGAAGGGAAGGCGTTGAAATCGCAATATTCTCTTTTGCAGGAGGGTATAACGCAATAGGAACAATTGTTGGAATTGTTTTAGCTTTAGGCTTGGCACTATTATTATATTTCTCTTTAATTAAAGTAAAAATATCTACAATTTTTAATGTCACTTTGATATATTTAATTTTTCAGGCAGGCTATCTTTTAGGTTTTGCGATTCATGACGGGATAGAGTCACTTGGTTCACTAAATATTATCGGTGAAAATAGTATTTTCTCGATTGTCGCATTTGATTTGTCAGGAACGCCATTGAACAATGAAACTGGTATTATTGGATTTCCACTTTATGTTTTGTTTGGTTGGATTTCAAACCCGTTTTGGACTCAACTTTTCGCACAAGTTGGATATGTGATTTCGATAATTTTGTTTATGCTGTTCAAAAAAACAAAACATAAATAGGCAAATTATATTGACAATCGAATTCAATATATTGTAAGATAAATTTCAAATAGAGCAGGCGATGCACTGAAATGTGCGTGGGGCTGGGCCGAGAAATTGGCAACAGGGTGAAATACCTGTGGGACTATAATCTAAAAAATTATGGTGCCACGGGTATTTTTATATATGTGGCAGCAAATTACGCGGAGGTAATTATGGCTAAAGTAAACGGTTATAAGAATGAGTATTTTGGATTGACAGAAATTGAAGTAAAACTTCGACAAGCTGAGCACGGCAAGAATGAATTAGTTGCAGAAGAAAAAAATACTTTTATTAAGAAGGCAATTTCAATTATTAAGGAGCCTATGTTTTTGCTTCTGTTTGGCGTAGCCGTGTTGTATTTTATTTTGGGAGAACCTATAGACGGAATGATAATGATCGGGTTTGTCACTTTTATGGCAGGAATAAATTTGTTCCAGGAATGGCGTACAGACAAGACGCTTGATGCGCTTAAGGAACTTTCTGCGCCTACAGTTAGAGTAGTTCGAACTGGAGAAATTATTTGTATTGACTGCAAAGAGATTGCTGTTGGGGACATAATGCTAATTGAGGAGGGTGAAAAAATATCGGCTGATTGCAAGATACTTGAAATGCATGACTTAGGAGTAGATGAGTCAACTTTGACGGGTGAATCTGAGGTTGTTTGGAAAAAAGTACAGATAAGTAAAGATGAACTCGAATCAAATTGGCGTAAAGATATGTGTTATGCCGGAACAAATGTTACGCAAGGTGGCGCAGTTGTTGAAGTTACGGCTGTTGGAATCCATTCCGAGTACGGTAAGATTGGCATGGATATTTTGTCAGTTCCGCAAGAATCAACGCCGCTTGAAAAGCAAACAGGGCAATTAATAAAATATGCTGCTTTGATGGGTTTGTTATTGTTCCTGCTGGTATTTGTGATTGCTTTTTTTACATTAAAGGATAAACTTCCTATGGTTGATAACCCATTGTTAGATAGGTTAATTCATAGTTTGTTATCAGGTTTGACGTTGGCGATGGCAATGATTCCCGAGGAATTCCCAGTAATATTAACAGTTTTTCTGGCGATGGGAGCATGGAGACTTGCTCAAAAGAAAGCCTTGATACGAAGGATGCCTTCGGTTGAGACACTTGGTGCAGTTTCGGTTTTGTGCGTTGACAAGACAGGGACGCTCACAAAAAATCAGATGACTGTCCAAGAGATGTATGTTCACGAAGGTGAAACACAAGAAAGCATGCTACTTTGGTCTTCTCTTGCCTGTGAGACTGAACCTTTTGACCCCATGGAAAAAGCTATTTTAGAACATGCCGAAAAGAATGGAATTAACTTGGCGAAGACCTTTAGCAACAATCTTGTACATGAATATCCATTTAGCTCGGAGACTAAGATGATGGGACATGTTTGGGAGAATGGTGGTGTTACAGAAGTTGCAGCAAAAGGTTCTCCTGAAAGCATTTTGCCTTTGTGCGGCCTTGCTGACGCAAAATACAAGCAAGTGCTCGAAGTTCAGGAGCGGCTTGCGCAAAACGGGTATCGCGTGATTGCTGTTGCTAAGAGCGCAGATTTGAAACAAATACCCGAAAACTTAGCGCAGAATTCTTTGGTGTTAATTGGGCTTATTGGCCTGATGGATCCGCCTCGCGAGGCTGTACCTGATGCGATTCAAATATGCTCGAAAGCAGGAATTCGAGTTGTAATGATTACTGGAGATAATGGTACAACTGCAAAATCTATCGCTTCAAAAATTGGGATTTTGCATAGCGAAAACGTTATAACTGGACAAGAACTTGAGACGATGAGTGATGAGGAATTAATGCTTCGAGTGCGCGATACTAACATTTTTGCGCGTGTAATTCCGCGTCACAAAATGCGGATAGTAAAGGCATTAAAAGATATTGGTGAAATCGTTGCTATGACAGGGGATGGCGTAAACGACGCGCCGGCTCTTAAATATTCTGACATTGGAATAGCTATGGGTAAGAGGGGTACTGGAGTTGCAAAAGAAGCGGCCGACATGATTTTGCTTGATGATAATTTTACGACTATTGTCGAAACTATTAAGGACGGCAGAAGAATATATGACAACATCAAAAAGGCTATCGGATATGTGTTTGTAATTCACATTCCAATAGCCTTGATTGCCTTGCTTGCACCACTATTAGGCTTGCCACTAATGCTTTTGCCAATCCATATAGTCCTTCTTGAACTAATAATTGACCCGACGTGCTCAATTATTTTTGAACGCCTACGTCCTGAGCGTGACATTATGCTGAGAGCTCCAAGAAATCCTAAGGCGCAATTGGTATCGAAAAGTCTTCTTATAAAGGCGCTTTTGCAAGGGGTTTCGATACTTTGCTTCTCTTTCGGATCGTATGCATATCTATTAATTAATAAATATCCTGAGAATTTTGCTAGAGCTTTTGCCCTTGTAGTGCTTGGCGTTGCAAGCCTTTTGCTTGTGTATGTGAACCGGTCGGAAAAACGTTTCGCTTTTAGCGATCTATTTAAATTCAATGACAAGGTTGTCTGGTATGTAAATAGTGGAATTATCGCAATCCTGGCACTTGTAATTTATACTCCAGTCGGAAATTCGTATGCGAAGACAGTGGCGCTTGGGCCAGAAGTTTTGGGTTTCGCATTTGCCCTTGCATTTGCGTCAACATTCTGGTGGGAAATTGTAAAACTTATTCGATACTTTTTAAGGTCAGGTTCCCGTTCACAGCTTTAAAGGTGATGGACTTTGCAGCCTGATTTCCAGTCAAAACAGTTGAGCCTTTGAAGATATTATTGTCGAAATTAAAGGAGCCGTTTACAGTTCCAAAGTCAATTTTATAGTCGTCTTTGTTCCCAGACAGTGCGACGTTTGAATCGCCGTTTGTAGTATTTATTGATAGATTATTGAAAGTAGTCGATGGAATATTAAAAGAGCCGTTTACAGTTTTTAAATTAATATCATTTATATTAGAACTTAAGAGATCCAAACCCCCATTAACCGAGCTGAAGTTCAAAGATAATGATGATTCGCAACGTGTAATTGTTGCCGAGGTGTCAACTCCGCTTAAGTCTATATGATTTGCTGTAACTGAAACAAGTTGAAACAAGCCAGAAACGTTCTTGAGAATCAAGTCTGAAAGATGTGTTGTTTGCGGAAGTTGGATGTTTACTTTGGTTCTTTTCATTGAAAAGTTAAAGAGCCAAGGGGCGCTTTCGTTAATTATCAGATTGTCATTTGAAAAATTTTCGGAGTACGCATAATTTTTGCGTTTTTCGTATGAAACATGTACTTTTTCGTCCTCGCTTGTTGTGACGGTAATGTCGGAATTTATGAAGGTTAGGTTAACGTTTGACAATGTTGAATTCATAGTTAAAGTTTTAGTCGTCTCGACGGAATTGGCTCCGTCAAGATATACTCCGAACTTCTCAAATGCGTTCGAGATTGTTTTGAAGTCACCTTTTGATGCGACAATTGAGCCCGTTAGAAGTGCAATTCCGAGGAATATTAGAATAATTGAAACAGTTAGTACCCGTTTGAAGCCTTTGTTCATGCTGATACACCTTCCTTTCTGTTTTTATCGAAGATTTTTTTGATTAGAAATGAGGTGCCAGTTACCATTAGGCTTGCGAGCTTTATAAAGCAATATGCTAAAAGTATAAGAATGCCGCTGGCAATCATTGAAGCCCCTAAAGACGCAACTCCAAGAAGTGGGTCTGTGAACATTAGCATTATTGAAACACCAAGCATTGCTGCAACCGCAACAAACAAGCCGAACGCCGCCATTATTAGGGAAAAGGCTACTGAAAACACTGTAATCAGAAGTGCAAAGATAATCGCGACAATCGCAATTGCTGCCGGTGCTGCGATTGGAATCGCAAAGACTCCAAGCACTGCGATTAATGCTTTGAAACCGTTGGTGAGAGAAGGTTTTTCCTTTGCGCGGTTCACGGAATAATCCGCAATTATTTTTGCTGCAACATCATCTGGCTTGCCAAGTGCTTTTTCAAGTTCTTCCATAGTTTTACCGTTTTCCAAGGCGTCATCAATGTACTCGGTGTAAAAAGAAATTGCATTCTCTCGATCTGTTTGAGGGAGCTTTATCAGCTTCGCTTTAAGTTCTTTTAAAAATAGTTCCTTTGTCATTTTTCACTACCACCTTCCATAATAAAATCAATTACCTTCTTAAATTCCTCTAGTTCTTTTTTTGCTTCGACTAACTGTACGCGACCAACATCTGTAATTGAGTAGTAGCGCCTAAGTCTGCCGCCGTACTCTTTGCTATATGTGGTCAAATAATTTTGAGCTTCAAGCCGCTTCAAGACGGGATATAGGGCAGATTCTGAGGCGTCGAGCAGTTGGATTGTATCTTGCGTAATTTTATAGCCGTAGGTGTCTTCCCGAGCTACTATTGCCAAAACACATGTGCTCATGAGTCCTTTCTTCAATTGAACATCCATAAATTGCGGTCACTCCTTTCAGAAATCTTTGTGATATTGATACTATACAATGAATAATATTGCTTGTCAACATATATTGTGCGAAAAATGGTAATGTATATTTTCTGTCAATGTATATTTTCTTTACTCAAACCCCTAAAAGTGATATTATGTTTTTCTGAGAAAAGGAGTGGTTGCTAGAATGGAAAACAAAATCAAACTCTACGGATTTAATAATCTTACGAAATCCCTTAGTTTCAACATTTATGACGTTTGTTACGCGAAGAGCGAACGCGAGCAACGTGATTATATAGCATACATTGACGAGCAGTATAATTCAGAGAGACTCGTTAAGATATTAACTGACGTTACAACAATGATTGGTGCGAATGTCATCAATATTTCGAAGCAGGATTATGAACCGCAGGGCGCGAGTGTTACTTTTTTGGTTGCAGAAAAGGCGATGGTGCCTGCAAAACCAAGTGAGACAGTTGTGGCTCACCTCGACAAGAGTCACGTTACAGTGCATACATACCCAGAGTTTCATCCAGATAACTCGATCTCGACATTTCGTGTAGACATTGATGTTGCAACTTGTGGTGAAGTTACGCCTCTCAGCACTCTAGATTATTTGATTGGCAGTTTTGATTCGGATATCATTACTATGGACTATCGCGTCAGAGGCTTTACGCGCGACATCGATGGAACTAAGATTTTCATCGACCACGGGATTACTTCAATTCAAGACTATATTGATAAAAAAACACTCGATAAATACGACGCTATAGACATAAATGTCTATCAGTCAAATTTGTTTCACACGAAGATGCTCATTAAAGAAGTGGATTTACAGAATTACCTTTTCAAGACTGATGTTTATGAGATTCATCCTAAGACGCGACTTAAGATTACGAATAGCTTGCGCCAAGAAATGATCGAAATTTACAGCGGAACTAATGTGTATTAAGGAACTAGTGCTATGGACATGACGCGTCAAAAAAGTGCTCCAATTCTCGAAGCTCTCAATGAATACAAGAAAAAACGCGTGGTTCCTTTTGACGTGCCTGGACACAAGCGCGGCAAAGGAAACCTTGATTTGACGGGTTTTTTGGGCGAAAAATGCCTGACGGTGGATGTGAATTCTATGAAACCGTTGGACAATTTGTGCCATCCGATTTCAGTTATAAAGGATGCGGAGGAGCTTGCGGCGGATGCTTTTGGCGCGAGCAGTGCGTTTTTCATGGTGAACGGGACTACCTCAGCGGTGCAGGCCATGATTATGGCAACTTGCAAGGCGGGTGAGAAGATTATTCTTCCCAGAAACGTTCATCGCAGTGTAATTAATGCGCTCATTATTAGTGGCGCGCTGCCCGTCTATGTCAACCCACAGACGGACAAAAAGCTTGGAATCGCGCTCGGGATGTCAATCGCAGAAATCGAAATGGCGATTGCTATGCACCCGGATGCAAAGGCAATTTTGGTTAATAATCCGACTTATTATGGGATTTGCTCGAATTTGCGAGAAATCACGCGGATTGCGCACAAACACGGCATGCTAGTGCTCGTGGATGAAGCGCACGGCACGCATTTTTATTTTGGGGACAACCTTCCAGCATCTGCAATGTCGGTTGGCGCGGACATGACGTCAATTAGCATGCACAAGTCGGGCGGCTCGCTTACACAGAGTTCCTTACTTCTTTCTGGCGAAAACGTCAATGCGGATTATGTGCGTCAGATTATTAATTTGACGCAGACGACGAGCGCGTCTTATTTGCTGATGTCGAGTATTGATATTTCGAGACGTAATTTAGCGCTTAATGGAAAAGAAATATTCAGCAAGGTCAGTGAAATGGCGCAGTACGCTCGCGAGGAGATAAACCATATTGGTGATTATTATGCGTTTGCGAAGGAATTGATTAATGGCGATTCAGTTTTTGATTTTGATATTACAAAATTGTCGGTAAACACCTTGGAAACGGGGCTCGCGGGCATAGAGGTTTACGACATTTTGCGCGATGAATACGATATTCAGGTGGAATTCGGGGACATAGAAAATTTGCTTGCATACGTGTCAATCGGGGACAGACATCGCGACCTAGAACGCCTCGTAGGGGCGCTTTCAGAGATTCGGCGTCTGCATAAAAAGAGCAAAATTGGTATGCTAGAGCATGAGTATATAAATCCTAGAGTGCTTATGGCGCCGCAAGAGGCGTTTTATTCTGCGAAGCAGTCGATGCCATTAGATGAGAGCATCGGCAAAGTTTGCACCGAGTTCGTGATGTGTTACCCGCCAGGGATACCTATACTTGCACCTGGAGAGGAAGTCACTGCGGAAGTCGTTGAATACATTAAGTATGCGAAGGCGAAGGGCTGCTCCCTCACAGGAACAGAGGACATGCGCACCGAAAAATTGAATGTAATCAAGGGAGGGAACTGATATGCAGCTATGGTTTTCTGAGGAACACACGCCAAACGTGAAGCTTTCAATCCGTGTGGACAAACAACTTTACAGTGCGCAGAGCGAGTTTCAGAGGATTGATGTGTTTGAGTCCAAGGAGTTTGGGCGTTTTTTGACCCTTGATGGATTTATGATGTTGACTGAAAAGGATGAATTTATATACCACGAAATGATTGTGCATGTGCCCATGGCGGTGCACCCTTGCGCTAAAAAGGTGCTTGTGATTGGTGCCGGGGATGGCGGTGTTTTGCGCGAGCTGGCCAAGTATGATTGTGTGGAGCGGATTGATTTGTGCGAGATCGATGAGATGGTGGTTAACGTGTGCAAACAGTATCTGCCTCAGACGGCATGCGGGTTTGAGGACGCGCGAGTGAAGGTGCATATACAAGACGGGCTGAAGTTCATTCGGCGTTGTGAGGGAAATTATGATTTGATAATTGTGGATTCTACCGATCCTTTTGGGCCTGGAGAGGGCTTGTTTACTAAAGAATTTTACGGGAACTGCTTTAAGGCTTTGAGCGCGGACGGGATTATGGTGAACCAACACGAGAGCCCGTTTTATGCTGAAGACGCAGAGGCGATGCAGCGGGCGCATAAGAGGATTGTTGAGTCGTTTGCGATTAGTCGTGTATACCAGGCGCACATTCCGACCTACCCATCGGGGCACTGGCTTTTTGGGTTTGCGTCCAAGAAATATCATCCAATCGAGGACCTGGACGCCGCACGCTGGAAGGCTTTGGGGCTGAAGACGCGTTATTATAATTCGAAGCTACATGCGGGGGCGTTTGCGCTACCGAACTACGTGGAGGAGTTGTTAGAAGATGTTGAATAGAAATGTTGAGACTTTTTTAGGGTGCGATAAGGAATATGCTGACGCAAACATCGTGATTTTTGGGGCGCCGTTTGATTCAACGACTTCATTTCGGCCGGGCGCTCGGTTTGCGAGCAAGGCGATGCGTTCTGAGTCATTTGGCATCGAGACTTACAGCCCATATTTAGATAAGGATTTGAATGATATCGCCGTCTTTGACGGCGGGGACTTGGAACTCGCGTTTGGGAGCGCAGAGCGGGCGCTAGCGCAAATAGAAAATTATGCCGCGAAAGTACTTAAAGATGGGAAAATGCCACTAATGATTGGCGGCGAACACCTCGTGACTTTAGGCGCGGTGCGCGCGGCTTTCGAAATGCACCCCGAGCTTCACATCGTGCATTTCGATGCGCATTGCGATTTGAGGGATGAGTATCTGGGCGTTGAGATATCACATGCGAC
>Ga0194063_10000623_pt1 | contig 25071 bp, 25 predicted proteins | sample SepL3720m_MetaG_FD_155459 | JGI IMG/M metagenome (GOLD analysis project Ga0194063, IMG submission 155459) | Anoxic zone freshwater microbial communities from boreal shield lake in IISD Experimental Lakes Area, Ontario, Canada - Sep2016-L373-20m | ecosystem: Environmental > Aquatic > Freshwater...
AGCTCGTTCAGACCGGTTCGTTGTATCACGACGATGTCATCGACGAGTCAGCGACTCGTCGTGGAGTCGAGACGGTCAATGCCAAGTGGGGCAATCTGCAAGCGATCCTCGCTGGCGACTTCTTGCTGGCACGGGCATCCGAGATCGCCGCATCGCTTGGTGCCGAAGTTGCGGGGCTGTTGGGTAACACCATCGCTCGGTTGTGTGAAGGCGAAATCGAACAACTGCGTCACACCTACGACGTCAGCCGTCCCGAGTCGTCGTACCTGTCGTCCATCGAGGGCAAGAGCGCCTCATTGTTCAGCACGGCTACACGTATCGGCGGCATTGTGGCTCAGCTCGATCGCCCGGTCATCGACGCACTCACTGATTACGGCTTGGCCTACGGAATGGTCTTTCAGATTGTCGACGACGTGCTCGACATTGTGGCCACCGACGAGCAATTGGGTAAGCCAGCGGGTCACGACATGGTCGAAGGCGTCTACACGCTGCCAGTGCTGCGAACCCTCGCCCAGAAGTCACCGGCGAGCGACGAGTTGCGCGACATGCTCGGCCATCCGCTCGACGCAGTGATGTGCGACAAGGCGCTCTCTCTTGTGCGCTCGGGCTCGGGTATTGCCGAGGCAATTGAGGTTGCCGCGGCGTACGTGGCCGCTGCCGCCAAGGCGTGCGATGCAATGCCGCCAAGCGCCGCAACTGAGGCACTTCGCGCAGCCCCGCAGGCGCTGCTGAACTCGGTGAAGTAATCGCACAGACAGGAGCTCGGTTGGCATGCAGGGTCTCGAAGTCGTCCTCATTGTTGCGATTGCGATTGGCGTTTTCTTTGCGAATAAAGAGATCAGCAAACGTCGTGTTGCGCGCTACCGAGCCGTAGCCGCGGCCAACGGTCTCGAATTCGACCCGGGTGACCCTTCAAACATCACGTCACTCGATTTCGAAGTCTTGCAGCGGGGTTCGAGCAACCAAGCAACCTTCACGATGTGGCGCCCAGGGTCATACTCGAATCGAGTGTTCCAGTACCGCTATGTCACTGGCTCGGGCAAGAACCGCCAGGTGTACAACCTCACGTGCGCCTTGGTTGCTCTGCCCTTCGATGCGATGAGCACGCATCTGCGCCCCGAGGGTTTTGCTACCCGCTTGTTGAACAAAGTTGGGCTCGACGACATCGAACTTGAAAGCCCAACGTTCAACGATCGTTACCGAATCACATCGGCCGACAAACAGTTCGCCACTGCCATGCTCGATCCGTCGATGATGGGTTGGTTGCTCGAGGTTCCGTGTGAGCTTGATGTCTATCTCCTTGGTTCGTGGCTGCTTGCGGTAGATAACCGACGATCAGCCGAGGAACTCCCCAACCTTCTTGTGCGTTCGGAGGCGCTGGTGACCCACATGCCAACCGTGATGCAGTCGCTCTATCCACCTGAACGGCGTCCCTCGCCGTGAAGGGTCTCGTTCTCGTCTTGGTTTGCTTCATCGGAGTCGGTGGCCTTTCGTACGCCGTGTTGTACAACGGGCTGCGCTCAGCGGCCAACCGGGTAATCACGGCATGGGCCGGCATCGAAGCCGAATTGCAGCGGCGGAATGATCTCATTCCAAACCTGGTGAAAGTGGTTCAGGCCAACGCAGAACACGAGCGCTCGGTCATCGAACAAGTCGTACGCGCTCGAGCTGCGGGCGCTGCGGTCGGAGCGAATCGGGCGACCGTCGCTGCAGCCGACGCAGAGTTGAGTTTGTTACTGCCACAGGTCTTCGTGTTGGCAGAAGCGATGCCCACACTGCGCACGAGCAATTCGTTTCTCGCGCTGCAAGGCGAGCTTGCGACCACCGAGGATCGCCTTGCGGCGGCGCGTCGGTATTACAACTTCAAGGTCCGCGATCTCAACGACTTGGTGTACTCAGCGATCAGCGGTGTGATCGCCCGCAAACACTGCGTAGCGGCTGGCGAGTACTTCGGCGAGGCGAAGGTCTAAGCAGCCACTAGGCGTTGGGGGCCAAACGCACGATCTTGTCGATTGCCTTGTAGGCAATCTCGGCTGGACCCATCTCGTCGGGGCGAAGCAGATTCGACATGATGCGCAGCGCCCATTCCATCAGCGAGCGATTATGCATTCCGGCTCGCGTGAGCTCGCGCATGAGCGCGGGACGCCCGATGATTCGAGCAAACAGTCGAGCCATCTTGAAGTACTGCCCGAATTCGTCGTCGAGTAGCCGCGGGTAGCGCTGCAGCACCGAGGCGTCGCGCGAGCTCAGTGCTTCGTGCAAGACATCGGCGGCCATGCGGGCCGTCTCGTATGCGTAGTCGATGCCCTCGCCGTTGAACGGATTGACACTGCCTGCTGCATCGCCAACGACTAAATAGGTAGGTCCTGCGATGGGCCCGATAGAGCCACCCATTGGAATGCGACCCGAAGCCGGATCGCACAGGGCTTGGTCGGGCGAGATCTGCCAACGCTCGGCGATTGATTGTGCATGCGACTCGAGCAGGTGCGCTGGGTTCACACTCTTGAAGTCGCGGAACGTGCTGAGCAACCCGACGCCCACGTTGACGGTGCCGTCACCGACAGGAAACACCCATCCGTAACCTGGCAGCAGGTTTCCATTTCGGTCCTTCACGTCGAGCACTGATTCGATGAGAACTTCGTTGTGCCGTGGTGATTCCCAATAGGCCCGGATGGCAGTTCCGAATGGCCAATCGCGCGTGCGGAATGTTCCGAGTGATCGACCGAAGCGACTGTCGGCACCATCGGCGACTACCACGTACTTGGCGTGCAACTCGTATGGTTCGCCGTGTTCGGCCTGCACCATCGCGCCGCGAACGAAACCACGTTCGACGATTGGGGTCAACGCCTCGCATCCCTGAATCAACGTGGCGCCTGCCGCAACAGCGTTGGCGGCAACGATGCCGTCGAGTTCGGTACGACGCACAACAAACCCGTGGTCGGGATAGATGGCGTGCGTTGGCCACGGCAATTCGAGTTCACGGCCGCTCGCTACGAGGCGCAGCCCGTTCACTTGATGGAACGTGGCCAGCGTTGGTGACAGCCCCATATCGACGAGTTGCTTCACCCCACGTGGGCTGAGCGCATCACCACAGGTTTTGTCTCGCGGAAAACTGTTCTTCTCGACAATGGTGACCGAGTGTCCGCGCTTGGCGAGCCAATACGCAGCGGCAGCGCCTGATGGCCCGCCGCCGATGACAAGAACCTCGCACGCGGGGTCAGACTCGTTCATGACCGGGCCAACCTGTGCCAGGCCGCATGGCGATAGCGACTACTTGCCGGCTGGTGTGCCTGGGCGGGGAACCGTGCCGACCGGCAGAACCTTGTCGGCCTTGAACACCGTGTCGACATTGTCGAAGTTTGCGGAGCCACCCTCGATGGCTGCGTAGATCTTCGCTTCGGGGCTACACCAAAGTTCGTACTCGGCTGCCCATTGCGTGCTGGTTGGATCCGCCCCGCCGAGGTCGTAGCGCTCGTGACAAACAACGGCCACGATCTGTGCTTCGGTCAGCGCGCCGCCACTCTTGGTGCCCTGCATTGGCATGTAGTTGCCGTTGTAGCCGAGGTGGCCCAACGAGGCATCGCCATAGGCGCCAACGCCGGAGTCTTTGTAGGCCTGGCTACCCGTGTAGACGAGGTTCAACTGATCTTCGATATGAGGAAAGGTTTTTTGCACGGCGCCTGCGACGAATGGGCGACCGACGCCGCCGCCGCCAGCTGCTCCGTGGCATGACGCGCAGCCCGCATACACAACAACGCCGTCGGCGATGGGGCCGGAGACCTCGCGGGCTTGTGGCTTGAGGCCCTGCACGTACATGAAGCCCCAGATGGGCAGCAGGCTCAGTGTGGCCATTGCCCAGAACGGAATCTTCTTGCGGGTCTTGGCCGCAGCGATGAACGCCGGATCGGGTCGCGCTGCCGGCGGTGCGGCTGGTGCCGACTTTGCCGGAGCACTTGCTGCTGCGGTGACAGCTGGTGTTGCCGCAGCGACAGTGGCAGGGGCAGCGCCAGCAGGCGTGTCGGCGCCTTCGGCTGTTCGGCGCTCTTTGGAGCGCTTCAGGAGATGCTCGGGAATTTCAGTCACTGGATTCCTTTCGCAGCGTCTGTGCGAGACACGTACGACTCAAGGTTTACTACGACCCGCCACTGTAGAGCGCGGCGCGCTCGAAACATGAATTAGTACGCCAAGTCCCTGTACATCCAGCGCGAACCCGAACCATGCGAGAGCAGAAGTCGTCGTTGAACGTTGGTTTGCGATGAGTCCGAACTTTCTTGCACTAATTCACAACCATGCTGTCGATGGGGGTGCGCGTGGTAAACCTGTAGAAAAGCTCTGCCAATCGCGAATTCAGTTGTGCTCAAACTGGAAGTTGCGGGGGTAGGCGCGACTACAGTTCGTGCGTAGTTTCACAACTGCAAAGTTGGCGTTCGATTTCAACACGCCCCAAAACGGAAAGGCGACGTCACGTTGCTCCTCGCAATCGACATCTCCACATGGCCTGGCGTCAACCAAGCGTTTCTCTTCTCGTTTGCGCTGACGTTGGTGCTCACCTTCGCTGCCATTCCCTATGGCAACCGACGACCCATCGGCACTCCCTTCACTTGGGGTGAGTCAATGATCGCGGCTGTCTACGCAACCACAGTCATGTTCATCGCTTATGGCGTTGTGCCCGATCGCTGGATCCAACACGCCGACAAGAACCTCGGTTGGACGAAGCAGAAACTCCTCTTCGGCCCGTTCGACATCTTGAAGCCCAAGGTCTACGGCGGTTACTTTCCTTTCACCGTTTCGTATCAAGAGATTCGCGACATCATCGTGGTAGTCCTTCACTTGATCTTCTTCGCCCTGCAGATCTGGATTTGGATCTGGTGGCAAAACCGCGGCAAGAAGACCTCAAGTACCGAACTGGCCACCAGCACCTATGGCCGCCCACTGGTGAAGAAGGCCTGATCTCATGGCACGTACCGACGCCAATCCACCGATGCCGCTGTGGTCATCTGAGTATCAACTCGTCGAGGTTGATGCTGACTACCTCAGCAAGGCGGTGAAGCCCAAGCAGTTCATTCATATTGACCAGACCGAGTGCATCATGTGCGAAGGCTGCGTCGATATCTGCCCATGGAAATGCATTCACATGGTGGCCCCCGAGGCCATCGCTGAAGCAACAGGCACAGAAATGCCGGGCAGCGACCCAGCAGACAATGTGCTGTTCATCATCGACGACGACGTGTGCACCCGTTGTGCGCTCTGCGTCGATCGTTGCCCAACCGGAGTCATCATTTTGGGCAAAGTCGGCACGGCAGGAGCCACCGGCGATCCGCATACACGTACGAACAATCACGGCTACGCCTACGGCTTGCGGCTGTAGAGGAGACCACAGATCATGGCCAATATTCTCGATGAGACTCCACGACCGACGCTGAAAGATCGCGTCACCAAGGTCAACGGATCGGTACAAGGTAGTCAGGTATGGAACAGCATTTTCCGCCCTGGCAGCATCTTCCGAAAGGGCTACACCGACAGCCCGCGTAACCGCAGTTACGTCATCATGAACTCGGTGCTGTATCACCTGCATCCGGTGAAGGTGAAGCGTCACGCAGTCAAGGTGAGCTACACGCTGTGCCTCGGCGGGCTGAGCTTCTTTTTGTTCATCCTGCTTACGGTCACGGGCATCTTCTTGATGTTCTTCTACCGGCCCGAAGCAACGCAGGCCTGGAACGACATCAACAACTTGCAAACGTCGGTGGCGTTCGGCTTACTTGTGCGAAACATGCACCGATGGGGTGCACACCTGATGGTGCTCGCTGTGTTCTTGCACATGGCCCGAGTGTTTTACCACGGCGCCTACAAGGCTCCTCGCGAGTTCAACTGGGTGATCGGCATCATCTTGCTGGTGCTCACCTTGATGTTGTCGTTTACCGGCTACCTGCTTCCATGGGATCAACTGGCTCTATGGGCGGTGACGGTGGGAACCAACATGATGGGATACACGCCGGTGCTCGGTTCGCAGGTGAGATTCGTCTTACTTGGTGGGGCCGAAATCGGCCCCGAGACCTTGCTGCGCTGGTATGTGCTTCACGTGTTGTTCTTCCCGTTCATCATCGTCATCTTTATGGCCATCCACTTCTGGCGTGTCCGTAAAGACGGCGGCATTTCGGGCCCGCTGTGATTAACCATTGTGATCGAAGGGTATTGAGCTATGACTGAAATCCCAGAGCACCTGCTCAAGCGTGCACAAGCTGCCCGCGATAAGGCCGCTGAAGAGGCCGCGCCTGCGGCCGCTGCACCAAGCGCCGAAGCCCCCGCATCAGATTCGCGCATCCCCGCGCATCTGCTCGAGCGCAGCCGGTCTGCGAAATCGAAGACCGACAGCGATTCCGCAGGCGGCGGTGTTGCGGTGCTCGATAAGGTCGCTGCGGTGGTTGCTGCTCCGGCTGCAAGCGCTGGTTTGCCCGTGGGTGCTGGCCCCGGTGGTCACACTCAACGTCTGCTCACCGTGGTCAAGAGTGGTTCGATCCAAGAGGTCAAGGCCACACCGGTCGACAAGGTGCACACTTGGCCGCACCTGCTCGCCGCCGAGTTTGTGGCAGCCCTGGCGTGCACTGCGTTTACATTCGTGTTCAGCATCTTTGTCAATGCTCCGCTGCTGCAGTTCGCCAACATCAACAAAACCCCGAACCCCTCGAAAGCGCCGTGGTACTTTCTTGGCCTCCAGGAACTGCTCACGATGTTCCACCCAATGGTGGCAGGCGTTACGTTCCCGGGTGTTGGTCTGATTGTGCTCATCCTGTCGCCGTACCTCGATAAGAACCCATCGATCAAACCCGAGGATCGCAAGTTTGCGACCTCGATGATGACCCTGTTCCTGATGACGTGGGCCGTGTTGGTCATCATTGGTTCGTTCTTCCGTGGTCCTGGATTCAACTTCACGCTTCCGTGGCGTGACGGCATCTTCTTCGAATTGTGAGGTCCTGAGTTGAACTCTGGAGCAGTAATCGGAATTGCGATTGCGGTAGTGATCGTGTTGGCAGCGGTGATGTTCCTCACCGCGGCGCGCCGCACCGATGTGCGCGGCGCGGGCGCGTTGTCGCGCGAAACCCGCAAGCGTGATCAGCCAGCAGCGAGCGGTTCAAAGAAGTCAGCAACAGGTCGTGACCTCGAGGCCGCGGCGACCGCAAGTCGCACAGCCACAGTGGTCAAGGCCGACACGTTGTTGCCGTCGCCGTGGGTTGAGCCCGACATCGAGGCGATTGGCCTCTCGCGCCGCAAGTTCTTCAACCGTGCGTACCTTGGCCTGATGGGCCTCGGCCTCGGTGGCTTTGCAGCGGCTGGATTCGTTGCCTTCTTGTGGCCTACCGGTGGCGGTGGCGGATTTGGCGGCAAGGTAGGCGCCGGCAAGCTCGACGACATCTTGTTGAACATTCGTCTCAACAACGGCTTCTTCTACTTGCCTGAGGCCCGCACCTGGATTACGGCGTATCCCGCCGACGCGGTGCCAAAGGCCAAGAAGCTGTACCCCTCGTTGCTCTTGCCCGGCATGGAAGCCGGCCTCGTGGCTCTGTACCAGAAGTGCCCTCACCTCGGTTGCCGAGTTCCTGAGTGCAAGAGCTCACAGTGGTTCGAGTGCCCATGCCACGGCAGCCAGTACAACCGAGTTGGCGAGAAGAAGGCCGGTCCTGCACCACGCGGCATGGATCGATTCATTGTCTCGGTCAGCGGCACAGGCGATGTCACCATCGACACATTGGGTGGAGCGGCCCTTCCGGGTCCTGCCATCGGAACGAATACCACAGGTCAAGAAGCCGAAGGCCCACACTGCATTACGGGCGGGGAGTGAATTCATTCATGTTGGCGAGTACCACCACCAATATTGCCTACATCATCTTGTTCGTCATCGTGGCGGGCTATGTGGTCTACGCCATGTCGAACCGCAAGTCGGCGCGACCCGAACTCGGATCCGAGATCGAGCTGGCAGCAAACCGCAAGCAGTACTACGACGATGAAGTGCTCGAAGGCCGCCGCCTCGAACGAGTTCAGTTCATCGGACTGATGTTCCTCGTGGTCAGCGTTGTCGGCCTGCCGCTGTACTGGGTGCTTGAGCCATCGCGCTTGGTTGGCGCGAAGGAGTACTCGGTTGAGCGTGCCACCGGCTGGGGAGGCGAATTGTTCCAGCCCACTGCAAAGGGCGGCTTCAACTGCGCCGGTTGCCATGGCGGTATGACTGCTACTGGCGGCGTTGCTGCATATGCAATCACCGATCCCAAGACCAACGAGGTCAAGGCCGTGAGTTGGCGGGCGCCAGCACTGAACGCAGTGTTCTACCGCTATAGCGAGGAAGAAGTTCGCTTCATTCTCAACTACGGCCGACCGTTCTCTCCGATGTCCCCATGGGGACTTGCTGGCGGCGGCCCAATGAACGCTCAGCAGATCGACAACCTCATTGCCTACCTGAAATCAATTCAGTTACCTCGTTCAGGTTGTGCTGCGAATGAGCCCGACGCTCGAGTGTGCCCCACGGGCACGCTCGAGGCTTCGCAGCAGCAAGCCATCACCGATTCAGCGAACAAGCTGGTCGCCGATGGCACCTACAAGTCGTATGGCGAGGCGCTCTTCAACCTCGACACCAACAGCGGTGCGTATTCGTGCGCACGCTGCCATACGCAGGGCTGGAGCTACGGCGATCCGGGCCAAACCGGTCAAGGCGGACTCGGCCCCAACCTCACCGGTGGCGCCTCGAACGCTCACTTCCCGAGCGAGGCTGACCAGATCGACTTCGTGAAGAAGGGTTCTGTGTTGGGCAAGAAATACGGCCTGCAAGGTCAAGGCAGCGGCCGTATGCCTGGCTTTGGCAACATGCTCACCGACGGGCAGATCAAAGCCATCATCGAATACGTGCGGAGCCTCTGATGCATGCCCTACTCGCAATCAACTGGGAACCGCAGATCCGCGGCATCCTCATCATCATCATTTCGGTCGGCACCTTGTGTGGCTCGACATATCTGATCCTCGGAACCAACATCGGTGCTCGCTTGGGCTTCTTGCTCGCCCTCGCTGGGCTCAGCGGCTGGATGATGGTGATGACCTTGGTGTGGTGGTCGTTCGGTATTGGTCTCAAGGGCGAAGAGCCCTCGTGGAAGCCGGTTCGCAACAACTCGATTTTGATGCAGCCCGAGTCGGTTTTTGCGGCTGGGGTCATTCAGGAACCGGTCAATGTCGCCGCGGATGCTGCGTTCACCGAGCAGGCAGCCGCTGTTGAGAAGTCGCTGATCGGCGAGGGTTGGCGCCAACTTGGCGAGACAGACCCGAGCTACGGACAGTCGGCCTCAGCTGGTGGCGTAGTGATCGAGGAAGACGGCACGCTCAAGGCAGGCCAGTATCAAGTGGTGTCCGTGTTCGACAAGGGCGGCGAGCGCTACCCGAAGATCGGCGAGTCGATCGACTTCATTGCGTTCAAACATAAGCCACACTGGATTATGGTCGAAGTGGCGCCGCTGCTCCCACAGCGAACTGAGCCAGGTCGTGCGCCTGCTCGAGCCGAGCTCGACCCGTCGCAGCCTCACCGCTACGTATACATGATTCGCGATCTTGGTAATAAGCGCGTGCCCGCTGCCATCATTGCGTTTGGCTCAGCGCTGGTTTTCTTTGCCTGTTGCTACTTGCTGCACATCCGCGACAAACGGGTACTCGTGAACCGCGCTGGCGGTCTTGCTGTACCGGCAACGAGCTAGCTCATGGGCCAGTACCTGCCTGTGATCGCGCTGATGGTCGTGGCGATTTTGTTCGGCGCGGTCAGCTTTGTGGCCTCACGGCTGCTGGCCCCTCGTCGTCCATCGGCGGCCAAGCAAGCGCCCTACGAATGTGGCATTGTGCCGGGCCGTGAGTTGCCCGAGCGCTTCCCAGTGAGCTTCTACATCGTGGCCATGTTGTTCGTGATGTTCGACATCGAGATCATCTTCATCTATCCCTATTCGGTCTCGCGCCGTGAGCTCGGATCGTTTGGGTTCTGGGAGATGATCGCCTTTAGTGGCGTGTTCTTCGTCGCGTTTGTCTACGTGGTTGCACGTGGTGCACTCGACTGGGGACCATTGCAGAAATACAAGGCGCTCGACAGCGCCGTGTCGGCCGAGCGCACCCTGAGCAGCACCATCCGCCGTGTTGGTACCGAAGGCCGACTTGATGAGAAGGCAGCCTGAACATGGGACTCGTAAACGACGTACTCGACGACGGACTCGGCGGCATTCAGCACAACGCCCTCACCGGTCGCATCGAAGATCTGGTGAAGTGGGCGCGTAGCCGCAGCAGTTGGGGTGCCACCTTCGGCCTCGCCTGTTGTGCCATCGAGATGATGGGTTCTGGCGGCTCGCACTACGACCTCAGCCGCTTCGGCATGGAAGTGTTTAGAGCCAGCCCGCGTCAGGCAGACATCATGATTGTGGCCGGCCGCGTGAGCCAGAAGATGGCGCCCGTGATGCGCCAGGTGTACGACCAGATGATGGAACCCAAGTGGGTCATCAGCATGGGTGTGTGCGCAAGCAGCGGCGGCATGTTCAACAACTACGCAATCGTGCAAGGTGTCGACCAGATCGTGCCGGTCGATGTGTATGCACCGGGTTGCCCGCCAACGCCAGAGACGCTGATCCATGCGATTGAGACCTTGCATCAACTCATCGAAGACGGCGAGATCATGAAGCGTCGCGCACAAACCGGGGCTGGCGCCAACGTGCACATCACCGAGATCGCTGCTGCTGTCGAGCCCACCCCGGTGCTCTTGGGAAATCGGTGACCGATGAGCAACACCCCTGCCCCAGAGGCCGCCGCAGACTCGTTGCCCAGCGCTGAACCACCACCCACATTGCACGGACATCCTCTCACCGACAGCCTCGGCCAGGCGGTAGTTCACGTTGCTCGGTCGAGCTATATCGCCCTCATCAAGCAACTTGCCAACGATGGCTACGTGATGGCTATCGATTTGTGTGGGGTCGATTTTCTCACTCATCCAGGTCGCACGTTGCCCGAAGGCGTTGCGCCCGAGCGGTTTGAGGTCGTTGTGAACCTGCTCGATATCGAGCATCGGCGCCGACTGCGCGTGCGAGTGCAGATTCCAGCCGACGATGCCACGTGTCCAACGCTGTTCGATCTGCATCCAGGCACCGAGGCGATGGAGCGCGAAGCGTATGACATGTTCGGTATTTCGTTCACCAATCATCCCGACCCCACGCGCATTTTGATGCCCGAGGATTGGGAAGGCCACCCGCTTCGCAAGGATTACGAAGTGGGTGTCATTCCGGTGCAGTTCAGCGCTGACTATGTGCAGAACGCACAGCGAGCCGAGGAGGCCAGCGCGTGGCAGTAATCGACGACACCCAAGCAGGCCTACTGCACCAAACCGGCGAAGGCGCCCAAGAACTTCGCCCGCGTAGTGAGCTCAGCGCTAAAGAACTGCTCCGTGAGGTGGGCGCAGTGTTACGTATGAGCGAGGCCGAAGCTGCCGACTACGCAGCGGGCACTGGCGAGAACGAATACCACGATGACCAGACCATGATCATCAACATGGGTCCTCAGCACCCGAGCACCCATGGCGTGTTGCGCCTGATGCTCGAACTGCAGGGCGAGACCGTGCTGCGTTGCAAGCCGATCATCGGCTACCTGCACACCGGCATGGAAAAGACAGGCGAGACACTGACCTATATGCAGGGTGGCACCAACGTCACGCGCATGGATTACGTGAGCCCGCTGAATAACGAGTTGGTGTTCTCGTTGGCCGTCGAAAAGTTGCTCGGTATCGATGGCGACATTCCTGAGCGCGCCGTCTGGATGCGCATGTTGCTCAGCGAAATGAACCGCATGAGCAGCCACCTATTGTTCATGGCTACCAACGGCATGGACCTTGGTGCCGTGAGCATGATGCTCTACGGCTGGCGTGAGCGCGAAGAAGTGTTGCGATTTTTCCAAAAGGTCACTGGCTTGCGGATGAACCACAACTTCATCCGTCCTGGCGGCCTCGCCGCCGACCTGCCTGCCGGTTGGCGAGACGACGTCTTGGCCATCCTCGACATGCTGCCCCCACGCCTCGCCGAATACGACGTGTTGATGACCGGTCAGCCGATCTGGAGAGATCGCTTGCAGGGCGTGGGCGTCATTACGCCGCAAGAGGCGATGGCCTTGGGCAGTACTGGCCCAATTCTGCGCAGCACCGGGTTGGCTTGGGACCTTCGGCGCGACATGCCATACCTGCGTTACGACGAGGTCGAGTTCGATGTCATCGTTGGCACCTACGGCGACTGTTTCGATCGCTTCGCAATTCGCCTCAACGAGATCCGCGAGTCGATGAAGATCGTTCGACAGATTCTCGATCGCATGCCGTCGGGCGACTATCGCATCCAGAACAAGAAGGTCACACCGCCACCGCGTGCTCGCATCGACGAGTCGATGGAAGCGTTAATCCACCACTTCAAGATCTTCACCGAGGGATTCAAGGTTCCCGAGGGCGAGGTCTACGTGGCAATCGAAAGTCCACGAGGCGAAATTGGCTGCTACATCGCCAGCGATGGCTCGTCGAAGCCATATCGCATGCATGTTCGCGCCCCTTCGTTCGTGAACATTCAGACCCTGCCTCACATGATGCGTAATTGTCTGGTGGCCGATGCTGTCGCCATTATTTCGAGCGTTGACCCCGTGCTCGGAGAGGTCGATCGATGAGCCGTCTCACCGAAGACAATGTCCGCGTCGCGCACGAGATCATCTCGCGCTACCCGCGCTCACGCTCGGCAACTATTCCGTTGCTGCATCTTGCTCAGCAGCAAGATGGCTACGTCACCAATGACGCCATCCGTCATATTGGCGAACTGGTTGGCGCCACGTCGGCCGAAGTGCTTGGCACGGCCACGTTCTACGAGATGTTCAAGTTCGAACCAGTGGGCAAGTACTTGGTCAACATCTGCCGCACCATGTCGTGCGCGCTGATGGGCGGCGAAGAGCTCATGCATCACGCCGAGCATCGCTTGGGCATTAAAGCTGGCAGCACCACGCCTGATGGAATGTTCACCCTCGAGCACGCCGAGTGTCAGGCAGCCTGCACCGAGGCGCCCACCTTGCAAGTGAACTATCGCTACCGGTTCCGCGTGACCCCAGAGACATTCGATGCACTCATCGACGATCTCGCAGCCGGCCGACTCGACTCAGAGATTCCGGCGCACGGCACCGTGGCGCGTATCCGCCAACACATTCCAGCCGAGCGCGGCGTTGGGGCTGTGCCACCCGAAGATGCAACGAATGCTCCTTCTTGGATGACTGTTGCCGAGGCACCGAAATGACTGGAACTACTTATTCTCACGCTCCCGGATTTGTTGCCGGCGACCGTCCTCAGATCGTCACCGCGCGATTCCAGTACGAAGATTCGTACACGCTCGAGCGCGCCCTCGCTACCGACGGCTACGCAGGGTTACGTGCGGCGCTTTCGCGTAGCGCAACCGAGGTGCACGACGAAGTAAAGGCCGCCACCGTGTTGGGTCGCGGCGGCGCGGGCTTCCCGGCTGGCACCAAGTGGGGGCTCACTCCCGCAGGCGTGTGGCCGCGCTATCTGGTCGTCAACGGCGACGAGAGCGAGCCAGGTACCTACAAGGATCGCTTGCTCATGGAGCGCGATCCTCACCAGCTCATCGAGGGCTGTCTCATCGCGTGTTACGCGGCGGGTCTGTCACAGTGCTTTCTCTACATTCGTGGCGAAATGGCGTTGGCTCAGGAGCGTGTTGCTGCTGCTCTCAACGAGGCGTACGCCGCTGGCTATGTGGGCCGCAACATTCTCGGCTCCGACTTCTCGCTCGACATCGTGTTGCACTGGGGTGCCGGCGCGTATGTGGTGGGCGAAGAAACAGCGCTCATCGAAAGCCTCGAAGGCAACCGCGGCATGCCGCGCTTGAAGCCTCCGTTCTTCCCGGCGGCCATTGGTCTGTATGGCAAGCCAACCATCGTGAACAACGTTGAGACCATGGCCAACTTGCCATGGCTGATGCGTAACGGCTCTGCCGCATACACCGCTATCGGTAGCGCAACGTCGCCAGGCACGCGCATGGTTGCTGTGTCGGGCCACGTGAAGCGTCCCGGTGTGTACGAAATCATCAACGGCACCACCACGTTTCGCGACCTGCTCTACGGCGAAGAGTTCTGTGGCGGTATCCGCGACAACAACGAACTCAAAGCGTTTGTGCCCGGTGGCGGATCAGCGCCTTGGTTCCTACCCGATCAACTCGACCTTCCGTTCGAGGGTCGCCTCATCGGCGCCGCTGGCTCAATGGCTGGCTCGGGCGCAGTGATGGTGATGGATGACACCACCGACATCCCCAATGCAGCGCTCACGCTCACTCGCTTTTATGCGCACGAGTCGTGCGGCAAGTGCACGCCGTGTCGCGAAGGCGGCACGTGGTTAATGCGCATTCTCGATCGCGTGGTTGCGGGCCAGGGCACGCAGCGCGATCTCGACCAACTGCTCGAAGTGGGCGCCAGTATTTGCCCCGGCGACTTCCCGCACGCATCGAGCGAACGGCTCGGCCTCGCCGCAGTTCCGTTCCCGTACAAGATGACCACCATCTGTTTCGTTGGACCGTCGGCTTATACGCCGGTGCATTCGGCACTCACTCTGTTCCGTGACGAATTCGAGGCCAAACTCGTGAAGCGAACCTTTATCCCCGTGACCGCTGTGTCGGTAACCGAAACTGAGGCCGCGCTGTGACCACCACAGAATCGAACGACGTTGAAGCAGCAGAAGTAGTAGTCGATCCCAACGCGGTAAGCGTCACGATCAACGGCAAGCAGTTCACTGCGCGTAAGGGCGACCTCATCATCAAGGCCGCCGAAAATGCCGGCGCCTACATTCCTCACTTTTGCTACCACGATCGAATGAGCTCGGTGGGCATGTGCCGCATGTGCCTCGTCGAGGTCGATACGGGGCGCGGCCCGCAGCTCATGCCGTCGTGCATGTTCCCAGTGGCCCCCGGCATGGTGGTCGAAACCGAGTCACCAGCATCGAAGGCTGCTCAAGAGGGCATCATCGAGTTGCTGCTCGCAAATCACCCACTCGATTGCCCGGTCTGCGACAAGGGCGGCGAGTGCCCGCTGCAGGATCAGTCGTTCAGCCATGGTCCGGGCGAGAGCCGCTACATCGAAGAGAAGCGTCACTACGAGAAGCCCATCGCCATTAGCGAGCTGGTGTTGCTCGACCGCGAGCGTTGCATCTTGTGCGATCGTTGCACCCGCTTTGCCGATGAGGTCGCAGGCGATGCGCTCATTCATTTCACCAGCCGTGGCAACACCACTCAGGTCACCACGTTCCCTGACGAGCCGTTCTCGAGCTACTTCAGCGGCAACACCGTGCAGATCTGTCCGGTTGGTGCGCTCACCGCAAAGCCGTACCGCTTCAAGGCGCGGCCTTGGGACCTGCAAGAAGCCGAGAGCACGTGCACCACGTGTTCGGTGGGCTGTCGCACTGCAGTGCAGTCGAGCCGTGACGAACTGTTGCGCTACCAAGGCGTCGACTCCGATCCCGTGAACTGGGGTTGGTTGTGCGACAAGGGCCGTTTCAGCTTCGAGGGCGTCAAGAGTGACGACCGTTTGACCACGCCACTGGTGCGCACCGCGAACGGCCACGAGCCGACCTCGTGGAACTCTGCGAATGCAGCAGCGGTACGGATGATCACCGATGCCATTGCGGCGGGCGGAGCGAGCAGCATTGCGGTGCTCGGCGGCGCGCGTGGCAGCAACGAAGATGCGTTCGCTTGGGCCCGCTTGGCTCACGATGTCATCGGCACACCCAACGTCTCGGCACAGTTGGGCGACGGCCTGCCCGTTGGCGTGCTCGGCATGAACCGCGCAACCATCGATCAGGCGTCGTCGGCAGCCACCATCATCTTGCTGGCACCCGACCTCAAAGAAGAACTGCCGGTGTTGTATCTGCGTCTGCGCGATGCAGCGGTCAAGAACCGCAGCCGCATCATCGAGTTCGCGCCCAAGGCAACGGGTCTCACTCGTTACGCATGGCGCACGGTGTTCTACGAACCCGGCACACAGGCCGACGTGGTTTCCGTCACGCTTGCCCAGCCCGAAATCGCCGCACAGTTGGCCAAGGGCGAAGTCGTCATTGTGGCCGGCCGAGCCAACCTCGCAGAATCGGCAGCAGGCACCACAGCAGCACTGCTCGCTTTGTCGGCTGCGCTGCCCGAGGCAAAGGTGTTGCCAGCGCTTCGTCGTGGCAATGTCGTCGGCGCAATCAGCGTCGGTATGCGTCGCGGCAAGGGTGGCCTCGACAGCACCGGCATTCTCAATGCCGCAGCCGATGGCAAGATCGAGTGTCTCATCTTGGTTGGCGCCGATCCCATTTCCGATGTGCCCGACGCCGATCTGGCTCGGCGGGCGCTCGCAGGTGCTCGTCGCATCATTGCGGTCGACACGTTCATCACCGACTCGTCGCGACTTGCCGATGTGGTCTTCCCGGCAGCTGCCTACGCCGAAAAGGCAGGCACCACCACCAACATCGAAGGCCGTGTCACCACGCTGGCGCACAAGGTCACCGTCACAGGCACATCGCGCCCCGACTGGATGGTCGCTGCTGAGTTAGCGCAGTTGCTCGGTACCGATCTTGGCTTCGGCTCGGTCAACGATGTCACCGCCGCAATTGCAGCGGCGGTCGATGGCTTCGAAGAGGTCACCGCTGAGGCGCTAGAAACAGCAGCCAATGGTGTGCTCGCAGGTGTGGGGTCGTTCGACGCAATCGCAACTCCCACAGTGGTGCTTGGCGATCGCAACTCGTACAACTTCCGACTCGTTGTGAGCCGCAAGCTGTATGACCAAGCGGTTGGCACGGCTCACTCGCCTTCGTTGGCCAAGCTTGCACCTGGCGGCGCTGTGTTTGTGCATCCGCTCGACACCGCTCGCATTGGTTCCGCCATCGGCGCCGACGTCAAGGTGTCTACGCCAAAGGCAACAATCGTGCTGTCGCTAGCCACCGACGATTCGGTGCAGCGCGGAACCGCGTGGGTGCCGTTCAATCAAACAGGCGCCAACATCGGCGAACTCATCGATGCCGCCGCTGCTGTCACCGACGTTCGGATTGAGAGCCTGTGATGTTCGCAATCGACAACCTTCTCGAAGGCCTCACACCGGCGGCCGTGCTCATCGTTCTGCTCAAAGTGGTCATCGTGTTCGTCGTTGGCCTCGTCGCCACGATGTTCATGGTGTGGTTCGAGCGCAAGATCATCTCAGGCATGCAGAACCGAATCGGCCCCAACAAGGCTGGTCCGTTCGGCATCTTGCAGACACTTGCCGACGGCATCAAACTGTTCTTCAAAGAAGATCTGTTGCCCGACCGTGCCGACCGTTTCGTGTTTCGTCTCGCGCCGTTCCTGGCGTTCGTGCCGGCCTTCTTGGTGTGGTCGATTATTCCGCTCGGTGGCGACTTCAGCAATGGCAAGAACGGCGCCGTCACTATGTTCGGGCACCGCACCTTTGTGCAGTTGGCCGATCCGCCGGTAGGCGTGCTGCTCTTGCTCGCGATCAGCGGCATTGGCGTGTACGGCATCATGCTCGCTGGTTGGTCGTCGGGTTCGAAGTACCCGCTACTCGGTTCGGTGCGTGCGTCAGCGCAGATGGTGTCGTACGAAGCGGCCTTGGGTCTGAGCCTGGCCGCCGTGATGTTGGTGGCAGGAACGCTGAGCACCAACGGCATTGTTACGTCGCAGAGCAGCCTTGGCCGCTGGCACGTGATCGCCACTGGCGTGGTGCCGTTCGTGATCTTCATGGTCGCTGCCACAGCCGAACTCAACCGACCGCCGTTCGACCTCGTTGAGGCCGAGCAAGAGCTTGTCGGCGGCTTCAACACCGAGTACTCGTCGTTGCGCTTCGCGCTGTTCTACTTGGCCGAGTTCATGAACACGGTCACGATGAGCGGCGTCATCGTCACGATGTTCTTTGGTGGCCCGCAGCCGGTGAAGTTCAATCTGGGTGCCGTGCACTTCAGCGGCGATCTTCACCTCGGATTCATGAACGGCACCGTGTGGTTCGTCGCCAAGCTGCTTGTGTTCTTGTACATCTACGTGTGGTTCCGGGCAACGCTGCCACGCCTGCGTTATGACCAGTTGATGAACCTCGGATGGAAATTGCTCATCCCTGCGTCGCTCGGCTGGTTTATGTTGCTCGCCGCTCAGCGCGTCGCAACCGACAACGACTGGAACAAGTGGACTGTGAACATCATCACCATCGTGGTGCTGTTGGTGTGCGCATTGTTGCTGCTGGCGGCTACGCGAGTCAGTGCAAAGAATCGTGAACGAGAGGGGGCGATGTTCTAATGGGATATCTCGACGGATTCCTCGTGACCATCAAGCAGCATCGTCTGTTTGGTGGAGAGCGCATCACCAAGCAGTATTCGGGTGGTCGCGTCAACAAAAAGAGTGTGGCGAAGGGACTTGTCGGCGACGAGAAGGCACCGAAGCCCGAGCGCCTTCACGGGCGCCATGTGCTCAATCGTTACGAAGACGGCATGGAAAAGTGCATCGGCTGCGAACTCTGCGCCGGTGTGTGCCCCGCCAAGTGCATCTACGTGCGCGGCGCCGACAACGACGCGATCAACCCCACCTCGCCAGGCGAGCGGTTTGGGTTCGTGTACGAGATCAACTATCTGCGTTGCATCCATTGCGACCTGTGCGTTGAGGCGTGCCCAACTGAGGCCATTACCGAAACCAAGTTGTTCGAGTTCAGCTTCACCAATCGCCAAGATGCGATCTACACCAAGAACGAATTGCTCGTCGACGATCAGGGCAAGCCGCAGCACATGCCCTGGGAAGACTGGCGCGAGGGCGAAGATCTGCTCACGAGTGGTTGGATGCGCGCCACGGCGCCAAGCGGCAACGCCGACTTCGAAGGCATCGAAGGGTGGAGTGGCGAACTCGGCCACGGAGTCCGCACTGGCGAGCCTGCGCAGGAAACAAGGGACCAGTAACGATGCAGCTCTTCGTCTTCGTCTGCGCCGCCGCAATGATTCTGGTTGGCGCCATTGGTGTGATCGTGCGGTCGCATCCGGTGCACGCCGCGCTCAGCCTGATCCTCACCTTGTTTGGTGTGGCCGTGCTGTTCGTTGCTCAAGACGCTCACTTCTTGGCAGCCGTGCAAGTGATTGTGTACGCCGGCGCCATCGTGGTGTTGTTCTTGTTCGTCATCATGTTGCTCGGCGTCGATAAGGCCGAGGCATTGCGCATTGACCCCGTCAAAGTGCAGCGGCCTCTGGCAGCAATTGTTGGCTTGGGTCTGTTTGGCCTCGTCGCAGCCGCCATCGTTCGCAGCCGAGATTCGCTCGTTGTGCGCGGTCGTGGCATTGACATCGCATCAGGCGAGGCTGGTCACGACTCAAACATTCGTCAGTTGGCCAACGACTTGTTCAGCAACCATGTGTTCGCGTTCGAAGTCACCTCAGTGCTCTTGGTGATCGCAGTCGTTGGCACGGTGCTCTTGGCCCGTCGTCCGCGTAGCGGTTCGGCAAGCGACACGTCTGCAGGGAGCAAGTGATGCACCTCGCAGTCGCAGCTCCAACTACCACGTGGTATCTCGTACTCGCTTCGTTGCTGTTCGCTATTGGTGCCGTTGGTGTCTTGGTTCGCCGCAATCCGCTCGTGATGTTCATGTGCATCGAGCTCATGCTCAACGCCGTCAACCTCACGTTCGTAGCGCTGGCTCGCAAGCTCGGTGATATCGGCGGACAGACCACGGTCTTTTTTGTGATGGTGGTCGCCGCCGCCGAAGTTGTCGTGGGTCTGGGCATCATCGTGTCGATCCTGCGTCGTCGTCCTTCGGCTACTGCCGACGACATCGCCGAGTTGAAGGGTTAATCGACATGCTCGACCTCGTTTGGTTGATCCCTGCCCTGCCGCTCGCAGGATTCCTCATTGTGTTGTTGCTTGGCCGCAAGCTCGGTGAGCCACGCGCTGGATATGTCGCCACGCTGATGACCGCTTCGGCGTTCTTGGTCACCGTCGGCGTGTTCATCGACTTGCTCTCGAAGACAGCTGAAGAGCGTTCACACGTGCACACTTTGTTCAGCTGGATCCCGGTGGGCAACCTCAAGGTTGACCTTGCCTTCCTTGCTGATCCGCTGTCGATCACGATGGCGCTGTTCGTTACCGGCATTGGCTCTTTGATCCACCTGTACTCCATTGGGTACATGCACGGTGATCCCAAGTTCAGCAAGTTCTTCTTGTACCTCAACTTGTTCGTATTCAGCATGCTGATGTTGGTACTCGGCGAAAACATGTTGGTCACGTTCCTTGGCTGGGAAGGCGTGGGCACCTGCTCGTACCTGCTCATCAGTTTCTGGCATAGCCGCGAGTCGGCCGCCACCGCTGGCAAGAAAGCGTTCGTCACCAACCGAGTTGGCGACTGGGGCTTCATGGTCGCAATGTTCTTCACATTCCAAGCGCTCGGAACCCTGAGCTACGGCCCGCTCAACGAAGCAGCTCGCGATGGCGGTATCGCTCAGTCAACTGCCACGATGATCGCGCTGATGTTGTTCGTTGGCGCCGTTGGCAAGAGCGCACAGCTGCCGTTGTACCTCTGGCTTCCCGACGCAATGGAAGGCCCCACCCCGGTGTCGGCCCTCATCCACGCGGCCACGATGGTGACCGCCGGCGTGTATCTCATGGTGCGTACCTCGCCAGTGCTCGCAATCGCCGCTTGGCATTGGGCTCCATGGATCGTTGCGGGTATTGGCGCCGCCACTGCGTTGTACGCAGCCATGGTTGCCGTGGCGCAGAACGACATCAAAAAGGTGCTCGCTTACTCCACCGTGAGTCAGCTTGGCTACATGTTCTTAGCGGTCGGATCTGGCGCTTACGTGGCGGCTATCTTCCACATGGTCACGCACGCGTTCTTCAAGGCGTTGTTGTTCCTTGGTTCCGGTTCGGTCATCCACGGCATGAACAGTGAGCAAGACATGCGCCGCATGGGTGCCTTGCGCAAGGTGATGCCAATCACCGGTTTCACCTTCATCATTGGCTGGTTGGCGATTGCAGGTGTGCCTCCATTCGCTGGCTTCTGGTCGAAGGACGAGATCTTGTTGTTCGCCTGGAACAAGAGCCCCATCTTGTGGGTGGTCGGTCTCGTCACGGCCTTGCTCACCGCGTACTACATGACCCGTCAGGTGATCATGGTGTTCTACGGCAAGGCGCGCTGGAACGATCACGCCGAAGAGAACGGCGCACATGGCGACGTTCATCCTCACGAGAGTCCCGTCACGATGCTGCTTCCTCTGGTTGTGCTCGCCGGTCTGTCCATTGTGGGCGGTGCCATCCAGTTGCCATTCAGCCATGCCTCCAAGCGACTCGAGACGTGGCTTGAGCCAGTCATCGAAACCGCCGAGAGTCCACTGAAGACAGGCTCCGAGGACATCAAGTGGATCCTCGCCGGCGTCGCAGTGGCCATTGGCCTCATCGGAATTTCAGCGGCCTACATGGTGTATTCGAAGAAGAAGGTGAAAGCCATCGAGCCAAACCTGCTGGCCAATGCGTGGTATTACGACAAGGGCGTTTCTGCCCTGATGGGCGGCCCCGGCCGCAAGAGCTTCGACGCCGTGGCGTGGTTCGATTCGCACATCATCGATGGTGCGGTCAACGGCACGGGCAAGCTGGTGCAAGGGGTGGCTGGCATCGTGCGTAAAGGCCAGAGCGGTTTGGTGCGTACCTACGCAGCGCTCATCGGTGTTGGTGCTGTCGCTGTCATTGCTTGGTTCGTCTTCCGGGGGGTCGCTCAATGAGCGCCGCCACATTCGCCGAAGAAGGGGTGGCCGCGAGCGGCTTCCCATTGCTCACTGCGCTGGTACTTGTGCCGGTGCTCGGTGCCGTACTCGTCGCCTCGATGAGCAAGCGCCGGCCCGAGTGGATCAAGCTCACCGCAATTCTTTTCAGCGTCTTCACTGGCGCGATCAGCGTGTGGATGTTGGCATCGTTCAAGACCGCCGATGCGGGTTTCCAGTTCGTCAGTAAGCACGAGTGGATTTCGAAGTGGGGCATTAGCTGGCATCTCGGCGTCGACGGCATCTCGTTGTTCCTCGTGGTACTCACCGGCGTACTGTTCCCACTCGCCATTGTCGGCGTCGATCCACATCACGACGAAAAGCCATACCTCGCGTGGCTGTTGCTGCTCGAAGCTGGCGTGATGGGCAGCTTCTTGAGCCTCGACTTGTTCTTGTTCTTCGTGTTCTTTGAGATCGTGCTTGTGCCGATGTATTTCCTCATCGGTGGCTGGGGCCATGGCAAGCGTGTGTACGCCGCCACCAAGTTCTTCTTGTACACAATGATCGGATCAGCGTTCATGCTGGTCGGTATTGCAGCCACGGTTCTGTTGGCCAAGAACAGCCTTGGTCATATCACCTTCGACCTCGTTGAGCTCGCGAACGACTCGAACTTTGCAGCCTCTACTGCTCGATGGCTGTTCTTCGCGTTCGCCATTGCCTTCGCTGTGAAGGTGCCGATGTTCCCGTTGCACACGTGGCTTCCTGATGCACACACCGAGGCGCCAACTGCGGGTTCAGTGGTGCTTGCCGGTGTCATGTTGAAACTCGGCACCTACGGCTTCTTGCGCTTCGGTTTGTATCTATTCCCGCAAGCAGCGCGCAACAGTCGGGCCATCTTCCTCACACTGGCAGTCATCGGCATTCTGTATGGAGCCATTGCGGCCACCATGCAAAAAGATCTCAAGCGGCTCGTGGCCTACTCGTCGATTGCTCACCTTGGCTTCATCGTGTTGGGCACCTTCGCAATGACCTCACAGTCGATCAGCGGCGGCGTGTTGCAGATGATTAACCACGGTGTTTCTACCGGCGCCTTGTTCTTGCTGGTGGGCATGATCTACGAACGTCGACACACTCGCGAAATTTCGGCACTCAAGGGCATCCAAAGCGTGGCGCCTGTGTTCGCCGCAGCCTTCACCCTCGTGATGCTGTCGTCTATCGGCGTGCCCGGACTCAACGGTTTCGTCGGCGAGTTCTTGGTGCTCATTGGTTCGTTCCTTACCGCTCGTTGGTGGACCGTGGTCGCTGCCTCAGGCGTGATCCTCGCTGCCCTCTACTTGTTGTGGGCATACCAGCGCGTGTTCCACGGTGAGCCCGACGAAGACAACAAGTCCTTCGCAGAACTGCATTGGAAAGAGGGCATGGTGCTGCTGCCGTTCATCGCAGCCATCGTGTTCTGCGGCGTGTATCCCAAGCCGATGCTCGACCGCATCCAGCCAAGCGTGAATGCATTGATCTCGCACATCAGCGACAAGACCGGTTACGTCGAACCGCAGCCCGTCTCTACGTCGCAGGAAGCACAGCCGTGAACCTCGCCGCCATTCCGTTTATCGCCCCGGCTATCGACCGGTTCGCCGTTGCGCCGCTGCTGATTTTGCTCGGCGGCGGCCTTGTGCTGCTTGTCGCCGCATCGCTGACGCCACCGTGGCCAAAGCACCTCTATTCGCTGAGTACCATCGCCATCGCTGTAGCCACCATCGTGGTCGTCTGCATGCAGTGGGGCCGCATCTCCGACTCGGGTCCTCGGTTCATCATCGGCGACGCATTGGCCTATGACCATTTCTCGATGTTCGGCATCATCGTTGTTTGCGTGGCGCTGATTCTGGTGTCGCTCATCACCGACGACTTCGTGCGACGCGAAGGTATGGACGGCCCCGAGATCTACGGGCTGTACATCATGGCCGTTATTGGCGCTGTCACGATGATCATGTCGAACGACCTCATCGTGTTGTTCCTCGGTCTTGAGACTTTGTCGATTTCGTTCTACGTGTTGGCGGCCAGCAACCGCAAACGGGCCGAGAGCCAAGAAGCCGGCCTCAAGTACTTCGTGCTTGGCGGCTTCTCATCGGCGTTCTTCTTGTATGGCGTGGCGCTCATCTACGGCGGCACCGGATCCACAAGCTTCAGTCGAATCATCGCTTCGTTCGATTTCGTTTCGTTGCATCGCAGCGACTCGATGGTGCTCGTAGGCGTGGCGTTGTTGCTCATCGGGCTCTCGTTCAAGGTGGCCGCAGTGCCGTTCCACTTCTGGACACCCGACGTCTACCAAGGCTCACCAACACCGATTACCGCATTTATGGCCAGCATCGGCAAGATGGCAGCGTTCGCCGCCATGCTTCGCGTGCTTGTCGTAGCGTTGCCAGCCTGGAAAGACGATTGGCGTCCAGTGGTGTGGATCATCGCGATCCTCACGTTGGTCATCGGTTCCATCTCGGCAGTGGTGCAGACCAACGTGAAGCGCATGCTCGCGTATTCGTCCATCAGCCACGCGGGATTCATCCTCATCGGTGTTGAGGCCGCGGGCCATGCTGGGGGTTCGTCAGCCGACAGGGGCGGTATGCCCGGCACGATGCTCTACCTGTTGATCTACGCCGTGCTGGTTGTGGGTACGTTTGCCATCGTGTCGGTTGTCGGCCGTACCGGCGATGCAGCAACCGACCTCGCTTCGTTCCGTGGTCTGGCGCGTCAGAAGCCACTGTTGGCGCTGGCCCTCACCGTGTTCTTGTTGGCTCAGGCTGGCGTTCCGCTCACCTCGGGATTCATCGCCAAGTTCGGTGTCATCCAAGCCGCAGTCGAGCAGCACAGCTACGCACTGGCCATTGTGGCCATGGTGTCGGCGGTCATCGCAGCCTTCTTGTATCTGCGAATTTTGATCAGCGTGTGGCTCGCCGATCCCGAAGCGGGCGACGATGCTCGCGAAACCGTGCGAGTGCCAGTGTCTACTGCAATCGCTATCGGGTTCTGCGTTGCCTTCACGTTGTACGTGGGATTCAACCCAGGTTGGTTCATCGGCCTGAGCGAGACCGTTGTCATCGTGGCCACTGCCACTTCGGGCGGCTGATCACCCGCGGCTTCTTGCCGCCACTGCTTGGCGAACGAGTTCGTCGAACACGTTCTGTTGTTCGGGGTCCTCATGGGCTGTGTCTTCGGGATGCCATTGCGTTGCAACCACCCATGTTGCTGATTCAAGCTCGACCGCCTCAAGCGTGCCGTCGTCGGCGTGCCCAACCACGCGCAAGCCGTTGCCA